>Ga0105103_10000921_pt1 | contig 16558 bp, 13 predicted proteins | sample PPLLaktember2015_2_FD_79107 | JGI IMG/M metagenome (GOLD analysis project Ga0105103, IMG submission 79107) | Freshwater sediment microbial communities from Prairie Pothole Lake near Jamestown, North Dakota, USA - PPLs Lake P7 Core (6) Depth... | ecosystem: Environmental > Aquatic > Freshwater >...
GAACTTGGCCGACAGCACGGTCGTGATCGCCGCCGTCAGCGTCGTCTTGCCATGGTCCACGTGCCCAATCGTGCCCACGTTCACGTGCGGCTTCGTGCGTTCGAATTTACCTTTTGCCATTTCGTCTTCTCCTGAAATCGACAATCCAGACAATGCCTGCGAATGGTGCCCATGGCGCGGATCGAACGCGCGACCTCTCCCTTACCAAGGGAGTGCTCTACCACTGAGCCACATGGGCATCGACACGGGCCTGGACACCGCGATATCCAGGCCTGTGGCGACCGACTCCTTCACTGGAGCGGGAAGCGGGAATCGAACCCGCGTCATTAGCTTGGAAGGCTAAGGTTCTGCCATTGAACTACTCCCGCCCGATTCCCCAGCGTCGCCTTGGTGGAGGAGGCTGGATTCGAACCAGCGTAGGCGTAAGCCAACAGATTTACAGTCTGCCCCCTTTAGCCACTCGGGCACCCCTCCGAGGCGAACCTGCGACTATATCACCGTTTGTTGTCATTTCGGGGGCTTCCTTCTGGCGGCAGGGGCGGATCCAGCCGCCAATCCGGCGGCGGCGTATCCGGTTCGGCGGCCTGGAGAAAGGCGCGCGCCTGGCCGAAGTGGGCGCAGCCGACAAAGGGCACCGGTCCACGCGTCGCTGACAGCGGCGACGGATGGTTGCATTGCAGCAACCGATGCTGCCCGCCGGAGGGGTGCAGCAGCGCGGCCTTGGCCTGGGCATGCGCGCCCCACAGCATGAACACCTTCGGCCGCGGATGCTCAGCCATCGCAGTCACTATTCTGTCAGTGAGCACTTGCCATCCTAGCTTGGCGTGGCTCGCCGGGAGGCCGCCCTCGACCGTCAACGAGGTATTCAGCAGCAGCACGCCCTGCCGGGCCCAGGCCTGCAGGCTGCCCGAGCGCGGCGCCGGCAGGCCCAGGTCGCGCTGCAGTTCCTTGACGATGTTGCGCAGGCTGGGCGGCAGCGGCTCGCCGTCGGGCACCGAGAACGCAAGGCCCTCGGCCTGCCCGGGGCCATGGTAGGGGTCTTGGCCGAGGATCAGTACCCTTGCCTGCGACAGGGGCGTCAGCGCCAGCGCACGAAACACCTGCGCGGGGTAGATCGTGGCGCCGGCGGCCAGCCGTGCATCGACGGCGCGGATCAGGCCCTGGCCCGCGGCGCTGGCCGCCCAGTCGCGCAGCAGCGGCGCCCATTCGCCGCTGTGAGCGCCAACCTGGCAGCCGATCGTTTCGACCAGCCTGTTGCCGGCCGGCGCGCTCACTGGAACAGGTCGGCCAACGCGGCGCCCGGGTCCTCGGCGCGCATGAAGGCCTCGCCCACCAGGAAGCCATTCACGCCGGCCTCGCGCATGCGCTTCACGTCGGCTCGGCCGAGGATGCCGCTTTCGGTGACCAGCAGCCGGTCGGCCGGCACCTGCGGCAGCAGGCCCAGCGTGGTGTCCAGCGTGACCTCGAAGGTCTTCAGGTTGCGGTTGTTGATGCCCAGCAGCGGCGTCTTCAGGCGCAGCGCGCGCTGCAGTTCGTTGTCGTCGTGCACTTCGACCAGCACCGCCATGCCCAAGGCCAGCGCCTGGGCTTCCAGGTCGGCCATCTGCGCATCGTCCAGGCAGGCAGCGATCAGCAGGATGCAGTCCGCGCCCCAGGCCCGCGCTTCGTCCACCTGGTAGGCATCGACCATGAAGTCCTTGCGCAGCGCCGGCAGCTCGCAGGCCGCGCGGGCCAACAGCAGATTGGTGCCGTCGCCCTGGAAGAACTGCCGGTCGGTGAGCACGCTCAGGCAGGCCGCGCCGTGCCGGGCATAGGACGCGGCAATCTGCGCCGGCAAGAAATGCTCTCGCAACACGCCCTTGCTGGGGCTGGCCTTCTTCACTTCGGCAATCACGGCGGCCTGGCCGGAGGCGATCTTGCTGCGCAGCGCGCCGACGAAATCGCGCGCGCCGGGCTGCTCCAGCGCCGCGCGTCGCATCGATGCCGCGTCACGCAGGCGCTTCGCCTCGACCACTTCCTCGTGCTTGACCGCGACGATGCGGCGCAGGATGTCGCTCATGGAACGGCCAACTCCTTGGTGCGCGCCACGAACTGGTGCATCTTGGCCAGCGCCTTGCCCGAGGCAATGGTCTCGCGCGCCAGCGCCACGCCTTCGGCCATCGTCGCCGTGACGTTGGCCGCATACAGCGCCACGCCGGCATTGAGCAGCACGATGTCGCGCGCCGGGCCGGGTTCGTCGTCCAGCACCGAGCGCAGCAGCGCCTTCGAGCCTTCGGCCGAATCGACCTTCAGCGCGCGGTTGCTGGCCATCGTCAGGCCGAAATCCTCGGGATGGATCTCGTACTCGTGGATGCCGCCGTCGCGATATTCGCCGACCATCGTGGCCGCGCCCAGCGACACCTCATCCATGCCGTCCCGGCCGTAGACCACCACCGCATGTTCGGCGCCCAGTCGCTGCAACGCGCGCACCTGGATGCCCACCAGATCGGGGTGGAACACGCCCATCAGGATGTTCGGCGCATCGGCCGGGTTGGTCAGCGGCCCCAGGATATTGAAGATGGTGCGCACACCCAGTTCCTTGCGTACCGGCGCCACGTTCTTCATTGCCGGGTGGTGGTTGGGAGCGAACATGAAACCGATGCCGGTGTCGGCGATGCATCGGCTGATGGCCTGCGGCGTCAACGTCATCGGCACGCCCAGCGCCTCAAGCACGTCGGCGCTGCCGGACTTGCTGCTGACGCCGCGGTTGCCGTGCTTGCTGACACGAGCACCGGCGGCCGCGGCCACGAACATGCTGCAGGTGCTGATGTTGAAGCTGTGCGAGCTGTCGCCGCCGGTGCCGACGATGTCGACCAGGTGCATGCGATCGGCCACTTCCACCTTGGTGGCGAACTCGCGCATCACCTGCGCGGCCGCGGTGATCTCGCCAATGGTTTCCTTCTTGACACGCAGACCCATCAGCATCGCCGCCATCATCACCGGCGACATCTCGCCGCTCATGATGCGACGCACCAGCGACAGCATCTCGTCGTGGAAGATCTCGCGGTGGTCGATGCAGCGCGTCAGTGCCTCGGTGTTGGTGATGGGCATGTCATTGGTCCTTGAAGAAGCCGCGCACGGCGGCAATGGCCCGCTCGATGCCGGCGCGGTCGACATCCAGGTGGGTGACGAAACGCAGACCCGTCAGCCCGGTGGCCAGCACACCCTGCGAGTGCAGGTGCGCCAGCAGCGCCGGCCCGCGCCCGCTGCGCGCCGTGGCGAAGACGATGTTCGTCTGCGGCCGCACGACGTCCAGGCCGTCGATGCCGCTGATGCCTTCGGCCAGGCACGCGGCCAGCGCATGGTCGTCGGCCAGGCGGTCGATGTGGTGCTGCAGCGCATACGAGGCCGCTGCGGCCAGAGCGCCGGCCTGGCGCATGCCGCCGCCGAGCATCTTGCGCCAACGGTGTGCGCGCGCGATGAGTTCCTTCGAGCCGACCAGTGCCGAGCCGACTGGCGCGCCCAGGCCCTTGCTGAAGCAAACCGACACGCTGTCGAAACGATCGGCGATGGCCTTTGCGTTCGCCCGCGCGTCCCCGCCCAGCGCCACGGCCGCATTGAACAGCCGCGCGCCGTCCAGGTGCGTTCCCAGGCCGCGGCCGCGCGCCAGCGCAGTGGCCTCGGCCAGGTAGGGAATGGGCATCACCTTGCCGCCGAGGGTGTTCTCCAGCGCCAGCAGCCGGCTTCGGGCGAAGTGCTCGTCGTCGGGCTTGATGGCGGCCTCGATGTCGGGCAGCGCCAAGCTGCCGTCCGGCTGGTGGGGTAGCGGCTGCGGCTGCACGCTGCCCAGCACCGCCGCGCCACCCGCTTCGTAGCGATAGCAATGCGCGCCTTGGCCGACGATGTACTCGTCGCCCCGGCCGCAGTGGCTCATGATGGCTGCCAGGTTGCTTTGAGTGCCGCTGGGCATGAACAGCGCCGCCTCCTTGCCCAGCAGCGTCGCGATCTGCGCCTGCAGCGCGTTGACCGACGGGTCGTCACCGAAGACATCGTCGCCCAGTTCTGCGCGGTGCATCGCCTCGCGCATGGCCGGCGTCGGCCGGGTGACGGTGTCGCTGCGCAGGTCGACGACCGCAGTCATGCACGCAGCTCCAGGAAGTTCTTCAGCAGCGCATGGCCGTGCTCGCTGATGATCGACTCGGGGTGGAACTGCACGCCTTCCAGAGGCGTGCGCGTGGCCGCCAGCGTGCGGTGGCGCACGCCCATGATCTCGCCATCCTCGTCTGCCGTCGAGCTGATCTCCAGCTCGGCCGGCAGGCTGGCGCGCTCGATCACCAGCGAGTGGTAGCGGTTCACCGTGAACTGCCGCGGCAGCCCGGCGTAGACGCCGCGCTGGTCGGTGCTGATGACGCTGGTCTTGCCGTGCATCTGCACCTTGGCGCGCACGATCTTGCCGCCGAGTGCCGCGCCGATGGACTGGTGGCCCAGGCACACGCCCAGGATCGGCAACTTGCCCTGGAAGCGGCGTATCGCGTCGATGCAGATGCCGGCCTCCGCCGGTGAGCAGGGTCCCGGCGACAGCACCAGGTAGTCCGGCTTCAGCCCGGCGATGCCCTCCAGCGTGATCTGGTCGTTGCGGAAGACTCGCACGTCTTCACCCAGCTCGCCGAAGTACTGCACCAGGTTGTAGGTGAAGCTGTCGTAGTTGTCGATCATCAGCAACATGTCAGAAGCCCTCCTCGACCAGCTCGGCCGCACGAATCAGCGCGCGCGCCTTGGCTTCGGTTTCCTTCCACTCCAGCTCGGGCACCGAGTCAGCCACCACGCCGGCCGCGGCCTGCACGTACAGCGTGCCGTCCTTGACGATGCCGGTGCGGATGGCGATGGCCACGTCCATGTCGCCGGCAAAGCTGAGATACCCGCAGGCGCCGCCGTAGATGCCGCGCTTGACCGGTTCCAGCTCGTCGATGATCTCCATCGCCCGCACCTTGGGCGCGCCAGTCAGCGTGCCGGCCGGGAAGGTGGCCTTGAGCACGTCCAGGCTGCTCATGCCGTCCAGCAACAGGCCTTCGACGTTGCTGACGATGTGCATCACGTGCGAGTAGCGCTCGACGGTGAAGGCCTCGGTCACCTTGACGCTGCCGGTTCTGGCGATGCGGCCGATGTCGTTGCGCGCCAGGTCGATCAGCATCACGTGTTCGGCGCGCTCCTTCGGGTCGGCCTGCAGTTCGGCTTCCAGCGCCTTGTCCTGTTCCGGCGTGGCGCCGCGCGGGCGCGTGCCGGCCAGCGGGCGGATGGTGACCTTGTCGCCTTCGGGTGTGTGCTCCTGGCGTACCAGGATCTCGGGCGAAGCGCCGACGATCTGGAAGTCGCCCATGTCGTAGAAGTACATGTACGGCGACGGGTTCAGCGAGCGCAGCGCGCGGTACAGGCTCAGCGGGCTTTCGGTGTAGCGCTTGCGCAGGCGCTGGCCCACCTGCACCTGCATCATGTCGCCGGCGGCGATGTACTCCTTGGCCTTCAGCACGGCGGCCAGGTAGTCGGCCTTGGCGAATTCGCGTTCCACCGAATGCGAGGGCCCACGCCGCACCGCGGGCGCGGTGACGCTGTAGTGCAGCTTGTCGCTCAAGGCCGCCAGGCGACGCTTGGCCTTGGAGAAGGCCTCGGGCTGCCCCGGATCGGCATAGACGATCAGGTACAGCCGCCCCGACAGGTTGTCGATGACCGCCAGTTCCTCGCACTGCAGCAGCAGGATGTCGGGCGTGTCGATGCCGCCGCTCTTCTGCGTGGCGGCGAGCTTGGGCTCGATGTAGCGCACCGCGTCATAGCCGAAGTAGCCGGCCAGCCCGCCGCAAAAGCGCGGCAACCCGGGCCGCAGCGCCACCCTGAAGCGCTTCTGGTAGTCCGCGATGAAGTCCAGTGGGTTGCCTTCGTGCGTTTCGACCACCTCCCCTTCCGTCACCACCTCGGTGCGAAAGCCCGTGGCGCGCAGCAGGGTGCGCGCCGGCAGGCCGATGAAGGAGTAGCGGCCGAAGCGTTCGCCGCCGACCACGCTTTCCAGCAGGAAGCTGTGCTTGCCGCCGCCGCTGGCGTAGGCCAGCTTCAGGTACAGCGACAGCGGGGTTTCCAGGTCGGCGAAGGCTTCGGCAATGAGCGGGATGCGGTTGAAGCCCTGGGCGCTGAGGCTCTTGAATTCGAGTTCGGTGATCACGTCGATTCCTCTGATACTTCAGACTCCCGTGCCGGCGGGCGTCGGCCGGCTGCGGCACATCGAATCTGCAAGGGTCGGGGGGCTGGCCCACGGCCAGCGGCAAGCTATCCGAGCGGATGCCAGCGACGCCAGGGCCAGGCTCCCCGGTCGCGCGACCTGTGCTTGCGTGACGTGAACATCGTTCCAAGTCTAGCGCAGGCGCGGCGGGTTTTGCTTGGCCCATTGCGCCAGCGCCGCCAGCGTGTTCTCGACATGCTTGTTCGGGTTCAGGCTCAGGTAGCTGTAGGCCACCTTGCCGTCGGGAGCGATGAGATAGGAGACGCGGTTGGCGAAGTCGGGCCGCGTCTGCATGACCGCGTCATAGGCCTTGAGCACCGTCTTGTTCTCGTCGGCCGCCACCGGAAACCTGCCTTGGCAGGCCTGCACCGAAAAGCGCGTGATGAGTTCGATGTCGTCGCTCGAAACCCCGATCACCGACGCGCCCAGCGCCTTGAACTTGTCGATGGCCTCGGCGAACTGGCGCGCCTCGATCGAGCAGGCCTCGGAGAAGGCCGCCGGGAAGAAGTACAGCACCACCGGGCCCTTGGCCAGCTGTTCGGACAGCCGGTACTGGAACACCTTGCCGCCCAGCGCCGCCGGCACGCTGAAGTCGGGTGCGGCATCGCCCACGTCCAGTGCCGCCTGTACCGGCATGCTCATGCAGCCCAGAATCATCAGCAGTGCAATGGCGCGCTTCATGTCCGGCTTCTCCTGTGCGTTCGTCGGCCCTGACCACAGCCAATGGTGCCCGAGTGGCTGTGTCGGCGCCAGCCGCGGGCTTCTTTCGCCGGGTGCGCCGCCGACCACCCGAGCTACTGGCGCCCAAAGTGCAGCCCGCGGATGCGGCTGCTGTGCACCCGCAGCGCATCGATGCGGCCGGTGGCATCGCGCTGCAGGCCTGCCAGCTGGGCCACAGGCATGCCTGAGCTGAGGCCGCGCACCTCCACCAGGTCCGCCGTCAAGCCGTGCAGGGTCCAGGTCACGCCGCGGACATGGGGGCCGCTCACGTGCACCACCCAGCCAGCCTCGCCGGGCTCGATCTGCCATTCGGCACCCAGGTCGTCGCTGCGGAAGCAGCCGGCCAAGTCGGAAGGCGGCGCTGCTTCAGCCAGACGCGTGAAGACGGCGAGCTGGCCGGCGCCGAGGTCGACGCACAAGGTGTCGCCCGCGCCGCGCTTCAGCGTGAACTCGTAGGCCCCGCGCAGCGGCAGCCAGCGGCCGTCGGCCTGCGCCTGCAGCACGAAGGGCACGCCCCATTGCGTCGCGCACAGCTCGCCATCCTGCAGCCCCAGGTCGAACTGCGCTGGCAGTTCGGCGCACAGCCAGCGCCCCGGCAGGCCCTCGATGGCCGGCGGCCGCACGTCGACCCGCGCCTGCAGCAGCGCGCGCGCCACCTCGCGCGCCAGCCGGTACGGGTTGCTGGCGCCGTTGTTGGAAATGACCGCGACGCTCAGGTCGCTGTCGTTCAGGTGCAGCAATTCGGTGCGAAAGCCCGGCCACAGCCCGCCGTGGCCGATGCAGGGCTGGCCGTCGACCACGCTGTGCTCCAGGCCACGGGCATAGGGCGAGGCGTGGCCCGCGGCCAGCGGTGCGGGGCTGCCCAGTTGCTGCAGCAGCCCAGCCGGAAGCCGGCCCGGCAACTGCCTCGTCAATGCGATGTTCCAGGCCAGCAGGTCGTCGATGCAGGACACCAGCCCACCTTCCCCGCCATGCTCGAAGCCATGCATCGCCCTGCGCCAACCGCCCTGCCCATCAGGCAGATAGGGCGTGGCCAGGCGCGGCAGCGGCCTGTCGCAGGCCACTTCCAGCACGGTGTCGCGCAGGCCGAGCGGGCCAAAGACCTGCTGCTTCAGGAAGGCGCCCAGGGTGCATGCGGCCAGGCGCTCGACCACCAGCCCGAGCAGCAGGAAGTTGCTGTTGCAATACAGGAAGCGGCTGCCGGGCACGAAGTTCAGATGCCGGTTGCCGGCAATGCAGCGCAGCATCGTGGCGCGGTCGATGCGCGCCTCCAGACCCACCCCGCCCAGGCGCAGCATCTCCAGGAAATCCGGCAGCCCGCTGGTGTTGCGCATCAGCTGCTCCAGCGTCACCGGGTGTGGCAGCGGCGCCAGCTCCGGCACATGCTGATGCACCTCGTCGTCGAGGCGCAGCCGGCCCTGTGCGGCCAGCATCAGCACCGCCGTCACGGTGAACTGCTTGGACACCGAAGCGATGCGGAAGCGCGAACGTGGCGTCAGCGGCACCGCCAGCTCCAGGCTGGCCTGGCCATAGGCGCCGCGGAACAGCAGCTCGCCGCCACGCTGCACGCCGACCACGCAGCCGGGGGCGCCGCTCGGCACGGCGGCGTTGAAGATGCGGTCGATGCGCTGCTGAAGTGTGCGTGCGTCGGATTCGTTCATGGGGTGCTCTGGTTGGCAGGCCGGGTGCGATGCTAGCCACTGGGCACAATGCGATCGACATTCGTCACTCGCGCCTCCATGAACACCACCGCTGCCGACCCGAGCTTCCGCGCCATTCCCGACCTGGTGCGCGAACACGCCGCTGCGCGCCCGCACCAGCCGGCGCTGGTGCAAGGCGACGCAAGCATCGACTACGCCGCGCTCGATGTGCTGATGGACCGCGTGGCCGCGGCGCTGCAGCGCGACGGCGTGCGCCAGGGCGACAGCATCGCCATCTGCGCACACAGCGCGCCGCGCTATGCGGCCGTCTTCCTGGGCGCGTTGCGCGCGGGCGTGGCGGTGGCGCCGCTGGCGCCTTCGGTGACCGCAGAGCAGTTCGCGTCGATGCTGGCCGACTCGCAGGCCCGCCTGCTATTTGCCGACGCGGCTGCCTTGCCGCTGCTGCAAGGCGTGGCTGTGCGCACCATCGCGCTGAACGCCACGCTGGGCGGCACGTCGCTGGACGACTGGCTGGCCGCCCCCGGCAAGAAGCCGGCGCCGCTGGCGCTGCAGCCCGAGTGGCCCTGCAACATCATCTATTCCAGCGGCACCACCGGCACGCCGAAGGGCATCGTGCAATCGCACGGCATGCGCTGGACGCACGTGATGCGCGGCGCGGCCTACGGCTACGGGCCGCAGTCGGTGACGCTGCTGTCCACGCCGCTGTACTCGAACACCACGCTGGTGGTGTTCCTGCCATCGATGGCCTATGGCGCCACGGTGCACCTGATGGCCAAGTTCGACGCTGCCGGCTACGTGGCGCTGGCCGAGACACTGCGCGTCACGCACACCATGCTGGTGCCGGTGCAGTACCAGCGCATCATGGCGCTGCCGGACTTCGATCGCCACGACCTGAAGTCCTTCCACATGAAGTTCTGCACCAGCGCACCCTTCAACGCCGCGCTGAAGGCCGACGTGCTGAAGCGCTGGCCCGGCGGGCTGGTGGAGTTCTACGGCATGACCGAAGGCGGCGGCAGCTGCATCCTGAATGCGCATGAGCATCCGACCAAGCTGCACACGGTGGGCCGCCCGGCCGAGGGCCACGACATCCGGCTGATCGACGAGCAGGGCAAGGAACTGCCTGCCGGCGAGGCCGGCGAGGTGGTGGGCCATTCACGCGGCATGATGATCGGCTACCACGGCCAGCCGCAGAAGACTCGGGAGGCCGAGTGGTACGACGCCAGCGGCAAGCGCTTCATCCGCACCGGCGACATCGGTCGCTTCGATGCCGACGGCTTCCTGATCCTGTTCGACCGGCGCAAGGACATGGTCATCAGCGGCGGCTTCAACATCTATCCCAGCGACCTGGAAGGCGTGCTGCGCCAGCACGCGGCGGTGGCCGACGCGGCCGTGGTCGGCGTGCCGTCGCAGCAATGGGGCGAGACGCCGGTAGCGTACGTGGTGCGACAGCCGGGCAGCACAGTAGCAGCGGCCGAACTGCTGCAGTGGTGCAACCAGCAGGTGGGCAAGACACAGCGCCTGAGTGACCTGCATTTCATCGACGAGCTGCCGCGCAGCGCCATCGGCAAGGTGCTGAAGCGCGAGCTGCGCGATCGGCACATGGCCGAACAGCGCCCTGCCTGACGCACACATTTCAAGCATGGACAAACACTACCTCACCCCTTTGCTCTCACCCGAGTCCATCGTCGTCATGGCCGGCCGGCACGATGACCCGTCGAGCCAGACGCGGCATGGCAGGGCGCTGTGTGCGGCCTTGCGGGCGCAGCGCTTCGGCGGTCAGTTGCATTTCGTCGACACCGGCACCAGCGGCACGCTCGCCGACCTGGCCAAGACGCGCGCCGACCTGGCCGTCATCGCGCTGCCGCCGGCGGAGGTGCCGGCCGCGCTGGAGTTGGCCGGCCGCATGTCCTGCCGCTCGGCGCTGGTCATTTCCAGCGGCATCGGTGCCGAAGCGGCCGCCGACCTGAAGCGCATCGCGCGGCGCGAAGGGGTGCATCTGCTGGGCCCCAACAGCCTGGGCCTGCAGCGCCCCCGCCTGCATTTGAACGCCAGCGTGGCCGGGCCGCTGGCCATGCCGGGATCGCTGGCGCTGGTGTCGCAATCGGGCGCTCTGACGGCGTCGATGCTCGACTGGGCGAGCAACAACGCCGTGGGCTTCTCGGCCGTGGTCTCGCTCGGCCCGAACACCGCGGTCGACATCGCCCAGGTATTGGACTTCCTGGCCAACGACGGCAGCACGCACAGCATCATCGTCTACCTGGAGGGCATCTCCAGCGCGCGCAGCTTCATGAGCGCATTGCGCTCCGCTGCCAATGCCAAGCCGGTGGTGGTATTGAAGGCCGGTCGCCGGCCGGCCGGCAACAAGGCGGCGCAGACCCACTGCGGCGCCATCGTCGGCAGCGACGAGGTCTTCGACGCGGCGTTGCGCCGCGCCGGCGCGGTGCGCGTGCGCTCCTTCGTCGAGCTGTTCTCGGCGGCCAAATGCCTGGCCTCGCGCTACCGCCCGGTCGGGCGGCGCCTGGCCATCGTCACCAATGGCGGCGGGCCGGGCGTGCTGGCCGCCGACTGGGTGAACGAGATCCGCCTGGAACTGGGCCGGCTGTCGCCGCCCTCGGCCGAGGCCCTGAGCCGCAAGCTGCCGGCATTGGCCTCGCTGACGGACCTGATCGAGTTGTCCGAGGAGGCCACGCCCGAGCATTTCAGGGCCGCCATCGAAGCGGCCGGCGCCGATGCCGCCATCGACGGCGTGCTGGTGATCTTCTCGCCGCGCGCCGACGTCGATGCCGACCAGGTGGCGCACGCGCTGATCGACCTCAAGCGTTCGATCGGCAAGCCGCTGCTGTCGTGCTGGATGGGCGACGACTCGGTCGCCACGGCGCGCGTGCTGCTCAACGAAGCCGGGATTCCCGGCTTCCGCACCCCCGAAGCGGCCGTGGGCGCATTCGGCAACATCACCACCTTCTACCAGAACCAGCAGTTGCTGCAGCAGACGCCGCCACCGCTGTCCGCACTGGCCAAGCCCGACATCGAAGGGGCGCGCCTGGTCATCGAGAGCGTGCTTGCCGAGCGCCGCAAGGTGTTGACCGAGATGGAATCGAAGACGCTGCTGTCGTCGTTCCACATTCCAGTGACGCAGACGGTGCTGGCACGCAGCGCCAACGAGGCGATGATGATCGCCACGCAGCTGGGCTTTCCGGTGGCGCTGAAGATCGACTCGCCCGACATCAGCCACAAGTCCGACGTCCAGGGCGTGGCGCTGAACATCCTGAACGGCGCCGGCGCGCGCGACACCTACACCGACATGGTGGAAAACGTGACACGCCTGCTGCCGAATGCGCGCATCAACGGCGTCACGGTGCAAAGGATGTCGCCGGCGCGGCGCGGCCGCGAGATCTACATCGGCGTCGTCACCGATGACGCGTTCGGCCCGGTGATCGTGTTCGGTGCGGGCGGCACGATGATCGAGCTGATCGATGACCGGGCCATGGAACTGCCGCCGCTGAACCAGTTCCTGGCGCGCCGGCTGATCGAACGCTCGCGCGTCGCCGAGACGCTGCTCGAGTGGCGTGGCGCCAGCGCGGCGGACATCGAGGCCCTTGAGGCGGTGTTGCTGCGCGTGTCGGAGATGGTCTGCGAGCTGCCGCAACTGCGCGAGATGGACATCAACCCGATCATCGTGGACGAATCGGGCGCCATCGCGGTGGACGCGCGCATCGTCATCGAAAGCGCGCCCCAGGCGCTGGGCTCGCTTGGCCGCCAGTACCAGCACCTGGCGATCAAGCCGTACCCAGCGCGCTACGAACAGGTCTGGCCGCTGCGCGGCGGCGGCGAATACACCGTGCGCCCGATCCACCCCGACGATGCACAGATGCTGCAGGACCTGGTGCACCGCATTTCGCCGGAAAGCCGCTACTTCCGCTTTGTGTCGCCGATCGCCGAGCTGACGCCGTCGATGCTGGCACGCTTCACCCTCATCGACTACGACCGCGAAATGGCCCTGGTGGCAGTGTTGAAGGAGCGCAGCGCCGCTGCCGATGGCGAGATCGTCGAAACCGAACGCATCGTAGGCGTGTCGCGCTACATCACCAACCCCGACCATTCGAGCTGCGAGTTCGCGCTGCTGGTCGATGACCAGCTCAGCGGCAAGGGCCTGGGTTCGCGCCTGATGGAAAGCATCATGGAAGTGGCGCGCGACAAGGGCCTGAGCGAGATCGACGGGCTGGTGCTGGCCAACAACGACGGCATGCTCAAGCTGATGCGCAGCCTGGGTTTTGCCATCAAGCGCTTCGCCGAGGACCCGAGCTTCAAGCTGGTGACGCATGCGCTGTGACCGGGCCGGCGCCGCAGATTGCTTCGCTACGTCCTCCCGGTCGGCCTCAACAGCACCAGCGACAGCGACACCGCGCAGCAGACCATCGCCGCCCATTGCGTCAGGCCCAACGGCTCACCGTGCACCACTGAGCCCGAGACCATCGCCACCATCGGCACCATGATCGACGACAGCCCGGCCACGTTGACCGGCAGCATGCCGACGATCGAGAACCAGGCGACATTGCCCACGCTCATCGGGATCAGCGCGATATAGACCACCACCAAGATGGTCTGCCAAGACGGCATGAACCACTGGCCGTCGCCCAGCCAAAGCGCGCCCAGCGTGGTGGGCACGGCGGTGATCAGCAGCTGCCAGCCGGTCAGCACCGTGGCCGGCACGATGACCTTGCGGCGTTTCAGGATCAGCGTGCCGATGGCCCAGCCCAGTCCGGCCGACAGCCCCAGTGCAAAACCCAGTGGCGCACTGGCATAGGCGCGCAGGCTGGGCACCATCAGCAGCAGCACCGCCCCACCGCCGAACAGAAGGCCCAGCAGCATGCGACCACTGAGCCTTTCGCCCAGCACCGCCCAGGAGATCAGCGCCGACCACAGCGGCATCGTGAAGCCCAGCACCGAGGCCTGCCCCGACGGAATGAGGATCGCCGAGTAGGTGCTGGCGATGTTCCAGTACACCAGGTAGAAGAAGGTGGCCACCACGATGGTGCGCCAGTACTCGCGCGGTATGGCCAGCGACTGGCCGCGCGCGCGGGCCACTGCCAGCAGCGTTACGCCGGCCAGCGTGACCGCGATGGCGCGAAAGGTCCAGACCGAGATCTCGCGCACCGCAAAGGCGAACAGCGGCCAGTTGGTGCCCCACACCAACGTCAGGACGACCAGCAGCACCAGCGCGCGGCGCGGGATGGCCTGCTCGCTCATCAGGCAAGCTCCGCGCCGTTGTCGCTGCGGCATGAGCGCTTGCGGCGGCCCGGCGCGCTCATCGGCGCGAGCAGGCGGCCACCGGGGATCAGCGCCGCTCCCAGGTCAGCCGGTGGTGCCGCGCCACATCGCTGCCCGGCACGGTGTCCGAGGCCGACAGCGTGAGCCGGCCTTCGGCATCGAAATGCATGTCGCGCACCTGCTCGCTGCCGACGACGTTCGGGTTCAGCGACATCGTCACCTGGTGCACCACTTGCGGCCGGCCCTCCAGCGTGCGCAGCGTGTAGCGCCCGGCATAGCTGAAATAGCCTTCGAAGGCGGCCAGGGCTTCGGCCGTGGGCAGCTTGCGCATGCTGTCACCGCTCAGGCGCGGCCGCTGGCTGCGCGCGATGCAGGCGTTCATCCAGCCGTCTGCCGTGTACAGGATCAGCCCTAGCGCGTCGGCCCCGTAGGGCAGTGTGGCCGCGCGGCCGTCGCCATAGGCGATCTCCCAGCGACACAGGTGCCAGGTGCCGAGCAGCGGGTTGGCCGGTGTGGAGAACATCGGAAATTGAAATGGCGACGCATCGCAGAGTATGGCCGACGCCAGAGCACGCCACCTGGACGACAGCATGCGGCCGCTCACATCAGGCAAACTCAAGCCCTTGCCGCGAGGCTGCGGCGCACCGCGAGGATCGGATCGTCATGGGACCGTTGAAGGGACTGCGCATCATCGAACTGGCCGGCATCGGCCCCGGGCCGTTCTGCGCGATGCTGCTGGCCGACATGGGCGCTGACGTGGTGCGCATCGACCGCACCGAAGCCAGCGGCCTGGGCGTGCCGATGGACAAGCGCTACGACATCAACGGCCGCAACCGCCGCTCGGTGGCGCTGGACCTGAAGTCGCCCGCCGGCCATGCCGCGGTGCTGCGGCTGATCGGCGGCGCCGACGTCCTGATCGAGGGTTTCCGCCCCGGCGTGGCCGAGCGGCTGGGGCTGGGCCCGGCCGACTGCCACGCGATCAATCCGGGCCTGGTCTACGGCCGCATGACCGGCTTCGGCCAAAGCGGGCCGATGTCGCAGGCCGCAGGTCACGACCTCAACTACATCGCACTGACCGGCGCGCTGCATGCCATCGGCCCGGCCGGCGGCAAGCCGGTGCCTCCGCTGAACCTGGTGGGCGACTACGGCGGAGGCGCGCTGTACCTGGCGATGGGCCTGCTGGCCGCACTGCACGAGCGCACCCAATCCGGCCGCGGCCAGGTCGTGGATGCGGCGATGGTCGACGGCGCGGCCTCGCTGGCCTCGATCTTCTACGGCATGACGGCCAGCGGCCGCTGGAGCCCGAAACGCGGCGACAACCTGCTCGACGGCGGCGCGCCGTTCTACGACACCTACGAGACAGCCGACGGCAAGTACGTGTCCATCGGCGCGCTGGAGCCGAAGTTCTTTGCCGAGATGGCCGAGCGCATCGGCCTGGATGCGCGCTTCATCAAGGGCCAGCACGACCGCAGGCTGTGGCCCGAGATGCGCGCCGAGATGACGCGCCTGTTGCGCGCCAAGACACGCGACGCATGGTGCAAGCTGCTCGAAGGCAGCGACGCCTGCTTCGCGCCAGTGCTCAGCATCGAGGAAGCACCGCAGCACCCGCATGCCCAGGCGCGGCAGGCCTTCATCGACGTGGCCGGCGTGGTGCAGCCCGGGCCGGCGCCGCGCTTCGACCGCAGCACGCCCGAGCCCGTGCGCCCCGCGCCGGCCAGCGGCGCGCACACGGATGAAGTGCTGGCCGAGGCCGGCTTCAGCGCCGACGAGATCGCCGCGCTGCATGCGGCCGGCGCGGCGCTACAGGGTTGAACGCCCCGCGCGCCGGCAACATCCGCCCCGCGGCATCGGTGCTGGTGCTGCGCGACGGCGCGCGTGGCGTTGAGGTCTTGCTGATGCGCCGCCCGGAGCGCGGCGACAACGACTTTCGCAGCGGGGCCTGCGTCTTCCCCGGCGGTGTGCTCGATGCTGCCGACCGCCAGGCCTGGCGCTGGTGCCTCGGGCAGGACGACGCGCAGGCCAGCTCACGGCTGGGCTTGGAAGAGGGTGGACTGAACTACTTCGTCGCGGCGCTGCGCGAATGCTTCGAAGAGGTGGGGCTGCTCTTTGTCTGCCGGCCCGATGGCAGCCCGGCCGACTTGGTCCCGCACGCCGAGGCGCTGCGCGACTGGCGCCACCGGCTGCACCACGGCCAGGCGACGATGGCCGCGCTGTGCGAGGCCTTCGGCTGGCGGCTGGACCTGCGCGAGATGGCCTACTTCAGCCACTGGCTCACGCCGGTGGTGCGACCCAAGCGCTTCGACACGCGCTTCTTCGTGCGCTTGGCGCCCCCACAGCAGGAGGCGATGCCCGACATGGGCGAGGCACTGGAACTGATGTGGCTGACGCCCGACGAGGCGCTGGACCTGCAGCGCGCGCTGAAGCTGCTCGCCGTCACCCAGCGCACGCTGCACGACATACGCGGCTTCGCCAGCGCGCGTGCCGCTTTCGAGCATGCGCTGGCGCTGCGCGGCGTGGCGCTGCACTTCCCGCGGCCGGCGCTGGGCCGCGAGGGGCCGCGCTTCGTCATCGAGAGTGACCCGGCTTACGAGGAGGTGGCCCACCTCGACCCGGACGGGCGTGGCGAAGTGCACTGCGAGCTTGCCCCGGGTGCGGTCACACA
>Ga0105103_10000922_pt1 | contig 16534 bp, 19 predicted proteins | sample PPLLaktember2015_2_FD_79107 | JGI IMG/M metagenome (GOLD analysis project Ga0105103, IMG submission 79107) | Freshwater sediment microbial communities from Prairie Pothole Lake near Jamestown, North Dakota, USA - PPLs Lake P7 Core (6) Depth... | ecosystem: Environmental > Aquatic > Freshwater >...
CATAAGCGGTCTTGACCACTTTATTGCCGTCCACGATCACAGCATCGGTGGTGGTGCCGCCAACATCAATTCCTATCAGCATTTTCATTCGCCTTTCGGGGTGGAGCTAGGGCGGGGGGGGTATATCGGGTTTGTGGTCTTTGCGACCTTGAGTAGATGGACCCAGCTTTGCACTTATAGTTCCTCTTTTAGAGGCTACTCGCTGTTTTGTGTGGGTGGGCGAATTTGTGGGCTTGACCAGAGTCATCCTCAAAATGCCAGAATACACCCGTTCATGATAGAATCAATGTCAATCGCCTCTCAAGCCGGACTCATTGCGAGGCTTTGTATAAGGAATTGCGAATCGATATCCTAAGGTTACCCACAGAGAGTAGCGAAGAGCCTTCACGGTCCCTCGCTGTTTGGTGTGGGTGTAACAAGAGATGCAAATCCTCCAGGATGTCAACCAAGCCATCTGGACTAAGTGGTTCGTGCTCCTGCTTATCGATTTCCTGATCCCTGCTCCAGATCCAATTTAGCGATAACTTAAGGTTAGCCACGTGAAACAGCGAAGAACCAATTTCACTTTCTCCCTATCGCTTCCAGCTCTTCGTCAGAAAGCATATATTTTTTAATAATTTTGTTGTGTTCATATTTAAGTTTTCTAGTTTCTTCAAACTCCGTTCTAAATAACTCCACTTGTCTCCTTGAAAACCAATTGTAGAAATCGATTACTAGTGATCCATACGACACTATGATTTCATACAGATCGATGTCATCTCTTGCGGCATTCAAATATTCTTTGCTTTTAGATCTCCACCCGTTCCACGATCTCAAAGAAGACAAATCTAGAATTATAGAACTAGTTGTCTCGGAATCAGTTGGTGTTTTAAATTTTTCTTGTGCAAATGTGTTCGGGATTCCTTTATGGAGAATATAGTTTCGCAATTCTTGCACAAAATGGGAGAGAGCAGAGTTATCAAACATTTCTTCTTTTTTTAATTTATATTCATTTGAAAATTCATTGCTTCCGTGCACTTCCTCAATTATTATACGGGTATGGTCGACGAGAGATTTGACTGAGGCTAAATAATTATGTAAGAGGCGGATAATTTCCATATGAAATAAATATAACTTATCTCTATTTCTAATATCCCATAATTTATTACCCTCTTCGCTATTAAAAAACTCAAGGCCTTTTTTAAGTTGGGTATAATTTGACACAAATACATAATGACTTGTTGCCAACTTCATCATTCCTGCCTCTTTCTTTCCTCCTTTGCTTAGTTCGATATGACTCCTAAGAAACTCCAAACTTTGAAAATCTTCAATATCCATCATAAAAGGTTGTTTATTCTGAGCAGCTAATATAATTTTTGGAACCTTTCCCACCGCACAGGCTATGATGAGCTTGTTCTGTAGTCGATGGACTAGAAGGCCTTCAGATAGCTCTCCAGCATCTTCGCCTGCAAGACCTCAATGAAGCTGCCAACATCCTCGCTGTCCACGCCGACTGTCTCCGCATCCTGGCTGAATGCTTCCAAAGAATTTATGCAGCAGACGTAATCTGGCAGCAGACGCCGCAGCCGCTCTTTTAAGTGCGGCTCCAGATCGGAGAGCCTCATGCCGTTGTCAGTGATGGCGTCGGCGGCGATCACCCCCAGCGACCCGGCATAGGTGATGATAAACACCCCCACCTGATCCGGAAAAGGCTGCTAGGATATGGTTCTGGCCAGGGTGAACATGTGCTCATAGTCCCTGGCCCGGATGATGCCCGACTGACGGAAGGCGGCGCTGAAGACCTGATCGTCCCCAGGCAAGAGTGTCCCTTTCGCTAATAGATGTCTGGTTCAGCAGCTACATATTTAGATAGTGCCTGCTGTGAGCGTCTCATGAGTCCTTTGGTAATCTCCCTCACCTTTTCCTGCTCATCCAGATCGTAAGGAAGCTCTTTGATCAGGGTCCGACGCTCTGGAACTTCATGCATGGTCATTACTTCTTTAGGCTATTGATATTTAGAGTTTGATTCTGCAGATCTTCTGCGTGAGCGAGATCAAGACTGATTTCGGCGAGAAGTTGGAGGAAAAGTGAGGAGTTGATCTTGCCTCCATCACTCCCTGCTCATCCGTCTTCTTCTGATGCCGGCACATGATGGCCAAGGCATAAGCTACCTGGCTCCTGTGTGGAGAAGACCGGTATGTTCGCCTTCTCCACCTTGATCACATTTACCAGGGCAAACTCCTTTCTCGCCACGCAGGCGATGATTAAAACCCCCTCCCAATCCGTCAGGGGCTGTCTGGACATGGCCCCGGGGCCTCCATTTGTCCTGGAATCGTTGTCAGGGTTTGAGCCAAAACCTATATATATCGGCAATTGCCGTATATAGTACTTGGCAAAAGTCGAAGTTCATCTTATTCCCTCCTACATCACTGGCTTTTGCCTCCCTCCTTCTTATCTACCAAATGCCTCCCTGAAACCCTGGTCTTAAGAAAGGCTTATAGCCTGACCTGTCCTTGAGCATCTGTCTTGAATGCCAGTCATAAAGGAGGAGAGGCAACTTATCAGAGCTACAGGGCTTGACGGCTGGCCAAGCCCCTGGCTTTAGTTCTAGGTCATTTCAGGTAATTCTCTAAAAAATGCCAAAGAAATGTTTTTTTGACACATCGCAATTCAGCCCGCAGTTGTATCAAGGAAAAACCTGAGAAGAAAACAATCAAGTCTCGGGCGGGTCAACGCCGATCCACAACGTCCTCCTCAGAGGAGCCAAAATCACCTTGGTGACTGGCCTGACCCCGCCCAAGATCTCGACTTTCTGCTGCGTGTGAGGCGGAAACAGCACTGGACTATTGCACAGCGTCCGTCTCACGGGAACCCGTAGCATCGCCAGATGCCGGGTCTGTGATCTGCCTCTACATCAGCTTGGTGTCGCGTCTTGGGCCGGTTTGATGAATCCGGATCTCGCTCAAGGCATATTACTACGCCAATTACGGCGTGCATATCTATTGGCCTCTCAAATCCATCCGGCCTTCCTGAATGCTGTTTTTAGGCAGCACTTCTCAGATCCAGAGAATCTCGTGGCGCATCCACGGTAGGGTGCGTCTATCGACCTCCCCGGGCCAAAAAACTCAGCCGGATTGCTCGATCCTCGTTCTTGCCAGCGCAAAACGCGGCCTATTCCTATAGGCACGAATAATACTTATAGTTTTTGGATGAAAGGATTGAAGCCCGGCGGTGATTTTATGGCATTCAATCCTTTTCTTCAAGTTCCTTCACCCTCTTTTGATGCCGGTACATAATGGCCAGGGCATCGGCCACCTGGCTCCGGTGTGGAGAGGACAGGCATTCCCGCCTTCTCCATCTTTATGACATCGGGCATGGCAAACTCCTTTCCCGCCATGCAGGCGGTGATGAACACCCCCTCCCGGTCCGGCAGGGGCTGCCTGGATATGCCGAGCTGTACTCCGGGCTGCTCCTCCACCCTGCGGCCCCGGAGTGGGACTTTGATCCCTGGAGGCTCTCTCCCAGAACAGCATCAAGGCCAGGGCTGCACACGGGCGCCTGGCTGGATGATTTCACGGCGGTGCAGCGCTTCCGGGCCCGGATCTTCGCTGCTGTGGCGCTGGAGAAAGAGGCTTTCCAGAAGAGTTTCCCGAATTGAATTTGCCCTGCTGGGCCTTGACCGGTCGATAGAAAGCTTTTTAGCCATTGAAATCCCCCATTTTCAGGCGCGTGCAAAACAAGGCATATAGCCCTTGCACGGCATAAAAATCTAAGAATCAGCAGCAGTCGCGGGGATAACCAAGCCAGGCCAACGGTGATAGACTCAAGATCTATTCTCGCAGGAGTTCAAGGGTTCGAATCCCTTTCCCCGCACATTTTTACTAGTAACCCTCCGGCATGTCCAGAAGGTCTTTGAAGTATTTCTCGGCGTCTTCCAGGTCATCCAGAGATTTGTGGGCGAAAGCAAGCCCGTAAACCGTCTGGGGGTCCTGGGAATTGATCTCGTGGGATTTCTTGAGATAATAAAACGGCGGCAGCGCACCCACGCGGCAAGCGGCGGGGCATCCATGGCGCTGCCGCATGAAATTGGAAGCAGGCTAATCTGATCCAAGCCTAAACTGAATACGTATGCCCTTTATCCCATCCGCAGCGAGCTGCGGGGTATTTCGTTTAAAAATAAAGGACAAAAGGGAAGGTAGTTCATTTTTACCTACCTACAAATGCTCGTATAGGGAACGAGTTAATACTATGCAGATTGAATCTACCCATAAATCTTGTTGTATTAGGAAGGGAAAACTCCATGTTCAATCCGTTCAAGAAGAAGGAAGCGGAGGTAAGCGAGAAGGTGAAAGCCAGGAAAGAGAAACAGGAGGAAAGAAGACAGAAAGCCCAAGCAAGAGGACACAAGCCAATAAAGTAGATGCAGTCCTTCGAGTAATCGACTCACTTTGGTATTTCTATCAATGTCTATATTGATGTAGTGTTGTAGCAGAGTCCTCAGAGGTCTTCTTAGGCATTTTTAAGCCTTCACTACCACCGTCTTGGCTACTGTATCCCCTAGTCTCTGCTGCTTATCAGATCTCCAGATCAGTATTGCGCCGATTAAGTAGACGAAAAGGCCGTCAATTACCCGGAGGATGTTTCTCTTGAAAGCCTGTTCCATATCAATAGGCGTACCATCTTCTCTGACTACCTTTATCTTGGTGATCATCTTGCCAATGGTCTGGCCTCTTGTCCCTTCCAGATATGTGTAGTAGGCGATATAAAATGCAAATGAGAGTATGCCCACCGACCAAGTGCCATGCCTCATCATGCCAGCTCCCAGGATGGTTGCTAGAGCACCAAATATAGCACTTATGATCAGGCTATCGACAACAAGCGATACAAATCTTATCCCTATCCCTTGATATTCCATACGGATAGGTGTTATAGACTCTATCTGGTCTAAATCCGTCATGTATCTCCCCGTTATAAAAATATACCCAATCTTATTTAGATATATCGAAATCCTTGATCAATAAATTGGAGACTTGTTTGGTGAGGCTAGATTAGATACCCTAACTCCAATCAATCTGACTTTCTTATTCTCCCTCAGGAAGGGTACAATTAGCCTTTTGGCGTTGTTCCTGAGTATTTCCAAGCCATTGGTGGTGAATAAAAGGGATTTGGAACTGGTATGGGTGTCAAAATGCTCGTATCTGATCCTCACTGTGATCGTCTTGAATTTGAAGCCATTAGCGATGACATCGGCATGGACTTCTCCCACCAACTCATCCAGGACGAGCAGGATCTGCTCCTCATCATCCATGTCTTTCTCAAAGGTAGTGTCTCTGCCGATTGACTTTGTTTCATATTCTTCGATGACCTCGCGAGCATCAATGCCGTTGGCAAACTCGTGCAATCTGGCTCCCAATGCCCCGAATAGTCTGGTTAGCACCTCTTGCTTCATGGCAGCAAGATCCTTGATAGTCTCAATCTTCAGCTCCAATAGTGCGTGTTCTGTCTTAGCGCCAACTCCAGGGATCTTCCTGACCTCCAGAGGGAATAGAAAATCCTTGACCTCTTCCGGCTTGACCACGGTAATACCATAGGGTTTCCTGAAGTCGGATGCAATCTTAGCAACCATCTTATTAGGAGCGACACCAATAGAACAGGTTAAGCCGGTCTTCTCTAGGACTTCTTCCATCAAGTGTTTGGCGAACACCTCGGCTTCATCGAAGTCCTTCACGCGATTCGATATATCGAGATAAGCTTCGTCTATTCCGCCCTGCTCAAATCTGTCCGCATGGCTTCTAAGAATCTCCATTATGCTATTGGATGCGGGAATATAGAGGTCGAAGTGCGGTCGAAGGTATACGCCATCAGGGCAGAGCTTCCAGGCTCTTGATATCGGCATGGCGGACTTAATACCGAATTTCCTGGCTTCATAGGAGGAACTGCTGACAACTCCCCTCCCTGCTCCGCCTTTCGGATCGGCACCTACAATGACGGGCTTACACTTCAATTCGGGATGCTCGCGGACTTCAACAGATGGGAAGAATGCATCCAGATCGACATGCAGGATGATTCGCATTTTCCTCTCAATGAATGGATAGCGTCCGCCAGGAGAAAAAGATTGAGGTCGATTTGGAGGAGTTCAGCTTGGTCGCGGCGGCAATGGATCAGATTTCAACTCGTCACATGCGCCCTGTACGTAGTCATAGCCAGGCATAGCAAACGGATATGTGTTGTTTCGGAAATCCCATGCCCATAGCGACATGCTTGACATTATACCACCATTTTCGCCGGTGCAACTGCCATTCATTCCCACAAATGTTTCATTCTTTACCCGACACTCACAGATCAAGGGCTTATCCGTATTGGATGCGTTCTGGTTTTCCGTGCAAGGAGCACAATCGCAGATAGCCCAATACTTATCCCCACTATAGCCTGTTGTGTTTTGATCACAAGCTGTTAGATTCCGCTTCAAAAGTTTGCACCACCCTCGATAGGAATAAGTTGATACCCAATCATACTTAGTCCCATTCACTTCATACTGTCCGGTCTTGATGGCAGCACAAACAGGAGCTTGATCTACATCACAAGGATGTTCATCAGTGCATTTAGCCTGCGTCTGGTTTCTGACCATAGCGTCTTGGATTTCACTTGTGTAAACAATATGGGTTTCATTAACTCTCATACAGTCGCAGTCAGCTTTGTTGCCATGCATTTTGCAGTCGTTAGAGTCAGTACAAAGGGCATGCCATCCAGTACACACGACAAAATCCTGAGTTGCATCAATATCGGTGCCATTATTAGTTTTTTCACCTACTTCAGCCAAACATATCGTCCCATAACTCAATGCTATCCAGATTATGCCCGTGATCGCTAAAGATTGAGATCTCATCTTCTTTCCCCCCTAGATGACCTTGCTCTAAACTTTGAATAATGTCCCATATTAATGAAGCAAGAACTCATCTACATTCTCGATTTGCTCAGCCAGGCTTTCGGTTTGCTTGATGGGAGATTTTGCCCTGCGAGCTTTTTTGGTCTTCTTTAGAGGCTTGCTTTTGCGGGACTTTGATTTTGCCTTTGGAGCAGATTCTGCCGCCTCAATCTCTTTAATTACTGGTAAACGGGCTTCTTCATCTCTAAGAGAAAAGACTATTGTCCGTCCCTTCTGCACCAACACAAGCTTATCCTCACGGCCAAGCCAGCCCAATGCACCATAGACATCTTCGCGGCTCAATGAAGTAGTTTTCACGAGATTAGCAAGGTTGCTTGCCCCATTCTGATTGAGAGCTTCCCAGATGATGCCAGCTTTAGTGCCGAATAATGATTCTACCGTTGTTTCTGTCATTTTCTAACCCCATTCCATTCAAGCCAAATAGACTACCTACCGCTCTGGTCTTTAGCCATTAGTTGCGTTCTTGCTTGCCGTTAGTGTTCCGGTTTGCATGCCAGATTCTGCCAGAAACACGACATATGTTCCTTTGTATGGCAAGCTGCTGATGTCAATTGAGATTGCATAGAGTTCTTCTGCACTCTCCGGCACAACCTCTAGATTCAAGCTGCTTCCAGATACAGATCCACTGGCAAAAACCGCCTCCGATGCAGTGTCATTAGCCATTGTTCCTTTTCCAAAGATAGCGGAACCAGATTGCAGGAGAGCCAATTCAATGCGATCTCTACCAGAGAGGTTCAACTGCCAGGCACCAGCTATGACCTCAGCAGGAACACTACCTGCATATCGTGGCATATCCATTGATATTAGCATCTCTCTGATGGCAGGGTCAGCAGTCATGCTTGTGAAAGAGGAACTTCCCGTAGTTCTTGGCATATCGATGGCTATTAGCATTTCGCGTATGGCGGGATCAGTTGTCGTGTAGTGAGGATTGCTCTGTGCTTCTGCTATTGAGAAGAGGCAGGAAAATATGACCAATGCAAACAATATTGATTTCATTTCTATCACCATTTATAATGTGATCCAATTGCATAAATGATCTTCGGAAGGATTAATCTATGCCCCATGATGAGGCGAAGCATATCGATTATTTACATTTCACCATCCTTTCGCGGCCTTTCTATTAGGCCGAAGCATATCGAAACTTGAAACCTTTCGTCATGCGAACGGACAACAGGACGAAGGCTGGCCTCATTGGCTTTGGCCAGCTTCCTCCACTGGCTAAGCTGATGTGATGTCAGCGATTCGGGAGCCGTGATGATAACGATATGCGCACAACGAGTTTGCCAGGAGTTTGTTCTTTGGCAATGTCATCAATGAAGCTGAAGAGGCAGGCGGATCTGAAGACCTCTGAAAGAGGTCACTTACTGATTCCCCCAAGGCTTTCTCAGCAGGCTTATATGGGTTTGACGAAGGACGAGATCTGGCGGAAGGTTTCAGATATGGAAGGCGCGCACAGAGAAAGAATTAACTCAATCGATCTCTTGCGGGGGGTAGTCATCATCCTGATGGTGCTCGACCATGTACGCATGTACTTTGGTCAGGGCAGCTGGTATGCCAATCCTACCGATTTGGCCACAACCACGCCTCTCTTATTCCTCACACGTTGGATCACCCATTTTAGCGCTCCAATTTTTATCTTTCTAGCAGGCACGTCTGCTTTTCTCTATGGCTCTCGCCGCCTGCAGAATACCCGGCAGCTTTCTCGCTATTTATTCACCCGTGGTATATGGCTGATATTCGTCGAGCTAGTGATTGTCAACTTTGGCTGGACCTTTGATATCCATATCAGCTTCCATCTCATTCAGGTAATCTGGGCCATTGGTGTCAGCATGGCGGTTTTGTCCATACTGGTGTATCTGCCGATGTGGGCGATCTTTGCCATTGGCATCATCTTGGTGGGCGGGCACAACTTTCTGGACACAATTCGTATGGAAGGCAGCTCCGGATTGGCCCTGATCTGGTATATACTCCACCAGAATCAATTAGTAGCTCTGTCGCACGACTCATCCATTTATTTTCATTATCCACTAATTCCCTTGGTGGGACTGATGGCTCTTGGATATGTCTTTGGGACGCTCTACCAGCCAGAGTTTAGCGCAGAAAGAAGAAAGAAATGGCTTTTATGGATGGGAACCGCCGCCATGCTGTTATTCTTAATCCTCCGTGGCCTAAATTTATATGGTGACCCGAATCCATGGAGCACACAGCCAACCCTCGTGGATTCAATCTTATCATTTTTGAATACCACCAAGTACCCAACCTCGCTGCATTTTCTATTAATGACCATAGGTCCCGCGCTGTTTTTCTTAGCCCTGACCGATGGTGGCAAAAACCGAGGTCTCTCTGGCATTATTCTAACATTTGGCGGTGTGCCTTTCTTTTTTTATACTATCCACATTTATTGGATACATTTCCTGGCTCTTGTGGCACTCGTGATCTCAGGCGGGATTTGGACCGATTATATCATCACCGCCGAGGCGTATACGAATCAAACCACGGCAAATTTCGGTTTCCCTCTTTATGTGGTTTATCTCGTTTGGGCGTTGGTTATACTGGGGATGTATCCTATCTGCAAATGGTATCGCGCCTATAAGAAGAGACATCCAGAGAAAAGGCTATTGGCATATATCTGAACGTTCTTTCTCTTTGAAGAATAGCTTGGGCCACTCGGGATTATACGGCTCAATGGCTACGTCTTCCGGGACTACTCCTCGAATTCGCTCCTCAAGCGTCTCAGCCATTGACCTTCCTGCTGGCCTATAGTTTCAAAGTTCGTTATAGTGCTTTGGATGCCTATAGATGCTGGCCGAATGTACCCCAAAAAGGTTACCTACATGCTTCCTGACGAGTTTTGAGCTACGCCGGGAGCTCTGCCAATAGCTAGGAGGAAAAAAGCAGGATACAGGGCCACAGCACGATCCAAGCACTTCGGGAGACTCGCCCATAACATCACATTCAGCAACATGGAAGTGACGGGGGGACGAAGACAGAACGCCGGAGCGCGGCTCCGGATAGAAATGGCGCGCGAAGGCCGAGGTCGAGTCCAACCAATCTGAGCTTGAAAGATGCCTAAATATGCCCCTTGCGCTCAGCCAGTTGCCTCCAATCACATTTCGATTACGCGAAATAATAGTTTTTTTCGCTAAAAGACCTATATTTTGGCTTATTTCTTGGGAGTTAACAGCAAACCTTTAATCTCTAGCAAGCACTGATTACTGCCAGATGGCAGGAACTTCCTGATTACACCAGCTTTAAAAGAGTTGACCTATCATGAAACAAGACCAGTGTTTTGCATCGCTAATGACGGCGGTTATCCTGATTTCTATGACGAATTCGTGCTTTGCTTCAAATACAGACTCCGGCATAAATTCGACCAAGGACGACAATAATAATTCGTCCAAAATCTCCTTGGGAGATGCGATAGATTTTCTTATGCCGAAAGCTGTCTGGGAAAATTTTTATAATTTGACTCAAGTTCCACATCCTTCCCACAGAGAAGAGCAGATAAGCGCCTATCTGGCAAATTTTGGCAAAGACTTGGGTCTGGAGACTACTGTAGATAAAGTTGGCAATGTCGTTATTCGCAAGCCCGCCACTTCAGGAATGGAGAACCGGAAAGGAGTGATTCTTCAAGCTCACATGGACATGGTAGCTCAGAAAGACTCGGACAAGGACTTTGACTTTCAGACGGACCCCATTCAGGCTTACATAGAGGATGGATGGGTAAAGGCCAATGGGACAACACTAGGTGCTGATGACGGTATCGGGGTTGCTATTATCATGGCCCTTTTGGAAGATAAAAAACTAGTCCACGGTCCACTAGAGGCCCTCTTCACCGTCAACGAGGAAGACGGTTTTTCTGGTATTCAGGGGATTAACTCAGATCTGCTAATGGGTGACATTTACATAAACGTGGACTCGGAGACGGAGGGAGAGTTCACGATCGGCAGTGCTGGGGGCCTTAACATCGATGCCAGGAAGAATTATTCCGAGGAAAGGACTCCTGCCCAGATGGTTGGATACAAAATCGCCATCAAAGGGCTAAAGGGAGGCCACTCCGGAATGGACATAAACCTGGGCAGAGGAAATGCAGCCAAGATCTTATCTCGTATGCTATGGACTTCCCAAAGATTGTTCGGCCTAAGGATTGCTTCTTTTAATGGAGGAGATCGTTATAACGCCATACCCAGAGAATCAGAAGCAGTTGTATTAGTGCCAAAGTCAGAGGCAGAATCCTTTGCTCAGTACGTCCAGGAGTTCGAAGCCACTGTCCAAAAGGAGCTTTCAACCACAGATCCAAGCTTGGTTATAACGGTAGAAAATGCTGACCTTCCAGCTAAGCTAATGGGAGAACAATCCGCAGTAAACCTGGTGAGCGCCGTATACAGCTGCCCAAATGGCGTCTTGAGAATGAGCGATGCAGTTCCTGGGCTAGTAGAAACCTCTACCAGTATGGGTATCCTGAAGGCAGAAAATGGGCAATTTTGGGCTGGCTTCTGTGTCCGCAGCTCCCTTGACTCCGCTAGAGACGATGTAGGCAACATGATTCGAAGTGTCTTCGAGCTGGCCGGTACTAACGTATCATTCCATGATGGTTATTCTGGCTGGGCACCTAACCCAGAGTCTCCAATACTGGGATTGATGAAGCAGGTTTATCGGGATAAATTCGGCCAAGAGCCGAAGGTCGCAGCCGTTCACGCCGGACTGGAGACCAGCGTGGTTGGAGAAAAGTACCCTGGAATGGATATGATCTCTGTGGGCCCCACCCTGCAAAATGTCCATTCACCGGATGAGCGCTTAGAAGCTTCGACCGTACCCAAGGTGTATGAGCTGTTGACTGAAACGCTATTACGAGTTCCGGTTAACTAACAGATGCGGTTTTTTGCTTTCTTTTTTCTACAGTCAAAAAGCGCACCCTGCTGCAAGCTGCTGGGTATTCATTTGGAGATACATTCATATTGAAGGAAAGGTTAGCGAGCAGCGCACATTTTCCCACCAACGCTCGCTCCTGGAAATGGATGCGTGGAAGGCAAGATTACTAAACATGGTTATATGATATTAGCTAAAAGATTTATAGTAAGAATAGGCACTTCATATTATGAAAAAAATTTGGTTAATATTGTTGATCCTAATGACCGCGGGGATCTGTACAGCAGAGGTTCCAGACCTAGTTGGGAACTGGGCAGGCTCACAGAATACGTATGTTGCAGAAAATGGTTCCTATAAGCTGTTAGAAAATGAAAGTACGAGTTTGGTTATTACCGAGCAGAAAGATCGACTATTTACGGGATATGTGACATATCCGTCGGATGGGAAAGAGATTGTAGAAAGTTTTGCCGGGGCAATTGGCTTGGATAACAAAATGTTCTACATAGCCGAATTGAATGAGGGGTATGACTTTGGTACGATCATCTCTGATGATGAGATTGAGCTAATATATCTTGCAGATGGAGAAAATGGACGGACTGTCATTAATACGCTTTACCGTATTAAAGAATAAATTCACTTATTTAATTTTTTGAATTAAACTCATTACTCAACACCAAACCGACGCAAGGGCATTTGCAGACCTGGCATCAGACAGTGGTTAGAGACCTGCCACCAGAGTGATATGTCTCGTCTGTGGAGGGCGCTGTGAATCGGTGTTGACCCGCCCAGGGCTTAATTATACTGTTCTCAGGTTCCTATCCGCTTCCTGATCATTCCAGAAGTAATTCCCGAACATCCGAATAGAATGCTGACCAGCCGTCCAATCACCCAGGCAGGCTGCTCTTCTGCGGCTCCCCGGTGGAGCAGGATGCGATGTCTCTGAGGTCGCTGAATTAAAGGTGGAGCATCTGGATGGCGCAGGAGGATATCTGCATGTCGTGAATGGCGAGGGCGGAAAGCAGCGTACATCCATTCTCACGAAGCCTGTCCTAGATGCTCTACAAGGCCACCTAAATGGCCTGGACATAGGTTATGTCTTCGAGGGCTGACATCCCCATGACCATATATCGACCAGGCAGATCCAGAGGTTACTGGATACAGTTGCAGAGAGAGCAGGACTCCAACAGACGAGGCAGGGCAGTATGAGGCTACGGAAGGGGATCACGCCGCATCTGTTGAGGTATAGCTTCAGCAGATGGTGTTTGGACTCTGGAGTTGACATATCCGATCTCCAGCAGCAACTAGGTCACTCCTCGCGGAGTACCACGGCAATTTACCTACAAGCCATGACCGAACCACAGGAGGGCGGCGTATGAAAGGCTGGCTTCGATAAGCTGCTAAACCCCAGCTGATTTATGACCTGAACCGCATGCTTTCGCATCTATCGAGCTATGAAACCGTGTCGGAAACATCATAAGCAATTTAGGTTAATAAGACACGGGATGATGGGGTGTCAAAGAGACAGAGAGCAGAGGATGTTTCCGAACGGTGTGATAATTGTGGCTCGCTGGCGAGCGACGGTGGGAAGGGTGGCTTTGGCAAAGATGGAAAGTACCATACGTTCTGCAGTTCTAAATGCCGCAGCGAGTATATTCAGAAAGGGCCTAAGCCATTACAGGTAAAGTTGACAATGTTTTTCGAACACGTGGTGCAATGAACAAAAAGTTAACCCGACAACTATAAGTATTAATCGTGAATATATAGAAGGGCCGCGTTTTGTTGCTGACGAGTACGGTATTGCCAGGTGTTGTCTCAGTACGGCATCCGGTAACACAACCAGAAAAGCTAAAGGCCGCTAGAGGTCAGAGATATGCACGCCATAACAGGCGTAGTATAGCTTAAATTAGCTATATCTGGAGTTCTCGCCAGGCCCAGAGCGCGGCACAAAGCCGTGTGGCGAAGCAAGCAATAGACCTAGCATCTCGCGATGCAGGTTCTTGTAAAAGGGACACTGTGTAAGATTCCAGCGCATTGTTTGCATTTTTCCCGGTTTTGAATCGATCTTGGGGCGGGATCAAGCCATCTCGAAAGTAATCGGCTCCTTCGAGAAGGACACTGTGGATCGGTGTTGACCCACATAGATTCGATTATACTCTCCTCAGGTTCCTATCAGCTTCCAGATTTCTCTAGCAGCAATGACTGTACTTCCGCATGCATGTTGACTTGCTTCCTTCTGTTCGGCAAGTCGAGGATCAATTCCGCAGCAGTCTTTTGTCTCCACCCACTGCGGGCAATGTAGCAATACTTAATCTTGTGGACATAAGCACATCGCAGAAAGTCGAGAATGGGTTTAGGAGAAAGCAGACAAGTGCTAGGGAGGGATTGATACTATCGACTTTCACCTAAGTCCATATAGACAACTGACGAAATAAGCAAGTTTTGTTTATGTGAAGGCTATGTGATCTAAAGCCTTATCAGCGAGATTACAATTATTGGCGATGAAGCACGCACAGCAGATCCTGAACGGTTGGACATTGCGATGGCGTGAGAGCGTGCTATATAGTCACATGGAGACTTGTTGCCAAAAATCTGCCAGCTACACCAAAGGATGACCTCAGAATTATGCACCTCTTTGAAGCACTCACGCTGGATTTTAACTTGCCGATCGTCAAATCCCTAGCTGCTTCCAGCAAACTCTCTGGAGTGCCAATATCTATCCAATAGCTACCACGTGCACCCCATACTCCTTTTCAAAAAATAAAAACCTAACTATACTTTTTTTCCATATCAAGAACTCGAAGAACTTGTAGAGCTAACCATAGATCCCCCATAACCCCCACTCATGCTTATGCTTTTGGACGAGCTGAAGGTAGAACCTATGCTACTACCCGTTCCAAGCTGAAGTGGCACTCCTCCTGAGGATAAAGGCTTAGTTGCACCCGTGGCAATATCTGAACTCTCTGGGGGCAAAATTTGAGGTGATTGTTGCCGTACTTCATTAAAGAAGATGCCTATAGCCGTTCCCGATAGAGGAGCTTTATCTGCAGAATTAACACGATAACTACCTTTAAGCGAATTTCCTTCCGGCTGAAGCTCCAAGGTATATACATCTGAGCTTTCATCAGGTGCAATTGTCAGGCTCAGTTTTCCATTCTCCACCAGCCCGCTTGCTTTGACATTTTGGACGGAATTTCCCGCGATTAATTTTCCCTGACCCAGAATCGAGGCACCACTTTGATGCAGTTCCAGATTCAAGTAATTGATGGCTTTATCTTGAAGGATCAATGATAAGGCTCCGTTGGCATTCGCATTCAGCATTTTTTCTCCTGATGTTGGCTGAGAGTCTGAATCTCCGATAGCATTTGATGTCATGGGCGTACCCAGATTGAAGCCAGAACTGCCTGAAGGCGAAGATCCAGCAACCTGAGTGTCACTATCTATTACCCCTGCCTTGATACTCTTTTGCAGCAGATCTTGAGATAACGGCATATTCATCGGCTCGCCTAATTGAGCTGGACTTAGAATGTCCATGCCATGAACAGCATTCATGGAAATAGCAAAAATTGCCAGGCTAATTAGTAATTTTTCGAATTTCATTCCTACACCTTAACCGTAAATACATCTTTTCATCTTTAGGGTTTATCCTTTTCACAGTCACCGGCAAACGTCGATAACTTGTTAGGAGAGAAAAAGCCAACTATATCAGCGGACTGGTTATCGATATTTCGGCAGCACAAAACCGAAATAATTAACAAGAAGCACAAAGTGAGTATTGTCGCCCATATTGATACTTCAATCTCTGTCATATCTCGTTCCACATTGCTTTTATCCTTTAGTAAGACAATTGACGAATAGATAAGTCTTTTCCTTATATAAGTCCTATATGACCAAAAAAACCAATTGAAAATGGCCTCTTACTTAGCGGATCAATCGCATATGCACGATCATAGTGGATGGAGATATCGACCAAGCTAGTCGAGCTATCTTGCTGTCCTCAAGCCATCTTGCTGAGACATCCTCAACGCCCATCTTCGCGCTCTCGAAGCTGCCCCATCCCTACTCACCCAAGCAGAACTTCGCTGGCCACAGTGCTTCCTCGCGCCTAATTGGCTAGCCCCTCCCCCCAGATGCTACTGAATCATCTCCTTGATATCTGCTGGTGAGATATAGAATACATCCGAGAGAATCCCGTTTGATGGCTTCCATTTCTAGCTTCTTCGTGCTAACCGGCCTGAACTGGACGAAGCTCGTCTCGCTTCCAAGGTATTCTCATGAGTATGCCTCCAGGGTGGCCTGCGATCCTGGCATCAGATCGGCTTTCATTCTGCCTCTTGCTGGTGCTTTCGGCACCTCGTAGAAGCAGAACGCCCGATCGGCCAGCGGAGTCATCTTCTCCAGATGGGAGTCTAGTGCGGGTGCATAGAGCAGTACGGTGGCCTCTCTGGAAGTTTGTCGGAGGTGCTGGGCTATGTACTCGACATCTCGGCAGCATCTTCGTACAGCGATGGGTCGTGTTCCACTATCAAGAAGGAGTGGTGATTCTCCTCCAGGATAGTCATGAGCTGGAACACGGTGAAGGCCCGCAGAAAATCCAACTCGGTGATATTGCGGTTCAGTCGGCTGAGGATGCGAGAGTAGTTGCCGCTTATAAAGAGGACCTTGTACCGCTTCAAATTGAGGTTGTTATTGATGGCATCTAGCAGCATCTCCGGTGGGGCTACCAGGGCGTTGAGGGTGTCC
>Ga0105103_10000923_pt1 | contig 16530 bp, 18 predicted proteins | sample PPLLaktember2015_2_FD_79107 | JGI IMG/M metagenome (GOLD analysis project Ga0105103, IMG submission 79107) | Freshwater sediment microbial communities from Prairie Pothole Lake near Jamestown, North Dakota, USA - PPLs Lake P7 Core (6) Depth... | ecosystem: Environmental > Aquatic > Freshwater >...
AAATGGACGTTCGACAAGGATGCAATCAAAAGTATTCCTGGAGGTTTTGTTCCCCTTTCCTCTGGGGCCGGGGTATCGGCGATCTGGTCGGTAGAAGCCGATGAAACGGCCCCGTCCGCTCCGAATGTGGTGATGGGAACGTCTGCGTGCGAGGAAAGCACCTGCTTCCGACTGCTGATTGCGCAGGGACTTGAATATGAGTATCCGGATCTCACGATGCGTATTCGGTCAGCCGATGGAGTGGCCGGTGTGGGTGGATTCGTGTTTGCCTTGCGGGATGCACAAAACTTTTACGCGGCTCTCGTCGACCTTGGGGCCAAGCGCGCACAGGTCATTCGTGTGATTGAGGGAGTGGGCACGGTGTTAGGTCAGACCGCCGTGACGCTGAAACCAATTGATTGGCATAGTCTTCGGGTCCAGCGGAATACGATTGTCAGCAAAGACTTTATCGAGGCATTTGTCGACGGGGTATTAGTGCTCTCGGTGGAAGATCAGATGCTTGGAACAGGTCAAGTCGGTGTGGTGATGCAGGGGAAAACATCCTGGTTTTTCGATACGTTGCATGCGGTTCCCTTATTTTCACATCGGCCACTCTCTTCACCTGCCGCCTATTGAACGGGATATCGCTATGAGCCAATTGATTCTCTGCTTGCCTTTTCTCAGTTTGCTGGAGTAGCATCGGCTTGCTTGGGTGCGAAAGGCCTGGCAGCCAAGCATTGAAAGTGACAAGGCCTGAATCGATGTTGTTATGGTTGTGCCCGGGAATTTGATCGGAAGCCAGAGCTAAGCCGCCGCTGTGTTGACGTCTTCGGCCCATTCCTTCCTTCCTCCGTTCTCGAGTCCAACACAACACCATTTTCTCAAAGGAGGAACCCCATGGGTTCGAAGATTTACGTCGGTGGATTGCCCTACTCAACAACCGAGCAGCAGCTGAGCGATTTGTTCGCTGTGCACGGAGCTGTGACGTCGTCACGCATCATCACGGACAAGTTCACGGGGCAGTCCCGTGGATTCGGTTTCGTGGAGATGTCGGGGGACAGCGAAGCGCAGGCGGCGATTACCGCGTTGAACGGCACGCAACTCGGCGGCCGGACATTGACTGTGAATGAAGCCCGTCCTCAAGAGCCCCGTTCCGGTGGCGGCGGCGGTGGTGGTGGGCGTGGCGGTTTCGGTGGTGGTGGCGGCGGTCGGTACTAAACCGGTCACGACCCCTTAGTACATGAAAGGGCTGCCGGAATTTCCGGCAGCCCTTTTTTATTCCTCGGTTCCTGCGCCGGTCGTGCCGATACGGTGTCTTTGATAAGATGATCGCCGGAGGTCCCTGTGCCCCCGTTCAAGCTCGAAGCCCCGTTTCAACCCTGCGGTCATCAACCTGAGGCGATTGCCAAGCTGACGACCGGCGTTCGTGCCGGCAAAAAGCATCAAGCCCTTCTCGGAGTAACCGGATCAGGCAAGACTTTTACGATGGCGAACCTGATCGAGCAGGTTCAGAAACCGACGCTCGTGCTTGTGCATAACAAGACTCTGGCAGGGCAGCTGTACCAGGAGTTCAAGCAGTTTTTCCCGCAGAACGCCGTCGAATACTTCATCAGTTACTACGACTATTATCAGCCAGAAGCCTACCTTCCGCAGACGGATACCTACATCGCCAAGGATGCGTCGATTAACGATGCGATCGATCAGATGCGCCATTCGGCCACCCGGTCGTTGCTGGAGCGGAACGATGTGATCATCGTGTCGTCGGTCTCGTGCATTTACGGTCTGGGGTCGCCGGAGATCTACCATGGCATGCTGTTGTATCTCGAAGTGGGGATGGAGATTCGTCGCGAGAAGATTCTGGCGAAACTCGTCGAGATCCAGTATGCGCGGAACGATGTCGATTTTCATCGCGGGACGTTCCGCGCGCGCGGGGATGTCATTGAGATTTTTCCGGCTGCCAGCGATGCGGTCTCGGTTCGCATCGAGCTGTTCGGCGATGTGATCGATGCGATCCACGAGATCGATCCGTTGACCGGGAAATCGCTGGGCAAATTGCCCAAAGTCCCGATCTATCCCAATACCCACTATTTGATTGCGCCGGATCGGTACGAGCGGGCGATCACGGGGATTGAGGAAGAGCTCGATGAGCGTGTGATCTATTTTCAGAAACATAAGCAGCTGGTCGAAGCGCAGCGCATCGCCCAGCGGACGAAGTTTGATCTCGAAATGATCCGTGCCATGGGGTACTGTCACGGCATCGAAAACTATTCCCGCCATCTGAGCGGACGGGCCCAGGGCGAGGCCCCTCCTACGCTGATCGACTACTTCCCTAAAGACTTTCTCATGATCATCGATGAGTCGCATGCCACGGTCTCGCAGGTGGGCGGGATGTATGCGGGCGACTATTCACGGAAGCGGACGCTGGTGGACTACGGTTTCCGATTGCCCTCTGCCATTGATAACCGGCCGCTCAAGTTCGAGGAGTTCGAACGGATCCTGAACCAGGTGATCTATGTGTCGGCGACGTTGGGCAACTATGAGCTCGAGCATGCGGCGGGAGCGGTGGTCGAGCAGATTATTCGGCCAACCGGATTGATGGATCCCTGCATTGAGGTGCAACCGGCGAAGGGCCAAGTGGATCATCTCTTAGGAGAAGTGAGAAAGGAAGTGGCCAAAGGCGGTCGCGTCTTAGTGACGACCCTCACGAAGCGGATGGCGGAAGATCTCAGCGAGTACTATCACGAGTTGGGGTTGAAGGTGCGGTACCTACATTCCGATATCAAAACGCTTGAACGGGCGGAGATCATCCGCGACCTGCGTCGGGGAGTATTCGACGTGCTGGTAGGGATCAATCTCCTGCGGGAAGGGCTGGATCTACCGGAGGTGACGCTTGTGGCTATTCTTGATGCTGACAAGGAGGGCTACCTGCGATCCTATCGGTCCCTGATCCAAACTGCCGGGCGTGCGGCAAGAAATGTTGAGGGGCGCGTGGTGTTTTATGGCGATGTCATCACCGAGTCGATGAAAATCGCTATGGCCGAGACGACTCGCCGGCGTCTGATCCAGGCTGAGTATAACTCAGCCCATGGGATTACCCCGGCCAGTATCAAGAAAGAGATTCCTGCGTTGGAGTATGCCGTGGCGGAGCTGGACTACGTGCAACTCGATTTAGCTGCTGAGACCACGGAAATCTACGGCAAGAATGAATCGGTCGGTCAGGTGATTGCCCGGCTGGAGGCCGAGATGAAGGCGGCAGCGAAGGAGCTGGCGTTTGAGCGCGCGGCAGAATTGCGCAATCAGATCAGGGCGTTGAGGCTGAAAGATTTGGATCTGAAGGCTTAAACGTGCTTGTACAGGTAGACCCCGATAAACATACCGAGGATGCTCAGTAAGTTGACCTTGAAGCTGAATCCGATCGTGAATTTGAGGAGCACTAGGTCTATTGTGAGGGGAGGGCTGATTCCAGGGGTAAAATGCGTAGAGAAGATGCTCTGAATGTTACCCTGTGGTGCCATGACATGCAGAATTTCTCCAAGAATTCCGCCGAGTAGACCGCCGATGAGCACAAAGATGAGAAGAACCCAGGGTGATTTTCTCACGCGCTATGTACGCTCCCTGATGTAGGTTCGACTGACGGCAACTGAGGGCACCATATCGGAAGGTATAGGGTCTGTCAACAAATCCGAAGGCTTTGCGATCTCTTGACTTCGCCGGACCGGTTTCTATACACTGCCCGATGCTCTTTCTCTAGATTTTACGAGGCGATCGGAGAACTTGGGTAAGACTTCGATTGCCTTTTTCTTTGGGGCCCCATGCTGGACGCGCTGAGCGATAAATTCGAGAAAATCCTGAAGAAGCTTCGCGGGCAAGGTGTGCTGACGGAGCAGAATATCGGCGAGGCCTTGAAGGAAGTCCGGCTGGCTTTGCTTGAAGCCGATGTGAACTTCAAGATCGTCAAGGATTTCATCGAACGGGTTCGCGTCAAAGCCGTCGGACAGGAAGTGCTGCAAAGCCTGACCCCTGGGCATCAGGTCGTCAAGGTGGTGTGGGATGAACTCTGTGACATGATGGGCCGGGAGAAGGCGGGTTTGGCCCTCCATTCTCAGCCGCCCACCGTGGTGATGATGGTCGGGTTGCAAGGCGCCGGGAAGACCACGACCTGCGGCAAGCTGGCGCGGCTTTTCAAAGGCCAGGGGAAGCGGGTGCTCTTAGTCGCCGCCGATCCGCGCCGGCCTGCGGCGGGTGAGCAGCTGAGCAGTCTTGGTCGTGACCTCGGGATTGATGTTCACCGGGTCGATAATGCGCAAGCCACTCAGGCGGATGTCGTACGGATCTGTCAGGCTGGGGTCGAGCGTGGACGCGAGCAGGGGTTTGATCTAGTCGTCCTCGATACCGGCGGCCGTCTGCACATTGATGATGAGTTGATGGGAGAGTTGGTCGCCGTGAAGACGGCGGTGATGCCGCATGAGATTCTGCTGGTCGCCGATGCTATGACCGGCCAGGACGCCGTCACGATGGCTACCCAGTTTGATCAGAAGGTGGGGCTCACCGGGGTCATCCTGACGAAGGTCGAAGGCGATGCCCGTGGCGGAGCGGTGTTATCCATCCGCGCGGTCACCGGAAAGCCGATTAAGTTTCTCGGTGTGGGCGAAAAGCTGGATGCGCTGGAGGTCTTCCATCCGGATCGGATGGCCTCCCGAATTCTCGGGATGGGCGATGTCCTTTCGCTGATCGAGAAGGCGCAAGCGACGTTTACGCAGGAGCAGGCCGAAGAGGCGCAGCAGCGCCTGACCAGCAACAGTTTTACGCTTGAGGATTTTCGCAAGCAGATGGCCCAGATGAACAAGTTGGGTTCGCTGGAGCAGATTCTCGGCATGTTGCCGGGAGGACAAAAGTTGAAAAGTGTGATCGAGGGGGATAAGCCGGAGCGCGAGATGAAAAGGGTCACGGCGATGATCGACTCGATGACGACCCGTGAGCGGCGTGACCATACCATCATCAACGGCAGCCGGAAAAAGCGGATTGCTCGCGGCAGCGGCGCGAGCGTGCAGGAAGTGAATCGCCTGATCAAGCAGTTCTTGTCGGCGAAGAAGTTGGCAAAGGCAATGACGGGGACAGGGGGGCGGCGACAACTCGCCCAACTCATGCGCTCCATGTAGCGAGACTCATTCACGGACCGTGTTGGACGGTTTTTCAAAGGAGGACAGTCGTGGCAGTTCATCTCAGATTGGCTCGGACAGGCAGACATAAACGACCGATGTATCGGCTGGTAGCGGCGGATTCCCGGAAGGCCCGCGACGGGCGGTTCCTGGAAATTCTCGGCATTTTCGACCCGCTCAAGGAACAGGGCCTTCCGGATGTGAAGCAGGACCGGGTATTGACCTGGTTGCATCATGGCGCCCAGCCCTCGGTGACCGTGCGCACCTTGTTGCGGCGGTCCGGTCTCTGGAAGCAGTTCGAAGCAGAGAAAGCGGCGAAGAAAAAGGCATAGCGCACCATGGTGGCCGAACCGGTCGAGTTGGTAACGGTAGGACGGATCGAACGGTCGTTCGGCGTCAGGGGCGAGGTGAAAGTCCGTTCGCTTAGCGATGTGCCCGGTCGATTGGAGTCGTTGGGCGCCGTGAGTCTTCTGGGAACCAATGGAAAGACCTGGAACACGCGGGTGACGCATATCCGGCCTGCGGGGCAAGGGTATATTCTCGCGCTGGATGGTCTGACTTCTCCCGAGGAAGCCGGGCTGTGGCGCGGCGGGTTGATTCAAATCCCGAAAGGCAGCGCGCCCCCGTTGCCGCAGGGGCAGTACTATGAATGCGATCTCATTGGTTTACGGGTGCAGGATGAGCAGGGGAACGCAATCGGGACGTTGACCGACATCTGGGAATTAACCGGCAATCATGTGTTTGTGGTGCAGGACGGGAGCAAGGAAACGCTCATCCCCGCAGCGCGAGATTTGGTTGTAGCCGTTGATTTACAGCAGCGGGTGATGACCGTACACATGATCGAAGGGTTGGGAGCGTGACGTGTTGCGCATCGACGTTCTGACATTGTTTCCCGAGATGATTCTGCAGGCGGTGGGGCATAGCATGCTCAAGCGTGCGCAGGAGAAGGGACTGCTCACCGTCCAGGTCCATAACCTTCGCGATTACACAATGGATCGCCACAAGGTTGCGGACGATGTCCCCTATGGCGGCGGGGCGGGGATGGTGATGAAGGCGGAGCCGATCCTGCGCGCGGTGGATGCGTTGCGTGCCCAGGCTCAGGCTTGCGGGGAAGAGATCCGCTTGATGTTTCCCTCGCCCCAGGGGCGAACCTTCACGCAGGACTATGCGAAAGACTTGGCCGCCGAGCCGCGTCGGATCGTCATTCTGTGTGGGCATTATGAAGGGGTTGATGAACGGGTTCGCGAAGCGCTCAAGCCGGAAGAGGTTTCGGTCGGCGACTATATTTTGACCGGAGGCGAATTGCCGGCCTTGGTTTTGGTTGATGCCGCCACTCGATTGGTCCCGGGAGTATTGGGTGATCCGGAGTCTGTGGTCGAAGAGTCTTTTTCGGATTCACTCCTGGAATACCCGCACTATACCAGGCCTGCCGATGTGCGAGGCATGGGGGTTCCCGAGGTGCTGCTTTCCGGGCATCATGAAGCCATTCGCCTCTGGCGCAGGAAGCAGGCCTTGCGCAGCACCTATGCGCGGCGTCCGGACCTCATTCGGGATCGCAGTTTGAGTCGTGAAGATCAACGGTTGCTGAGTGAGATTATTAGCGAGGGCGTTGTCTCAACGCCCGTTTGATGGAAGGAAAGGGAGAGCATCATGAATCGGTTAGAACGTCTTCAGCAGTCATTCACCAAAGCCACGCCGCCTAAGTTTGAAGTGGGCGATACGGTGCGGGTCCATGTGAAAGTCGTGGAGGGTGAAAAGGAACGTATTCAGGTATACGAGGGAGCGGTGATCGCTCGTAAAGGAACCTTGAATACGGAAACTTTTACCGTTCGTAAGGTCTCCTATGGCGTCGGGGTCGAGAGAATTTTCCCGGTGCATTCGCCGATCGTGACCAAGGTGGATGTGGTGCGTCAGGGCCGTGTGCGTCGAGCTAAGCTCTACTATCTCCGGTCCAAGAAGGGCAAGTTTGCCAAGGTTGAAGAGCGCGAGTTTGTGGGTGAGGGGAAGGCCTCAGCATCTGCAAAAGCGACGGCGGCTGCCAAGGCCTAAGTGCCTGATCGGGTGGCCGTCATTCCCCCTCGCCCATACCTCTGAGTCGGTCTCGCAAGTCGGAGGGCATACCGGTTGGGACCTACCGAGGAATTTGAGCAAGAGGCCCGGCGGTGCGGGTATCGCCGCATCGCCGGTGTCGACGAAGCCGGCCGGGGCCCCCTGGCTGGCCCGGTCGTCGCCGCAGCCGTTATTCTTCACGTTCGTTGTCGCCTGATCGGGGTGGACGACTCCAAGCAACTCTCCGTATCAGAGCGCGATCGGTTGTATGCCGAGATTATGGATCGGGCCGTCTGTGTCGGCGTCGGGTCATCGACGGCGGAAGAGATCGACCGGATCAATATTCTTGAAGCTACCAAGCTGGCGATGCGCCGGGCGCTTGCCGAAATCTTGCCCGCTCCTGATTACGTGTTGATCGATGCCGTGTCGCTTGCAGGGGTCGCGATGCCCATTCGTCCGATCATCAAGGGCGACGCCTTGTCGTTGTCCATCGCGGCTGCGTCGATTGTGGCCAAAGTCACGCGGGATCGGCTGATGGCTCAGTTTCATGCGGCCTACCCGCAGTATAATTTCCTGTCGCATAAAGGGTATGGCACTGAGGAACACCTGGCTCGTCTGGCTGAATATGGCCCATCCCCGATCCATCGACGAACCTTTGCGCCTGTGTCGGCGGCGTTGGGCAGGCCTGCATTCGAGGCGCTTCGAGCATGAAACCGCCGGTGACGGCGCGCGATCCTCGCCATCAATTTGGTCAGGAGAGTGAGTCGAGCGCCGAACATTTTTTGCGCCGGAAGGGCTATGCGATTCTGGAGCGGAACCTTCGGACCACGATCGGCGAACTCGACCTGGTGGCCGACGATCACGGTGTTCTGGTGTTTGTTGAAGTCAAAGCACGAACCACCGGAGCGTTCGGCGGTGCGCTCCTGGCGGTAGACCGGCGGAAACAGGCCAAGTTGATCCGGTTGGCGGGACAGTATCTTGCCCAGCGCCATTTGAGCGATCGAGTCTGTCGATTCGATGTGGTCTTGGTGCAGGGTGGTGCCGAATCTTCGCTACAGATCGAGCATATCGAGCATGCATTCGAAGTGTCCGATCAGGCCGGCGGGTAGCGGTGCTCTCTAGGCAGGAAATAATGGATGCGATGATTCAACTGATTCACGTTTCGAAAACGTATGATCGCCGTCCGGCGCTCTCCGATCTCACACTCGATATCGAAAAGGGGGAGTTTGTCCTGCTGATGGGGCCGAGCGGGGCCGGGAAGTCGACTTTGCTGCGTATGCTGATTGCTGCCGAGATTCCGGACGAAGGGCAAATCTTTGTCCAGGGAAAGAATGTTACGAAGCTGAAAAAATCAGAGGTTCCCTTCCTTCGTCGAAAGGTCGGGACGGTTTTTCAGGATTTTCGGCTGTTGCCGAAGAAATCGGTCTTTGAAAATGTTGCGTTGCCATTGATTGTTCAGGGGGCGTCGTCGGTCGATATTCGCCGAAAGGTGACAGAGGCGTTGCGGGCGGTCGGGGTCGACCACAAGAAAGATCAGTTTCCAACCAGCTTGTCCGCCGGCGAGCAACAGCGCGTCTGCATTGCCAGGGCGATTGTGAATGGGCCGATCGTGTTGCTCGCCGATGAGCCGACGGGCAATCTGGATCCCGAGCGAACGGCAGAGATCATTGAGCTGTTTAAGCTGATCAATGCGCGAGGCACGACGGTCATTGTTGCCACTCATGACCCTCAGGTCATGGCGCAGATTAACCGTCGGGTGATAGTCCTCCAGGAAGGCGTCATGCTTCCGACTCCTGTTCGCGTCCAGCAGGTGAGTGCATGAGGCGATTGTTCTATCTGCTCCGTGAAGCCTGGGCCAATATGCGAGCGAATCGCACGACGACGGTCGTGGCGATTCTGACGACGGCTTTTACGCTGTCCTGTGTCGGGATTTTCCTGCTGCTCTATGTGAATCTGCGGAGCGCCGCGGGCTGGCTCCAAGAAGATATCAAGATCATGGTCTATCTGGAGGACCAGCTCACCCGGGAAGCTGTGGTCGAGCTGGAAGGTCGACTGAAGGCGGATCGGATGGTGGCGGCCATGGTGTTTATTTCAAAGGAACAGGCGTTGGGTGAGTTTCGCGCCCAGTTTCCCGAAGATTCCCATCTGCTTGAAGGGTTGGGGCAAAATCCGCTCCCGGCCTCGTTTGTGGTGACGCTGGCCTCCCAATTTCGATCCCCGGATGCGGTGAAGCGGTGGACGGAGCGGGTCCGTACGATAGGGGGGGTGGCAAAGGTCGATTATAATCAAGAATGGATTGACGCGTTGGCCGGGCTCATTCGATATATCGAGCTGATCGCCATCGGTGTCGGGGTGATTCTCTCGACTGCCGCGGTGACGATTATCGGAAATACCATCAGGCTGACGCTGTTTTCACGGCGGGAGGAAGTGGAGATCCTACGGCTGATCGGCGCCACCAGGTGGTTCATCCGCATTCCGTATCTGCTCGAAGGCGCCGTGCTGGGCGCCTGCGGAAGTGCATTGTCATTACTGATTCTGAAGGGCGGGTTCGAGCTGTTTCGCCAACAGATCAGTTCAACCGGCCGGTTGAGCAGTATCGAACACATGATTACTTTTTTCCCTTTCTCAGTCTGTCTGGCGCTGGTTCTGGTCGGGATCGGTCTTGGGTTCGCCGGGAGTTTCGTGTCGCTCAGGCGGTTTGGAGATGGGCGGGCATGAGGGGGCCTCTCACGTTCGTGGTGGTTGGGTGCCTCATGGTTTATGCGGGTGCCGCGGGCTCTGCCTTGGCCGCAGGTGATCCGATTTCTGAAAAGATCGAGCGTGAACGGAAAACGCTGGAACAGTTGAAAGATAAAATCGAGGAGAAACGAAAAAGGGCGGATGAAGCGGAGAAAAAGCGGGAGTCCGTGCTTCAGGGGATTCAAACGCTTGATGAACGATTGGTGCGGACCCGCCAGGAACATCAGGAGATTAACAAGAAGCTCCGGAAGAAGGATCGTGAGATCGACTCGATCACAGAACAGCTTGGGGCGATACGAGCCAGCATCCAAGAGCGTCGCGATGCCATTCTCGCTCGGCTCCGTGTGCAGTACATGGAGGGCCGGGCCGGCTATGTGAAGACATTGTTGTCGGCGGACTCCTATGGTGACTTCCAACGGCGATTGCAGTATCTCTCGGCGGTTTCTCAAAAAGACTTTGAGCTGATGGGGACGTTCCGCGCCGATGTCGGGCGGATGGAGCAGGCGGAGCGGCAACGGGCGGAAGCTCGTGCAGGAATGTTGGCGTATAAGGATGCGACAGAGAAGAAACTTTCCGATATCCGGTCTCTACAGAAAGAGAAGAAGGTGTATTTCACCAAGATCACGCAGGAGAAAGAATCGTTCAGCCGGGCGGCCGAAGAGCTTGAACGGTCTGCCTCGCGGGTTGATAGCCTCCTGCATGAATTGGAGACGCGCCGGAAGGCCATGGCGATGCGGCCGTCGACCGCGCCGGCGGTTCCGCGCGGAGCCAAGGGCGCATTACCCTGGCCGGCGGACGGGCAAGTCGTGTCCTTCTTCGGTCGACAAAAACATCCGACGTTCAATACTTATGTGCAGCGAAAGGGTATCGAAATCAGAACGGTGGAGGGGAGTTTTATCCATTCCGTCATGCCGGGAACCGTAGTCTATGCCGACTGGTTGAAAGGGTACGGACTGGTTATAATCATGGATCATACGAACGGGTTTTTTTCGCTCTATGCCCACGCCTCGAGGATTTTGACAAAAGTCGGGGAGCGTGTCACGGAAGGGCAGGCGATCGGAGAAACCGGAGATACGGGCATGATCGGCGAAAATACATTATACTTTGAGCTACGTGAAGGGTCCGATGCCGTTGACCCGATGCTGTGGTTGGCAAAGCGATAGACAACATGGTCTGGAAACGGACTTGATTGGCGACAGGGTTCGGGCATTTGGACGGAAAGGATAGACGCTTTATGGAACAGCAGCCGCGAGGGAAGTCTTGGGTCATCGGGCCGATGATGGTTGTGGCCATCGTGTGTGGAGTTCTGATCGGCAAGGGCTGGGAGCGAACCGGCCATGCGACGGAAACGTACGAGGAACTCAAGACCTTTTCGGAGGTGCTCAATCAGGTTCAGCGGCATTACGTCGATGAAACGAAAACCAAAGAATTGGTGCAAGGGGCCATCCGCGGCATGCTTTCGACGCTCGACCCCCATTCCGCCTATATGACGCCCGAGATGTACAAAGAGATGCAGGTGGAGACCAAGGGCGAATTCGGCGGCGTTGGCATTCAGATAGGAGTGAAAGAGAATCGGTTGGCTGTGATCGCACCGATCGAAGGGACTCCGGCCCAGCGGGCAGGGATCAAAGCCGGAGACTTCATCGTGAAGGTCAATGATGAGACGACCAAGGATCTTACGTTGATGGATGCGGTCCAGAAAATGCGCGGACCGAAGGGGACCAAGGTGAACCTGACCATTCAACGTGAGGGGACGCCGGATCCGCTGCAGTTTACGCTGATGCGGGATACCATCAAGATCGAAAGCGTCAAGTCGAAGGTCATCGACAACCTGGGTTATGTTCGGCTGACACAGTTTCAGGAAGCGACGGGACGCGACCTCGCGAAAGCCATCAAACAGTTCCGCGAACAGAAAGTCCAAGGAGCCATTCTGGATCTCCGGAACAATCCCGGTGGATTGCTGACGGCTGCGGTCGATGTGTCCGAGCAGTTTCTCCCCAACGGGAAGCTCGTTGTGTTCACCAAGAATCGCGAAGGTAAGAAGGATGAATGGCTGGCGAAGTCCAAAGATCAAATGGACGAGCTTCCGATAATCATTCTCGTGAATGAAGGGTCGGCGAGTGCGTCGGAGATCGTTGCCGGAGCGCTGCAAGACTGGGGACGTGCAGTGATTGTCGGCACCACCTCGTTCGGGAAAGGATCGGTCCAGACCATCCTTCCGCTCGGTGACGGGTCAGGGCTTCGACTCACTACGGCGAAGTACTATACGCCTAAGGGACGATCGATCCAGTCTACGGGCATTACTCCTGATATTGTCGTCAAGCTGCCGACCCCGGCTCTGGCAAAAGACGCCAAGCCCTCCGAGCAGTCGCCAGACGCAAAGGCCGTGAAGCCCTCCCAGGGAAAAGAGAAGGATGCGGCACCGCATTCGAACGGGAAGGCGCCGGAGGATGCGGCAACCAAGGGCGGGGCAGCACCTCAAACACCGCCAGTCGACAGTGCCGGTGATCCCGCCCTTGAGCAGGATGCGCAATTGCAGAAGGCGGTCGAATTGCTTAAGACCTGGAAGATTTTCAAGGAGATGAAAGTCTCCTAACTCGGAGGAGACGATTTCTGCTGTCGAATGGCCTGGAGCAATTCATCCTCCGATCCGGTAAATCCTGGAACGGTGCGGAGAAGGTGGGATGAGACCAGTTGCTCCAGGTCATCCAGTGTTCGGATTCCCAGCCTGGCGTAGAGATAGCTCACCAGTGAATCGTGGAGCCCCGGCAGCCGCGCCCAGTTCTTTACCTCGGGTGGCAAGGGCGTCTTTAGTTCTTCGTACGTGCGAATCGTCCCGGTCTCCAGAAACTCCCTGATCTTTCCCGCCAAATCTTTCCCGATCCCGTCGATGTCTTCAAGTTCGTGGCGCTGTGCCACGAGCGCGACATCCTCCTCCAGTGCCAGAATCGAATCGGCAGCACGACGATAGGCTCTAATGCGATAGGGATTGGCCCGTTGGGAGGCTAACAGTGTGGCAATCGATTGAAAAACTTGCGCGACTCGTTCGTTTTGTCTAGGCATGTCAGTTCACTCCGGCTATCGACGGACCCGCATTGTGCGGGGGATGCCCCTCTAGAGACAAGAGGGAGAGCTAATTGACAACCAGAATTGTGCTCCCATAGGATGATCGTCATGGCCAACGAGATTCAAATCCAGGTGAATGGGGAGCCGCGCGGATGGCAGGACGGCGGGACGGTTGCCGATCTGTTGAGTGATCTGGCTATTGCGACGGAGCGTGTGGCCGTAGAGTTGAATCTTGAAATTCTCGACCGGAAGGATTTTGGGCAGCGGAGTCTCCGCGAGGGAGACCGGGTCGAGATCCTCGGGTTTATCGGCGGCGGATGTGAGAGCAAAGGAGAACCGGATGGACGCGAACGATAGATTGACGATTGCCGGTCATGAATTCCGCTCACGGCTGTGGGTGGGGACGGGGAAGTATAAAGATTTCGCCGAGACGAAAAAGGCGATTGAGGCATCCGGCGCCGATGTGGTGACGGTGGCGGTGCGGCGCGTGAATATCACGGATCGGTCGAAAGAGAATCTCCTCGACTACATCGATCCGAAGAAGTACACGATTCTTCCGAACACGGCGGGCTGTTACACGGTCGAGGACGCGGTGCGGTACGCACGGCTCGCGCGGGCAGCCGGCATCTCCGATCTCGTGAAGTTGGAAGTACTCGGTGATGAACGAACGCTGTTCCCGGATACCGCGGGGCTCATTGAGGCCGCCAAGATTCTGATCAAGGAAGGGTTCATCGTATTGCCCTACACGAATGATGATCCCATTGTTGCGAAAAAGCTGGTCGACATCGGTTGTCCCGCGGTAATGCCTCTGGCGGCGCCCATCGGGTCCGGGCTGGGCATCCGCAACCCGTATAATCTCAAGATCATTATGGAGACCGTGAAAGTTCCCATCATTGTCGATGCCGGAGTGGGAACGGCTTCTGATGCCGCGCTGGCTATGGAGTACGGCGCCGATGCGGTGTTGATGAACACGGCGATCGCAGGAGCGCAGCATCCGATCGCCATGGCAGAAGCCATGAAATATGCGGTCTATGCCGGTCGGTTGGCCTACAAGGCCGGGCGTATTCCGAGAAAGTTGTACGCGACCGCGAGCAGTCCGATTGAGGGCATGCTCTAATTGGTGGTCTCGTGCTGTGCTGGCGGAATGAGTCCCGAGTAAGTATGGCTTTCGGTCGCACTGGTCAGATCGTTCTGGTGGTCTGCTGATTCTCTCATGCCGCCTGTTGATTTCCATCTACTTCTCGTCACAGATCGTTCGCTGGTTCACGGACGCTCGCTTGAGAGCGCCCTCCGGGAATCGGTGGATGCGGGTGTGCAGGCTATCCAGTTGCGCGAGCGTGACCTTCCCACCCGACAGCTCTTGTCATTAGCCCGGCAGATTCACGGGATGACGCGGGGTCGTGCCGTTCCGTTGATTATCAATGACCGTGTCGACATGGCGGTGGCATTGGATCTCGACGGGGTTCACCTTCGCGCCAGCAGTCTTCCGGTTTCCGTTGCGCGCCGAGTCCTGGGCCAGCACCGGCTCATCGGCGTGTCAGCGCATTCCGTCACAGAAGCGCAGCAGGCCGGCGATGACGGGGCCGACTACGTGATCCTCGGCCCGATCTTTGAGACTCCATCGAAGCGGGAGTTCGGCGATCCTCTGAGATTAGCGGTGCTGGCTGACGCCTGTCGCCATTCATCGGTGCCGGTGTTCGCCATCGGCGGCATCACACGCGAGCGAATCGAATCAGTGCGTGGTGCTGGGGCATTCGGCGTGGCGATGATCGGTGGAATTCTCGGCCGAGAGGATGTCGGGAAAGCAACCGCCGATATGCAGTCGGCAGTTCGTGCCGCGTGGCCGCCTGATTCGCGCGATGATTCGCATGCACGTTGAAGCCGTGTAGTTGACCACCCTCAGGTCGGGTGTTAGAATCCGTTCACTGGCTTGAAGATGCGATTACGCGCGGTGTCCTAGCGTTACGGCGAGTAGGCACATGGCAGAGAAGAAGAGCGGTTCGAGCCGAATCCGGTCCCTCCGAGATTCCGTGAAGCAAATCACGAAGCGGTTGTCAGAGGGGAAAGCGGACGTGATTTCAAAAAACGACGACCATGCCCGCGAAGTTGAAAAACTTCGCGTTCAAATTCAGTCGATGGAAGAAGAAATCCGTCGGCTGTATCAATCCCGCTACCAACTCGACCACGCTACCAAACAGAACGATAGGCTCGTTGCGACGCTGCAGGAAGCCAAAGCTCAGATCGAAGCGTTGCGCGCAGAGATCGAAAAACTGACGGCCCCGCCCTCCTCCTACGCGATCTATTCATCGATGAATCCTGACGGCACGGCGAACGTGTTTGTGTCCGGTCGGAAGATGAAGGTCAGCCTGCTTCCCGCGATCAACGGCAAGGAGCTGCGTCGTGGGCAGGAAGTAGTACTGAATGAGGCGTTGAATGTCATTGAGGCGAAGGGCTTCGACGTGCAAGGCGAGGTCGTCCGGTTGAAAGACGTCCTGGAGGGCGGCCGCGCGCTCGTCACCCTGCATTTTGATGAGGAAAAAGTCGCAGAGCTGGCTGATCCACTGTTGGCCGAGCGGCTCAGCGTCGGTGATCATCTGCTGTACGATGCTCGTTCCGGGTATGTCATCGAAAAACTGCCAAAGTCTGAAGCCGAAGATTTGGTACTCGAAGAAGTGCCGGATGTCGACTACGAGCATATCGGGGGGCTTCAGAAGGAACTGGAACATGTCCGCGATGCCGTGGAGTTGCCGTTCCTCCATGCTGAACTGTTCGCGGAGTTTAAGCTGAGCGCTCCCAAAGGCGTGTTGCTCTATGGCCCTCCCGGTTGCGGAAAGACCTTGATTGCCAAGGCCGTGGCCAATTCGATTGCCAAAAAGTTGGGGCATCTCACGGGAAGGCAAATCCGGAGCTACTTCCTGCATGTGAAGGGCCCGGAGCTGCTGAATAAATATGTCGGTGAGTCGGAACGGCAGGTGCGTGAAGTCTTCAAAAAGGCGAAGGAACAGGCGGCAGAGGGCAATCCGGTCATTGTGTTCTTCGACGAAATGGACGCCCTGTTCCGGACGCGTGGGACGGGAATTTCGTCCGACATCGAGTCTACAATTGTGCCCCAGTTTCTCTCAGAGATTGACGGGATGGAACGTTTGCGGAACGTTATCGTGATCGGAGCCAGCAATCGACAGGATCTTATCGATCCGGCGGTGCTGCGCGCGGGGCGGCTTGACGTCAAAGTCAAAGTCGGCCGTCCGGATGCCACGGCGGCTCGGGATATCTTTTCAAAGTATGTCTCCACAGAATTGCCTTTTGCGCCGGAGGAGTTGGCGCAGCATGGCGGTGATCGGAAAGCGCTGGTTGAAAAACTGACGACGCTCACCGTTGATACGATGTATGCGGCGTCCGAGGAGAATAAGTTCATCGAAGTGACCTACGCCAACGGGGAGAAGGAAGTCCTCTATTTCAAGGATTTTGCCAGCGGTGCGTTGATTGAGGGCATTGTCTCCCGCGCCAAGAAATACGCGGTGAAGCGGGCCATTGCGAA
>Ga0105103_10000925_pt1 | contig 16516 bp, 15 predicted proteins | sample PPLLaktember2015_2_FD_79107 | JGI IMG/M metagenome (GOLD analysis project Ga0105103, IMG submission 79107) | Freshwater sediment microbial communities from Prairie Pothole Lake near Jamestown, North Dakota, USA - PPLs Lake P7 Core (6) Depth... | ecosystem: Environmental > Aquatic > Freshwater >...
CGAAGAAATTATTAGGGATGACTCACATGATTTAAAAGGATGCCGCAAGTGGGGATTTATAGTATTAGGTACATATGTTGCAGGATTATTATACACAACAGACATTACATCATATGAAGACTTAACAAGCATTGGAACGATTTTTTTTCTTTAATGTTCATTTTACCTACCTTGTTTCTATTTGTTTACTATAAATGCGGCCCTAAAAAAAACGAATAATTTATAATCGAATGGAAGGTACTGTCGAGATCCCCGGGGCTTTTTGGGAACGGCCTTATCTTTATATGTTTTTAGACCTACACCCGTTTTACAGTATAGGAAACCCAGCTGCATCAGTCCCTCGTGCTAGTGTATTACGCTACAGGACGCATGCAAAATTCTTTAAAATCCGAGGCACTGTTTGGATGAATATTACAAAACGTAGCGACCCACACGAATCATGGTCATACTGGGTTTGGTATATGGATAAAAACCGGCCATTACCTCCAGGTACTGCATTTGAACCATATCGCGAAAAAGATTTTAAACGCCGTAAAGCAGAATGATTTCCCAAACCTCTTTATAAAAGCAATATTCCTACACCGGAGGCCACGCCAGAGCATCAGAAAGAACGAGAGAAGTATTGGAAAGGGTAGGGTTGAAATAAATATTTAATAATTCCGCAGGTACGAATTTTATTGGCGGGTATATGCTGGAAGCCAGGCGTCCATACAGGATACTCTGCCCCGGGGCATCAATGGATATTTGGGGCAACTGTTACGAAGACTTATCATATATAACCTGGTTTATGCGTAGCTGTAATTTTACTTTAACCTGCAGTATTGCGTTTGCAATATCCCTTTTAACATCGTGCAGTCATTGCACTACTGCTCAAATGGTTGAAGATGAAGCCATGGCAAACTGCAAGATAAAATGTGGTTGGTATATCGCTACAAAGTCAAATATTTTGCAATAACTAACTGTAACCTAGTTAGCAGTTTGTTTACTAGCATAGTATACATTACCATAATAAAAACAGCCCTATATGCCGATTAAAGCAAAAGGGCTGTTTTGTTTACTTTATGTTCATTAAGTTGTCTATATTATTTTATAATGAGTTGTTCAGTAGCATTAATTGTTTTTCCTTTTAGTATTATTACGTATATACCTTGCTTTAAAGTATTTAATGGAACAGTAATAACTTCTGTACCTTGATATTCATTAGACTGATATACTACCTTGCCCAAAATATCCTGGATCATAATAGTATATGACTCATTAATATTAAGATTCACTGCTACTTTGCAGAAATTATTGCAAGGATTCGGGTAAACTTTCAATATATTTTTTTTATTAATTGTTGTAAGTCCCGAAATCATTTCAGCTGTAACTTCAATAACCCAATTTTGTACTGTTTGTCCATCTTGTGCCGTAACTGTATTTGTTACAGGTGAGGTGAAATTTCTGGGTGCACCAGTAGTTGGGTTAATAGTAGCCCCTGCCGAAACAGTAATGGTTGGTGTCAGGCTTATTAAAGAAGTCCCGTTGGGCATTACCACCGAAACAGTATGATTGGTTGTACTGATAACAGAACTTCCTGTTTGTCCGGGAATAGTAAAAGCAGTAATATCAGTAGCTGTTGAAGGCGCAGCTGTTACAGTAACAGTCCAGTTTTGTGTTGAGCCATTCTGAGCTGTAACTGTATATGTAACAGGCGAAGTGAAATTTCTGGGTGTACCAGTAGTTGGGTTAATAGTAGCCCCTGCTGAAACAGTAATGGTTGGTGTCAGGTTTGCTAAAGAAGTACCGTTGGGCATTACCACCGAAACAGTATGATTGGTTGCACTGATAACAGAGCTTCCTGTTTGTCCGGAAATAGAAAAATCAGTAATATTTGTTCCAGTTAAAGGTGATTGTGTTGTTAGTGTGACGGTCCAGTCTTGTGTAGTTACCTCATCTTCGGCTGTAATGGTATAGGTTACATTTGAACTAAAATTCTGTGCAACACTACTTGCCGGATTAATTGTTGCCCCTGGTGATATTGCTATTATAGGTATTAAGCTTGTTAAAGCTGTACCATAGGGCATAACAATATTTACAATATGATTAACCTCATTTATTGATGAACTTACCTGGTTAGGAATAGAAAAGCTTATAATATTGGTAGCTGTTGACGGAGTTGTAGATCCATCCCAGCCAGCTATTCTTGCCAGCATCCACCACATAGCTTTACCAAGTCTAATTGCACCGTTCATACCTATATGTGCAATATCTCCTCCACTAAGACTATAATTTGAAATCCATGGAAATGTAAGAGTGTTCCATGTTTGAGTAGTTTGAGCCCAATTTTCGTCATAACATAAAATATCAGCATAATCAAATAATATAGCTGAAGGTATGGTATCTACATAATCTCTTATTTTTTCATTTCTCTGATAGAAGTTATAAGCAGTTTGGCCGGTACGATTATCAACAGGTGCTGTTGTGAAAAAAGCTTTTGTTGGAATATTTTCGGTAGTACAGTAATTCATATATTCAGATGTGGCGCTTAAATATGAATCCATTTCATTTACACCAATGCCATCATCCCAACACCAGCCAAATCCCATTGCACTTATGGTGAGGTCGTGCTCGTAGCAATATAAAATGCCTGCTTTTGTTCTTGCAATGGCCGTTGCACTTGTAAACCAATCTTCTTCGCCATAGCCGTAAATCCATTCTGATTCATTATCAATATCTCCCCATGTAGCTTGACAAACTCTAAGATATTCTGTAGTAAATGATTCTGGAGAGTCATAATTTTTAACAGTAACAGCGTATTTATCATCAATATTTTCTACTTCTTCCAAACCTCTTCTATAACCAGCTGAATGGGATTCGCCAGGTACTATGAGTAGCATTTTTTTAACACTGTCAATGTATTGCTGAGGAATCTTGTCGTAATCATCGACAATTGAATGGTCGGCTATTATTTGGCTTGAAATGAATTGAGTTGGAAATAACGTGAGTAAACCACAGGTGATAATTATAAAAAAGAATTTTTTTCTCATAGGTTGGTTTATTAGTTGTTAATAATGAGTCTGTGTAAAAAGTCTTTGTGGTCCTTCTTATTACCTCTGTGGTCCTTCTCAGTGTAATTCTTTTAAATTGTTGTTACACAGAGGTTCACTGAGAAGACACAGAGAATCAAAGAGGAGAAAAGTAAATAAATCTTTTTACACAACCTCAAATAAATCTTTTAAATTTGCAATCGTTTATAATTTTTATTGTTAATTCATTCATTTCATGGGTTATTACCATAGAAATTCTTATCATTATAAATTCATGCATATTAGAATTATATTGTTCCTTCTTTTACTGGTTCCATATGGGCTTTATGGTCAGCATGACCAGCTTAATTTCATTAGTATAGATGTAAAGGATGGATTTTTAAAAAACCAGGCGCTTTATTTATTCCAAAATTCAATATACAATACAAAGTCTGGAGTCGGACCTGTTTTGAGGGACGATAATTATTTCAGGATACAAGCATCAAATATCAGCGGTATTTGCACTAACATTAAACCACTTACAATAATCATAAATGCTACATGGTGGAAAACCATCCGTTTTAATATTTTATTGATGGTTGCTTTCTTGCTGTTTATTTTTGCTTTTTACAGATATAATACAAACCTTTTAAAACGCCATAAAGATTTACTTCAAAAACAGGTTGCTGAGCGGACAAAACAAATTAGTGCACAGAATGTAGTTTTAAACGAAACTAATACATTACTGGAAGAGCGCCAGCAATACATTGAAGAACAATCGGAAGAATTAATTACACAAAAAGATGAGCTTGAAAAAGCCAATATTCATTTGAGCGAACTCAACTCAATGAAAAACAAATTCTTTTCAATAATTGCACACGATTTAAAAAATCCTCTTCATAGTATAATGGGTCTGACAGAGCTTCTTATATTAAACTTCGATAAGATGCCCGATGAAAAGAAAATGCATTTTCTTAAAATGATAATGAGTTCAACAAATAAAAGCTATAGTTTACTTGAAAATCTATTAAATTGGGCCCGTTCACAAACCAATACCCTTAAATACGATCCCGAAATGATTAGTATAAGGGAAGTTTTTGAAGAATCTTTTGAATTTTTATTGACTGAACTCGAAAGGAAACGAATAACTGTAACCGGAGGTGAAATTGATTACGAGGTTTATGCCGATAAAAATATGACACTTACCATTGTTCGAAATTTACTTTCCAACGCTATAAAATTCACACCTGAAGAGGGATGTATCAATATTGTTTTTACCCCTAATGATAAAATGGTGGAAATTGCAGTAAGTGATACAGGTATGGGCATTGCAGAAGAAAACATTGAGAAACTATTCAGGATTGATTTGAACATTGCTACTGCGGGCACTGAAGGAGAAAAGGGTACGGGGTTGGGATTAATATTATGTAAAGAGTTTGTTGAAAAAAATAAAGGTTCAATTTTGGTTAAGTCGAAATTGAATGAAGGCACAACCGTTACTTTTACACTACCATTGAGTGCATTAACCCCGGACTAATTTTTGTGAAATCGATATTAAATATATTTCCCGGCAATTCCAGAAATTAGATGGTTTCTTTAAAAAGGTTATAGGGTTAAACAGCTATAATGGCAAAAAAAATGAGGTTGTGTAAAAAGGTTTAAAACTTAACTTTTCTCCTCTGTGTCTTCTCAGTGAACCTCTGTGTAACAACAATTTAAAAGAATTACACAGAGAAACACAGAGGTTTAAAGAAGAACCACAGAGACTTTTTACACAGCCTCCATATTTTTTCAGTATATCTGTTTACGTTATTGCTTAATAAATTTCTGTGTAACAGTATTGTTTACATAGTAAAACTTTATAAAGTAAGTACCTGATGAAATATCCTTCACATTAATTTTATGGTTTCTGTTCAGGTTATTTTGTGTGCTTATTATTTTTCCTTGTATACTAACAATTTCGATCTTTTGTGGTACTTCCTTGTTAAATTCAATGTTTATTTCGTTAGCAACCGGATTTGGCCATATTTTTATCAAACTTGATTGGGTTTCGTCTGTTAACCCGCTTGGAATAATTATGGCTAATGTATCAGAGTAACATCCTTCGTCATTAACTGCTAAAACACTTATATCGCTGATGGACAATTTAACATTTTCAAATGTTTTCATCTGATTGGTAGAACCATCATTCCATAAATAGCTGTCAAATTCATCACCTGCATCGAGCGTAACTTCCTGGCCACTTGATAAAGTAACGTCTGCTAATTTATTCAGCTTTTGTAAAACTCGCTGGTTATATAATTGTTCAACTTCTTCAGGGATTATGGCACGGTTATAAATCTTTAATTCGTCAATCCGGCCTTTTAAATTATATATATTGTTATTATGTGCACCAACAAATAAAGGATTTGTATTGTTATTGACAGGGCCGTAGAAACAACTTCCAATATACTTGTTGTCGATGTACATTTTTGTTTCAACAGTTCCTTTAGAAATAACATAATGGTGCCATTTATTTAATTCAGGTGTTGGGGCTAAAATAAATTTAGTATCGGATATATTATTTGCAAATTGGAACTTATTATAACTTAAGTAGAAACTATTGTCTAAAGCATATGATGTATTCCACTTCGAAAGAAGAATAGTAAAATAGTGCCCTACATCAGCTGTATCAGCTAAATAAGCCCATAGCGAAATAGTAAAATCGCTTTTTGTAAATACGTCATTTAATATGTTGCCTAATGAGATGTAGGAATCATCGCCGTTATAGTAGAATGATTTTGAACACTTTACCCCTGTGTCAACAATAGCTTTATTAATTGTCGCCAATCCTGCCAGGGCAGCGCTATCATTAAAATTCCAATATCCTACGATGCTGTCTTTAATCGAGTGCCATGTAACATTAATTGTATCAATTAATTTACATCCGTCAGAAATTTTTACTTCGAGCCAATATGTTTTTTTTGTTGAATAATTACTTGAAATAGTAATTTTATTGGCAGTTGCCCCGGTGTTCCATTTATACTTATAATCGTTGTTTTTTTGTGGCCCAAGTACAACTTCTTTACCAACAATTGTTTCAATATCTGTCACATATTGCGACTTTAACGGGTTTTCTGAAATTATACTGTTTATTTTAGATTCAGACAATGCAATATCATAAATCCTAACATCATCAATTGCCCCTTTATATGTATAATGTGAGTTATGAAGGCTGCCAATTCTTAAAGTATGGGAGCATTCATTGGTTATGAAGTTATTATCTTCAGCAACCAGGTTCCCATTTACATATATTTTTGCAACTTTGTTATCGACAGTCGCGGTTAAATGGGTCCAAACATTGAGTGGGATAGGGGTAAAGTTTATGGTGGTATTGTTTGATACAAATTTGTCTAACCCGAGTATAAATGCATTGGTGCTTTGTTCCGATGTATACCATTTTTGAATAAGCATTCCATAATAACCTTTAATATCCTTATATGCCTGAGGTTTTGCCCAAAGTGATATACTATAAGTGTTGGTTGTAAACAAGGTGTCAAGTTCATATCCTATATCAATTACTGAACTTTCTCCATTAAAAATAGCGCTGGTTGTGCAATTTATTCCATCTCCAAATTTTACCCCATGCAATGTATCTCCGTCAAATTTAATCGAACTTCTATTATTACCTGTATCTTTAGCAGTTGAGTCGTCGAAATTCCAATAAGCAATAGGTTCCTGGGCATTCAATGTTAAACCTGACATAAAGCATACACAAAAAAATAAAACTTTAATTTTTTTCATAATTGAGTTTTTTGTTGTTTCTATTAAAGATAAAATTTTTTTTTGTTTTCTGAAAGGAAGTGACATAAGGTTGTCAGTGATTGATATGATTTTTGTAGCAACTTAAAACTAATATATATGAAAAACTATTCATTTTCACTAATCTTTTTTATTGTTACCTGTAGTTGTGTGCATAATATTCCTGCCGAGAGAAAAGACGCTTTTTTAGAAAACGGGAATACGACTATTCATTATATAGAAAAAGGTGATGGCGATACAACACTTTTTTTTATTCATGGTTGGGGAATAAACAGCAGTTACTGGGACAAACAATTACAATATTTTGGTAATAAATACAGAGTTGTTGCAATGGACCTGCCTGGTTTTGGAAAGTCAACCTCCGACAGGAAAAAATGGTCGGTACAAGAATATGGCAATGATGTAACTTTCATGATCGAAAAACTGGCTTTGAAAAATGTTATCCTCATTGGTCATTCAATGAGCGGTGATGTAATACTTGAGGCAGCTGTAAAAAACAATCCCGCAATTATTGGGATTATTGGTATTGATAATTTTAATGATATCGATATTGTTTATACACCTGAACAGATGGAGGAAATGAACAAATATTTTCAGAAAATGGTTAGCAATTTCAGCGCATTTGCCGATGATTATGCCGGGAAATTTTTATTTATCCCAAATTCTGATAGCTCTGTAAAAGCCAAAGTTAAAAATGACTTTGTACATTCCGATTCTTTAGTCGCAATATCAACAATTACAGAGGTTTTTAATTATGATTCGCTCGAAAAAGTAAATCTTGAAAAGTTAAATTACAAGTTATTTTTAGTGAGTTGTGCCGATTTATGGCCTGTTAATATTGCCGGCCTTGAGAAGCATTGTAAAAGTTCATATGAAATATATGAAATTAGGGGTTCCGGACATTATCCAATGAACGAAAAGCCCGATGAATTTAATAGATTACTCGATCATATTATTCAAAGAATAAATTAAAACTGATAGAATCTGTCAATAAATTAGTTCTACTTCAACAGATTAGAAAATCAACCGGTTTTTGCCCCTTACCCTTAAGGGAACTGATTGATTTTCAGCAGGCTGAAAAAGCTTAAAATATATGAAAAATGTTGATTTGTCAAAGTAGATTAATCTTATTTCTTTTAGGCGCAAAACCCTTCTTATTTACTAATAATTTGATTGATAAATATGGAAATATGGGTTATTCTGACTATATTTCATCTCATCAATTATTTATCTCATGAGAAGATTGGGTCGTTTTATAATACTCAGGTTTCTTGTAGTTTCTCTTTTTCTCATTACAATATCCTGCAAAAAAATTGACAAATACAAAACAAAACCTGAATTAAGTTCACTTCAGCAAGGCCTAAAAACTACTGTTTCTGTGGCATATTGCGCTTCGGTTGCTGCTGCTTATTTTAAAGGTGAACCATTACCCGATAATGTTTCATTTATACCGGAAACCGGTTTGATCCATGTGAAAATTAATAGAGACCATCCACTGCCATTTAATAATAATATTGGAGATATTTTCATTGCTGGCCTTTGGAGTGGGAATGGAGGGATAATATCAATTCTTTTTGCCGATATTGATATTCTTGAGGGCGATATTGACCTTTATGGGTTGCATACCGTTCCGTTGATCGAAGATTATAAAACCGGTGATATTGTTGCTGTTTTTGCCGAACAGGATATTATTCTGGGTTATGGAACGGATACAATTTTAAATACCGATCATATTTCTGATATTATGATATTTAACGAAACAAGCAGATGTAGTGACCCAAAGCCAACTGATGTATTTATTGCAGTACAACAAAATGTTTGGTTTGTCGAAATCGACAGGAATAGCACTGGATCTGATTTATACGATGATGATATTATAATTCACGGCGGTGGACAAATAGCAGAAGTAAATAGTGAATCGGGTGGTGTTTTATATCATGCTATGATTGATACTAAGGTTAATTATAGCGAATGTTCTATAAATCCCATAAGAGGCAATGCCCTTTCACAAAATGTTAAATCGGGCAGTTCAATAATTGTTGACCTGGGTAATACCTTGTTCAGTTTTCACGATAATTGCGATGGCGACGTACATGTCGATTTTGCCAGTGGAAAATATGTTTATTATAACGGGAAAGATATACCACTTGGTTTTGATTAATATTTATATTGATGTCTTTACTAAAGAAAATACCTGTATTTCTTAGTTTTATTCCGATTGTTTTCATGCAATCGTGCGACTACGGAATTTTATATCAAACCCCGCAGCCCGGTAACACTAAAAACCTTAAGAAATTTCCATCGTCACTAATTGGAAAATACAGAAATGATAGTTCAAAAGTTACAGTATTAATTACAAAGGATAAGATAATAAAGATAAATGAATATGATATCTCAGTAAGCAAAGCTGAAATTGATACAATTAAAGGATGCAGCTTAAGGGGCGATTCATTGTTTATATCAGAACTAAATACTGCTATTCATGTTGATTTATCAGCCGATTCTGTATTTGGGATTTTAAAACAACCTGATACGTTATTTATAATTTCAAAAAATAATATTTTAAAGAACCTTAGCGATGAGTATTTTCTTAACCTAAAACACGGTTCAGATTATTGGCAGGTGGTTCGTTTATGCTATAAGAAAAATGAATTTATCGAATTTTCGATTGTTACTCATAAAATCGGATATGATGTTATAAATGACCTAACACCAGTAAGAACAATAAAAAATGAAAATGACAGTATAATAAATTACCATATCAACCCAAAAATCAATGAGTTAAAGGCAATTATTGAAGCTGGGTTATTCAATACGCGTGAAATATATTATGCCCTGCCTGATAATAAATGATTGAATTCCGTTGTCTACATAATGCTTCCGTCTTGGGATTACAGACTAAAGCCTTTTCTTAATCCTTAATCAAACAAGCTATCATCCCTAATAAGCATTAATATGGCCGAGTGAGGGATAATTACATATTTTTCTTTCTTAAATTCAATTTCAAAGGCACTTCCTTGCATATAAATAGCCATATCGCCTTCCTTTGGCTGTAAAGGAACATATTTAACCTCGTCGCTTTTGTCTTTCCATGGTTCATCAACATCATTAATGGCTGGGATCGGATACCCCGGGCCTACTTTTACCACATAACCTGCTTGTATTTTTTCTTTTTCATGTACCCCCGGAGGCAGGAATAACCCCGATTTTGTTTTGTCTAAAGGCGATTTAGGTTTAATCAATACCCTGTCGCCTACCATAATTAATTTATCAAGACTCTGATTGCCAAGTTCTAAAATCATTTTTTCCGGCTGCTTAGTATTTTAATTATTTTATTGTTGTTTATCTTTTTTACCAAAGACAGAGAAATGTACGTACCTTTTAGGATGTTGGTTTAAATCGTTTAATAGCAGGTTCAGATAAATTGTTGTACTATCGAGGTTTGAATATAAAGAACTATCGTTAATCAATTTACCCATGGTTCCTTCACCCTTGTTTATTTTTGCAACAATTTGCCGGGTCGAAGAGAGTGTTGAATCAAGCTGAACAAGTACATTTTTTATATTGGCACTGTCGAGCGAGGCCGAAACATTACTAAGATGGTCGAGTGCTGATGCGATTGATGAATTCTTTGCCTTTAGGTTCGATGTAACCGATTCCAGGTTATTGAAGCTCGACTGCAGATTACCATCTGGTGAAAGTGATTGGTCAAGCGAAGCAAGGCTTCCATGAAGGCTCTTGATGCTTCCTTTTAGTTCTTTTCTGGTTTCGGGAGATAATACATCATTTACCGAAGCAAGTAATGTATCGATACCACCCAAAACATTTTCAACCTTAACTTGAAGGTCGGTCAAAATATCGGTAAAACCTTTGTTCTTGCCAGAGAGTAAGGTATCGCCTGGTGTATGGAATTCATTTTCATTACTGAAACTGATCTCAAGGTCGTTTGTTGCAGCCAGTGGATTGACCTGCTTGATTTTAACAACCGATCCTTTTGGTATCCTGAGCTTTTTGTCAAGATTAATTTCAACAATAAACTTTCCGCTTTTTTTATAATCGTATTCAAGGGTAGTAATATTACCTATTTTATAGCCTTTATACATAACATTCCCTGCCTCGATAATACCATCGGCACGGTCGAAAACTATAAAAAATGAATTGGTTGGTTTAAAAATATCTTTGCCTTTCAGGAAATTAAAGCCCCAAATAGTAAGGGCAAATACAATAATCGTTATGAACCCAGTTTTAACTTCTTTAGAAATACGCATCTTTTTTTATTTATTATAAAGTTCATTTAATGCTTCTTGCACCGAAATAATCTTGCCTTGCTTGACGGCAATAATGAATGCATCCGGATATCTGCTTTTTACAGTCTTACTGTACTCAACAATGTCATCGTACTTTACTTTTGAGCCGACTGCATATTTAATTGTGTTGTTAACATTAAATTCCTCTACATCATTAAATTCTTTGTAAAGATCGTCATTTAAAGGTAAACTTGTTGAAGAAGATACAACTTGCACTTTAAAATAAATCTGATATTTCGATGTATCGTTTTTGTCTGAAGATTTTACGCTGCTGTCAGTATTTGCAGTTGTAATCGATCCATTGGTTTTTGATTCAATATCATTTTTATAATCACGGAAAGCCCTGTATATTGCTGATGCAATATAATCCTGGCCTTCTTCTGAATTAAGGTATATTTCTTCATCGGGGTTGCTAATAAAACCTGTTTCAATAAGTACACCGGGCATAGCAGTTTGCGCCAGCACAAGTAACCCCTGTTGAACAACTCCCCGGTCTTTTCTTTTTACCCTTTCCCGGAATTGTGCTTGTATCATGTCGGCCAGGTTTATACTCTGATCGAGATATACAAACTGCATCAATGAAAAAGCAATATACGATTCAGGTGAATTTGGGTCGAAATTTTCATATCGCGCTTTGTGATCCTCTTCATAAAAAATAACCGAGTTCTCTCTTTTTGCTACTTCGAAGTTTTCCTGCGCCCTGTGCAAACCAAGTACATGCGATGATGTACCTGTTATCTCGGGTTTTAGGTTTGAATTGGCATGAATAGAAATGAATAAATCAGCGTGATTCTCGTTGGCAATTTCAGTGCGGCGGTATAGAGGGATAAATTCATCAGTCTTACGGGTATAAACAACTTTAACATCAGGGATGTTCTCCTCTATAATTTTTCCCAGCTTCAAACTTATTGCCAACACAATATCTTTTTCTTTCGATATTTTTCCCGGGGCCCCGCTATCTTTTCCTCCATGTCCCGGATCAATAACAATGGTATGAATTTTGTCATCAATCGATCCGGACTTACCAACTGGAAAAACAATATTTGTTAAAAAAATAAGTATGAAAAATAGGCTGAACTTTCGATATTTAAGGTCAATTACTTTTATTAGCATGAGAATTTTATACATTAGGATACTTTAATTTTATTAGCTTTGCAGCCTTTAACATTAAATATTTCCATTGCAAAAATAGTATTTAAATTATTATCTGTGCCTTTCAAATTATATCTGTTTATAATATTATTATTATTTTTTTCGTTGCCTGGCAATGCAACTGATAATTCTTTTGTTGCCGGTTCTGTTGATAAAAAAATAATAGATACTGCATTTTTTGCCCAAAATGATTCATTATTAACTGCTACTGATACTGTTTAAATAGCAGATACTATTAATAAGGAACAAAAAAAAAAGAAAGATGTTCTGGAAGATAAGGTAATGTATAGTGCCGAAGATTCGATGATTATTTCAATCACCGGACAAATATTGCATTTATATGGGAATGCCAATGTAAAATATACCGATGTTGAGCTTACATCGGAATATATAATTCTCGACCTGGCTAAAAAAGAAGTATTTGCGAAGGGATTACTTGATACATCAGGTGTTGTTTCAGGATCGCCTGTTTTCGCACAGGGAAGTGAATCGTTTGAATCGGATTCGATGAAATATAACTTTGATACAAAAAAGGGGATTATTTACAATATTATTACAAAACAAGGTGAAGGTTATTTTCATAGCGAAATGACTAAAAGATTACCCAATGAACATATTCATGCAGTAAGGAATAAATATACTACCTGCGACGCTAAACACCCGCATTTTTATCTTGCATTAAACAAAGCTATTGTTATTCCTGATGATAAAATTATATCGGGCTCGGCATATATGGTTATGATGGATGTTCCTTTGCCTTTGATTATTCCATTTGGTTTTTTCCCGAATTCAACCAAACGGTCCTCAGGGGTTATAATACCAACCTATGAAAACCATTCAAAAAAAGGAATGGGTTTGCGCGATGGCGGTTGGTACCAGGTTATAAACGATTATGCCGACCTGACAATTTTAGGCAATTATTATTCAAGGGGCTCGTGGGGGTTAAACAACAGGCTTTCCTATCTATGGAAGTATCATTTTGGGGGAAATTTCGTTTTCAATTATAATATTTATAAACTTAACGATGATGTTGAAGTAGCCCCGGAAACCGACTATTCTCTTCAATGGAGCCACAGACAAGATCAAAAATCGAACCCAAATCAGAATTTCTCGGCCAGTGTCGACTTCTCGTCCCGCAGAAATGACCTCAGGAATAGCTATTCATATAGCCAGGTAACTCAGTCAAGAAGCAGTTCAAGTATTAATTATTCCCGCAACTGGCCAAAAAGTGCGGCTAATTTTTCACTTAGCGCTTCAGCTGTTCAAAATAAATCAACCAATATCACTGATGTGAATTTTCCAAGCGGATCTTTTAATGTGGGTACAAAATATCCTTTCAGGAGCGAAAGCAGCTCGGGAAAATACAAATGGTACGAGAATATATCCATTGCTTATAATTCTCAGTTTAGAAACGATGTAAGTTCATATGATTCACTTCTGTTTAAAGAAGAAATTTTTGATAAAATGGACAATGGGTTCAAACAAGAAATCCCTATAGGTGTAAATTTTAAACTTGGAAAAATGATTACACTGGGCCCATCATTCACATACACCAGTATGGTATATTCGAGGCGGATTGATAAACTATGGGAGTATGATAAGGTTAATGACACATTAGTTGCAACTTACGATACTGTACCTGGTTTCTATTATTTACAGGCTATTGCGCCAAGTGCTGGTATAAACTTTACCCCCAAAATATACGGAATGTTTGTATCAACCAGGGATGGCTCATATGTTAAAGCTGTGCGTCATGTAATGTCACCATCAGCTTCATTTTCATATACCCCCGATATGCGAAAGGTTAACCCTAATTATTTCGACTCGTTATTTTATGACAAAAACGATACATTAAAAGGGGTATTAAAAGAGGTCTATAGCCCATACGATGGAATATACGGTGTTCCATATACCCCTTCGTCAGTTGGCCATACTGGGTCAATACGGCTGGGATTAAATAATAACATCGAAATGAAGGTTATGCCTAAAAATGATACTACCGGAAAACCAAAGAAAGTAGTATTACTTGATCAACTAAATTTTTCGAGTGGTTATAATCCTTTTAAGGATTCATTAAGATGGGATGATGTAAGCTTTTCTACAGGCACAAAATTATTTAATAATAAGCTTAATATCCAGGTAAATGGACGGCTCGATCCATATGCTATAGATACTGTTGGCCGCAAAATCAATAAGTTTTATTATAACGAAACAGGTAAATTGTTCAGGCTTACCGGTGTTTCTGTTTCAAGTGGTTATACTTTACAATCGAAACAGGGCAAAAAGGGGCAGGGGGCAGAAACCGATGCATCACAGCAGGAAACGGATGCAAACATAGATAATTATAATGATATGGATTTGGTACCGGGATTAAATTCGGGCGATTATGTCGATTATGATATCCCATGGTCGGTTGCATTTCAATATGCATGGTCGTATGGCAAAACAGGCCTTGTTAAATCAATAACTAACAGATTAAATTTTAACGGCGATTTCAGTATCACTAAGAATTGGAAAATCGGGTTTAACTCTGGCTATGATTTTGAGCTTAAAAAAATGATTATGTCATCATTAAGCTTTCATCGCGACCTGCATTGCTGGGAGATGTCGTTTAGTGTTGTACCGTTCGGCACTTATAGGAGCTACTCATTTAATATCCGTGCTAAAGCCAGCTTATTGCAGGATTTGAAATACGATATAAGACATAATCCTTGGTACGACAAGTTTTAACAGCACATTATTTAGTGTTGGATTAAGTAATCATATAACCTCTTCAGGATGAAAAGAATTATATCAACAACCAGCGCCCCGGCAGCAATTGGTCCTTATAGCCAGGCTATTGAAAAAAATGGGATGTTGTTTATCAGCGGACAAATTCCTGTTAATCCTGTATCGGGCCAAATTGCCGGAAATTCAATTGTTGAACAAACTAAGCAGGTGCTTGAAAATATTTCAGAAATTCTAAAGGCTGCTGGTTATACAATAAATGATGTTGTTAAAACCACTTGTTATTTGGCTGATATGAGCCAATTTGCTGAGATGAACACAGTTTATGCCGATTATTTTAATAACGGGCCACCTGCGAGGGCAACTATTGAAGTGAGCCGGTTACCAAAAGATGTAATGATTGAAATTGACGCAATTGCGATAAAATAAAAAAGAGGTTGTGTAAAAAGGTTTAAAAACTTAACTTTTCTCCTCTGTGACTCTCAGTGTCTTCTCAGTGAACCTCTGTGTAACAATAATTTAAAAGAATTACACAGAGAAACACAGAGGTTTAAAGTAGAACCACAGAGTCTTTTTACACAGCCTCTTCAATGTATATTCATCTTTGCCTTATTCAGCAATAATTTCAAAAGGGACTTCAATCTGAACTTCTTTGTGAAGCCTTACTTTAGCTGTGTATTTTCCAACCTCTTTAATTAGGTCTTCTTTAATTGTAATGATTTTACGGTCGATGTCAAACCCTTTTTCTTTTAGGGCTTCAGAGAGCTGAATAGTGTTGACCGAACCAAAAATCTTACCTTTTGAACTGGTTTTTGCACCAATAGTGAGGGAAACATTTTTTAGCTTTTCAGCAACAGACAGGGCTTCTTTTTTAATTTTTTCTTCTTTGTGGGCCCTTTGTTTCAAAATTTCCTGGTGGACCTTTCTTTCGCTGGCAGTGGCATTAATTGCCATGCCATTAGGTATCAGATAATTACGGGCATAACCATCTTTTACTTTCACGATATCATCTTTATATCCCAGGTTCTGTATATCTTGTTTAAGTATAATTTCCATGCTTTCAGTTTTTAATTATTTTAACATATCAGCAACGTAAGGAAGTAGCGCAAGATGACGGGCACGTTTAATAGCAGTTGCTACTTTACGCTGAAATTTAAGTGAAGTACCGGTAAGCCGACGTGGAAGAATTTTCCCTTGCTCGTTCAAAAACTTCTTTAAGAATTCAGCATCCTTGTAATCAACATATTTAATGCGGTTTTTAAGAAACCGGCAATACTTTTTCTTTTTTGTTTCAATGGTCGGCGGGGTAAGATACCTTATTTCCGAATTTGGTGCTCCATTTGCCATAGCTTATTCCTCCACTTTTTCTAGTTTTTTACTACGTTTCTTTTCAGCGTACTCAACAGAGTATTTGTCCATTTTGAATGTAAGGAACCTGATAATACGCTCATCACGACGGTATTCAACTTCCAGTTTCTGAATAAATTCACCTTCTGAAGCAAATTCGATCAGATAATAAAA
>Ga0105103_10000927_pt1 | contig 16504 bp, 12 predicted proteins | sample PPLLaktember2015_2_FD_79107 | JGI IMG/M metagenome (GOLD analysis project Ga0105103, IMG submission 79107) | Freshwater sediment microbial communities from Prairie Pothole Lake near Jamestown, North Dakota, USA - PPLs Lake P7 Core (6) Depth... | ecosystem: Environmental > Aquatic > Freshwater >...
CATCGTCTGGGCGGCGCTCGCGCAGAGCGAGACCGGCGCGCTCGACTTCGCGACCTTCGCCTCGTACACCGTGGCGCTGGTCACGCTGCTCGACCGGCTGCGCTCGCTCGGCGGGCTCAACGTCCACGTCCAGCGCGGCCTTGCCGCCGCCGAGAGCATCTTCGGGCTGCTCGACCGCGACGAGGAGCCGGACACCGGGACGGTCGTGCTGCCGCGCGCGCGCGGCGCGATCCGCTTCGACCGGGTGTCGCTCGCCTACGCCGGCACCGAGCGCGAGGCCATCTCCGACGTCTCGCTCACCGTCAAGCCCGGCGAGACCGTCGCACTGGTCGGCCCTTCCGGCAGCGGCAAGACCTCGCTCGTCACGCTGATTCCGCGCTTCTACGAGCCGTCGGCCGGGCGCCTGTTCATCGACGGGCACGACGTGACCACGCTCACGCGGGAGAGCCTGCGCGCCAGCATCGCACTGGTGTCGCAGGACGTGCTGCTGTTCGACGACACGATCGAGGCCAACATCGCCTACGGTACGATGGCGGGCGCACCGCATGCCGACGTCGAGCGCGCCGCCGCTGCCGCCCACGCGGCGGAGTTCGTCGCGGCGCTGCCGGACGGCTTCCGCACTGTCGTGGGTGAGCACGGTGTGCGGCTCTCCGGTGGGCAGCGGCAGCGCATCGCGATCGCACGCGCGATCCTCAAGAATGCCCCGATCCTGATCCTCGACGAGGCGACCTCCGCGCTCGACACCGAGTCGGAGCGCCACGTGCACGCCGCGCTCGACGAGCTGATGCGCGGGCGCACGACGCTGGTGATCGCGCACCGCCTCTCGACGGTCGAGCACGCCGACCGCATCGTCGTGCTCGACCAGGGCCACATCGTCGAGCACGGCACGCATGCCGACCTGGTCGCCCGCGACGGCCTCTACGCACGGTTGCACCGCATCCAGTTCGGTGCGGCGCCGGCGGAGGTCGAGTGAGCGCGGTGGGCGAAGCCCAGGACGACCGTGTGCGGCGGGCGAAGCCCAGGCCCGAAGGGTGCGTCGCCGCACGCGGGCGCTGCGACCGACGCTCGCCCGTCCGGTTCGTGGGCCGAGTGCAAGGAGGTCGGCCAAGGGCCCGTCGCCGCGCGATCGAGCCGGACCGACACCCGACGCGACCATGGCGCGACGGTGCAAGGAGGCCCGAGTGACGCGACCGCTCGCGATCGCGCACACCGAGGCCTCCAACGGCTGGGGCGGCCAGGAGATCCGCATCCTCGCCGAGGCGGCGGCGTTCCGTGCACGTGGCCACGACGTGCACGTGTACGCGGCAACGGGTGCGCGCATCGTCGCCGAGGCCGGCCGTTTCGGCGTGCCCGTGACGACGCTGCCGATCGGGCACAAGCGTCCGCGCGGGCTCGTGGCGCTCGTGCGCGCGCTCGCGCGCCGGCCGGTCGACATCGTCAACGCACACAGCTCGACCGACGCCTGGCTCTCGGCACTGGCCTGCCGCACGCTTTCGCTCACGGGTCGCGCGGCGCCGGTGCTGGTGCGCACGCGCCACGTGTCGGTGCCGGTGCCGAACGACGTCGCCACCCGCTGGCTGTACCGCACCGCGACTGCACGCGTCGTGACGACGGGTGAGCGGCTGCGCGAGCGGCTCGTCCGCGACAACGGGCTCGATCCGGCGCGCGTCGTGTCGGTGCCGACCGGCATCGACCCCGGCCGGTTCGAGGCCATGCCGCGTGCGGCCGCGCGGTCGCGCCTCGGCCTGCCGCCAGACGTGCCGCTCGTAGGCATCGTCGCCACGCTGCGGAGCTGGAAGGGGCACCGGTTCCTCATCGACGCGCTCGGCCGGCTCGCTCGTCGCGACGCGCGCCTGGTGATCGTCGGCGACGGGCCACAGCGCGCGGCGCTCGAGGCGCAGGTCGCGACCCTGAAGCTCGTGGACCGGGTGGTGTTCGCCGGCCAGCAGGACGACGTCGCGCCGTGGCTCGCCGCGCTCGACGCCTTTGTGCTGCCCTCCTATGCGAACGAAGGCGTGCCGCAGGCGCTGCTGCAGGCGATGTTCGCGCGCGTGCCGTGCGTGACGACCGACGCCGGCGCGATCCCCGAAATCGCCCGCGACGGCGACACCGCGACGATCGTCGCGAAAGAGGACGCGGGCGCGCTGGCCGCGGCAATCGACGCGCTCCTCGCCGACCCGGCACGTGCCGCGGCGCAGGCGGAACGGGCGCACGGGTTCGTCGCGCCCCGCTACACCGAGGCCGCGATGGTCGAGCGCATGGAGGCGGTGTTCCGGGAGGCGCTCGCGGAGCGGGCGGCGGTATCGCGATGATCGGTTTCTCGGGCCTCGACGCGGCGACCATCGTCGCGTTCCACGACGCGCGCGTGCGCGACCCGGCGTGGTCGGCACGTGCGCCGGAGCACCAAGGCGGCATCTGGGCGGTGATCGAGGCGAACCACCGCAGCAACGTGCTGCTCTGGGACGCCGAGGACCAGGCACGCCGCACCGACGTGACGGACTCAACGATTGCCGCCGTGAAGCGCGCGATCGACCGCCACAACCAGCGCCGCAACGACGCCGTCGAGTCGATCGACGAGGCGCTGCTCGCAAGGATCGCCGACGTCCCGCCGCGGGCAGATGCGTGGCATCACTCCGAGACCGCCGGTGCGATGATCGACCGGCTGTCGATCCTGTCGCTCAAGATCCACCACATGGGGCTCGCCGCGGCGCGGCCCGACGCGCGCGCGCAGGACCGCGCGGAACGGCTCGCCCGCGCCGCGACGCTCGCGAGGCAGCGCGAGGACCTCGCGCGCTGCTACGACACGCTGCTCGCGAGAGCGGAGACGGGAGAGGCGTTCTGGCGCATCTACCGCCAGCACAAGATGTACAACGACCCCGCGCTCAACCCCTATCTCTCGCGCGAGACCATCGGCCGCGTCGTCCCGTCGAACGGCCCGAACCCCGCGGCCACGGCCGACGGGTGATCACCCATGGCGGCCTGCTCGACGGCCGCGGCCGCGCGGAAACGCCGGGCGGCGAGCCGCTGGCGCAGCAACGCGTCGAAGTACCACGGATAGCGCTGCCACGGCGCCGCGCCGCGCTCGCGCCAATCCGCGAAGGCGGGGCCGACGCGGTCGCGCAGGAAGGCGAGCCAGCGCTCGCGGATCGCCGGCACGTCGAACTCGACCGCACGTTCGCGCGCGCGGTCGCGCATCGCCCGGTAGCGCGCGGGGTCGCGCACGAGCGTCGTGAGCGCACCGATCACGCCGTCGGCGTCGTCCGCGACGAACATGTCGAGGTCGTCGCGCTTCGACTGCAGGTAGGCGGGTTCCGGGCCGACGATCGCCGGCACGCCGGCAAGCCACGCGTTCGAGACCTTGGTCACCGGCTTGTGGCAGAGCAGGCTCGGCGGCGCGGTGCGGAAGGCGATCACGACATCGATGTCGCGGTAGTTCTGCCAGTCGTTCTCGCTGGGCACGAACTCGAGTCCCAGCTCGTCGAGCTTGGCCAGGAACGCGGGATCGGCGAAGAACGACGGCGCCATCGCGAGGCGCCCGAAGTAGCCGATGCGGCGCACGCGGTCGCCGCGCGACGGGTCGCGCGGTCGGAGCCCGGGCTGCGGCCAGTTCGGAATGCCGACCTGATGGTCGTCGTCCGCGAGCAGGGTGTTCTGCCGGACCACCCAGTCGGCGACCAGCAGCGGCGGCCGGTCGGCACGCACGCCGACGAGGTAGGCGCGCGGCGCAAGCAGGCGCAGGCGGTGCAGCTCGTCCCAGTGCGCGACGCAGATCGCCCCCGGCGCGAAGCGGTCGGACAGGCGCACCGACCAGCCGTCGGCCGCGAGCGCGTCGCGCACGTGCAGGTAGGTCTGCACGATCCATACGTCGATGCCGCTCCGGAAGCGGCCGGCGTTGTCGTCGATGTCCGACTCGCGCCAGGCGTCGAGGTCGCGCCAGCGCTCGGCGCGGCGTCCTGCGACGAAGACGAGCTCGGTCATGGGAATGGCGTTCGATGCGGCGTCGGGTGCGGCGCAGCACGCTCGCGCCTGCGACCGCGCCGCGGCGCGGTCGTCGGGAGGGAACTCTAGCAGTTTGCACGCCACCTTGCCGGCGTACCTGCTCGGGTAGAATCCGCGACGCCGCCGCCCCCGAATCGCGGCATGTCTACCGGATTCCACTCCGGCCCTCGAGCGAAACGCCGCATGCCCGATCGATGGTACCGCGCCCTGGTGGGCGCCGCGGCGGCCTATCTCGCGCTCGTCCCGTCCAACGCGCTCGCCTTCTGGCGCTCGACGTTCTTCGCCGCCGCGGCGCTCGCCGCGCTCGTCGTCGGCGTGCGCGCCTGTCGTGCCGGCAGCCTCGGACCGGCGCCGGGGCGCGTGCTGGTCGCGGCGTTCGGCGGCTGGGCGCTCTGGTCGTGCGCGTCCGTGCTGTGGTCGGTCGACCCGGCGCATACGCTCTCGGCGCTGCGCGGCGACCTCGCCTGGAGCGTCCTCACGCTGGCGATCTGCTACGTGGCGTCGGCCACGCGCCCGGAGGGCTACCGGATACTCGCCGGCGCGCTCCTCGGCGGCCTCGCGTTCTGGACGGCGCTCGCCGCCGGCCTGGCACTCTCACCGATCGGCTGGGATCCGCGTCACGCGCACTGGGCTCCGGGCGTGTACACGACCTGGCTCGTCACCGTGGTCCCGCTGGCGCTGGCGCTGCTTTGGCCGGCCCCTGTGGGATTCGGCAACGGGTCCCGTACCATCGCCGTCGCGGCGCTCCTCTTCGCACTGGCGATCGCCACGGCGCGGTTCGCCGACGCCCGCGCGGTGTGGATCGCATTCCTGGCGTCGCTCGCCGTGGGTGCCGCCTGCGCCATCGGCGCGGGGGCGCGGCTCCGCGCGATGCCGGTCGGCATCGCCCTCGTGGCGATCGCGCTGTTCGCGGTGCTCCTGACCGACGCCGCGATCGAAAAGGCCGAAAAGGTCTATCCGGCAGGCACGAGCGTGGCGAAAACCGTGGCGGTCGATCCGCGACCGGCGATCTGGCGCGGCGCGCTCGCGAGCGCCACCGAGCGGCCGCTGACAGGCCACGGCTACGGGCTGCAGATCCTGGCCGAGCGCATGCGCGCGGTCACGCGCGACCCGCTGATCACGCATCCGCACAACCTGTTCCTTGGCCAGCTGCTGCAGACCGGCGCGGTCGGACTCGCGCTCTTCGTGCTCGCGATCGGAGCGCTGGCGTGGCACCACTGGCGGCTGGTGCGCTCCGGCGACGCGGTCCTCGCGCGGCTCGGCTCGCTCGGCCTGATGACGCTCACCGGATTCGTGATGCGCAACATGACCGACGACTTCTTCCTGCGTGCCAACGCGAAACTGCTGTTCGCGGTGCAGGGCGTGCTGCTCGGCGCCGCAGCGCTGCGGCGGCGCTCGCTCGCGGCGAAGGGCTAGGCGCGCCGAGCGCGGCCTCCGCTAGCGCCGCCGGGGCGCGCGCAGCGGCAACGGTGCCGAAGGCTCGGCGGTGTCGACGGGGATCGGCGCCACCGGCGCCCCCGCGGGCGGCGCGTATTCCGGAATCCAGGTGCCGAGGCGCGCGCGCACCTCGGCATCGTCCGCGGCGCGATCGCGCTCGCACCACGCGACCATCTGCCGCACCGAGTCCGTGCTCGCCTGGCGTGCTTCGGCGACGAACAGCTTCGGGTGCGTGGTCGGCTTGGTCCGCTCCTCCGAGGCGAGCGGCTCCTCGTAGAGCTTCTCGCCGGGGCGCAGTCCCGTGAACACGATCGGCACCTTGTCCGGATCCGCGCCCGAGAGCCGGATCATGTCGCGCGCGAGGTCGACGATCCGCACCGGCTCGCCCATGTCGAGCACCAGGATCTCGCCGTCGCGGCCTTGCAGGCCGGCCTGCAGCAGCAGCTGGGTCGCCTCCGAGATGGACATGAAGAAGCGCGTGATCTCGGGATGCGTGACCGTCACCGGCCCGCCGCGGGCAATCTGCTCGCGGAAGCGCGGAATCACGCTGCCGGCGCTGCCGAACACGTTGCCGAACCGCACGATCACGAACTGCGTGGGGCCATTGGCGAGCGTCTGGCAGACCATCTCCGCGAGCCGCTTCGACGCGCCCATCACCGAGGTCGGATTCACCGCCTTGTCGGTGGAGACGAGCACGAACTTCTCGACGCGCGCGGCGGCGGCAGCGCGCGCGAGCACCCACGTGCCCCAGGCGTTGTTGCGCACGGCCGCCCACGCGTTCTCCTCCTCCATCAGCGGCACGTGCTTGTATGCCGCAGCGTGGAAGATCGCGTTGGGCCGCTCGCGCTCGAGCACCGAGTCGACGCGCGCGGCGTGCTTCACGTCGCCGACGATGCTCGCCACCGGCAGCTGCGGGAAGGCGTCGGCGAGCACGGTGACGATCTCGTAGAGCGCGGCCTCCGAGACGTCGAACAGCACGAGCTTCGCCGGCCGGAAGCGTGCGATCTGGCGCGCGAGCTCGGCGCCGATGGAGCCACCGGCCCCGGTGACCATGACGACGCGATTGCCCAGCCACTCGCCCAGGCCCGCGTTGTCGAGGACGACGGGGTCGCGGCCGAGCAGGTCGTCCAGCTCGACGTTGCGGATCGCCGAGAGCGCCGAGCGGCCGCTGATCAGGTCCTCGTAGGAGGGCACCGTCAGCGCCTCCATTCCCGCCGCCGCGCAGAGTTCGGCCACGCGACGACGCACGACGTGGTGGCTCGACGGCAGCGCGATGATCACCTTGCGCACGCCATAGCGTTCCGCCCAGCGCGGCAGCTCGCCGATCGGGCCGAGCACCGTCACGCCGCGCAACTCGCGACCGCGCTTGGACGAGTCGTCGTCGAGCAGCCCCACGACGCGCCACTGGCGGCTGCGCTCGAGCTCCTTGGTGAGCCGCGCGCCGGCGTCGCCCGCGCCGACGACGAGCACCGGCTCGCCGAGCGCCTTCAACGGGCTGTACAGGCGATGCTCCTTCCACGAGCGGTAGGCGAAGCGGCTGCCCGCCATGAGGAAGATCAGCACCAGCGGGTAGAGGATCAGCACGGATCGCGGCACGATGGCCTCGAGCCGCAGCAGCAGGAGCACGAGCGGCACGAGCACCGTGCCGAGCCCGGCCGACAGGACGATCCGCTTGAGGTCGGAGAGGCTCGCGAAGCGCCACAGCCCACGGTACAGGCCGAAGATCAGGAAGATGACGGCCTGCAGCGGCAGGATGAACGCGAGCGAGCGGGCAAGCTCGTCGGGGTGCGGCGGGATGGCGTCGAGGGAGACGCGGAGCCAGTAGATCGAGGTCCACGCCACCGCGGCCGCGCACACGTCGTGCGCGAACGCGAGCCAGGCACGCCAGTTCGATTTACCGGTCATGGCGAACGTGCGCTGCTGTTCTTCGCATGATAGTCGATCGCCGCGAAGCCGATCAGGTGCAGCGCGAGCACGATCGCGAGTACGAGGTTGCCGCGGCCCGGTGCCACGAGGAGGCAGCCGATCGCCACGAGTGCGCACCCGGCCATCGCCGCGCCCCAGACCGCCAGCGTGCCCCGATGCCCTGCCCCCGCGGCGTGCAGGCGCTGGTAGTAGTGGCTGCGGTGCGCGCGCCACACCGGCTCGCCGCGAAGCGCGCGCCGCACGAGCGTCACGGTGGCGTCCGCGAGAAACGGCAGGAACACGAGCGCCGGGAACCACGCCGGCCAGGCGCCGACTGCGGTGCCGGCGATACCCAGCGCGGCGGCGAGAAAGCCGAGCGGCACCGAACCGACGTCGCCCATGAACACCGATGCCGGCGGGCGATTGGCGAGGAAGAACGGCAGGCTCGCGGCGGACACCGCCGCGCAGATCGCGGCGAGCGCGCCGGCCCCGGCCAGCGCGGCCGCGACGGAGCACGCGCCATACCCGGTGATTGCCATCAGCCCGGCCAGTCCGTCGCTGCCGTCCATGAAGTTGAACAGGTTCGCGCCCCAGACGATCACCACGACCGCGACGGCGAACGCCACGGGCGCGCCCGCGGGCGCCAGGATCGTTGCGGCGACGATCGCCGCGGCTGCCGCGTGCACCGCCAGCCGCAGCAGCACGGGCACGCCACGCAGGTCATCGGCGAACGAGACCAGCGCCACGACGAACAGCGCGCCGAGCCACCACGGCCAGCCGCCGACGGGAGGTGGAAGCGCGATGGCGGCCGGCACGAAGCCGGCCCAGATGGCGAGGCCGCCGCCCCGGGGCGTGGCGCGCTCGTGCAATGAGCGCTCGTTGGGTCGGTCTGCCGGCAATCGCCCCGCGTGCCGCAGCATGAGCAGCGTGACCGCCGTGGCGACGCCGAACGCGACAGCGATGGCCACGATGGCCGGGGTCACGAGCGTGCCCGCGAGCCCGTGCAGGCCAGTTGCGGCGAACATGCCGGCCCCTCTGAAGATATGCGTCCCGGCTCATCCCGAGTCGCCCGGACGCCCCCTTGCGGCCGGGACAACCACGGTCCGCGGGCGCATACCGAACGAAACACCGGTCTCGCCGCAAACATTGGACTTTTTTTATTATTTATCATGACATTGGAACACGTTCCTCGATCCGGGGAGCGGGCACTGAACGCTCGCTTTCCGGGTCGTCTTGTTGTTCTGGAACAACACGCCCGGCCCGCCGGCGGGACCCTTCCGGGTTTGTGCTTCCGCCCCCCTAGTCGCGTTTGGCACAATGGCTCCAACTTCTCGACTTCCCTGAGAAGGCTTCGATGGCGGGGCAATCCAGCGTTCCTGCCAATTTTATCCGTCAGAGGAGAGACTTCATGAACAAGAAGCTCATCGCCGTCGCCGTCGCGGGCCTGCTCGCCGCGCCGCTGGTGGCGCAGGCGCAGACCGCCAACGTCGTGTTGTACGGTCGCCTGAACCTGGACCTTGAGTACGTCAACGCTACGGCGCCGGGTGCTGTCGACACCGCCAACGTCACGCGCCTGTCCAGCAACTCGTCGCGCTTCGGCCTGCGCGGCACCGAAGCCCTCGGTGGGGGCCTCAACGCGATCTGGCAGATCGAGTCGTCGGTTTCCGGCGACGCCGGTGGCGGCACGATCGCCGGCCGCGACACGTTCCTCGGCCTGCAAGGCTCGTGGGGTACGGTGCGCTTCGGCAACTTCCTCGCCCCGTACGACGACCTCCACCCGGTCTTCGGCGACACGGGCACGTACCTGACCTCGATCGCGGCGCAGGCGGCGATCTGGGCGAACAACGGCGGCTACAGCAAGGGCACGGGCTCGTTCGACGACCGCCTCGGCAACTCGCTGCGCTACGACTCGCCGAACATTGCGGGCTTCACGGGCTCGATCCAGGTCGCGCTGTTCGACGACGCGGGCGCGGGCGGTTCCGTCAGCTCGACGGTCTGGTCGACGGCCGGGCAGTACAAGAACGGCCCGTTCACCGGCATCGTCGGGTTCGAGTACAACAACAATGTTCGGTGCTACAACGGCAACCTCGGCGGCACCAACGCCTTCTGCGGCTCGGCGCACACGCTGGAGGCCGACGACTGGGCACTCGGGATCGCCGGCGCGTGGGACTTCGGTATCGTGCGCGTCGCGGGTCTCTACGAGCGCATCGATTACGACACCCCGCAAGGCGGCCTGAAGCGTGATATGTGGGGCGCGTACTTCAGCGGTCCGGTCGGCCCCGGCAAGTGGTACCTCGGCTATTCGTGGGCCAAGGACGGCAAGGGCCCGTCGACGCAGCGCATCAACGGCATCTCCGGCGGCGACGACACGGGCGCGTATCACCTGTCGCTGTCGTACAACCAGCCGATCAGCAAGCGCACGTCGTGGTACGTCGCGTACTCGCGCCTCGACAACGACGACCGGGCGAGCTACAACTTCAACATCAACCCGTACCGCAACGCCGTCAACTCGTCGACCGGCGCGTCGATCTCGAATCCGAACGGCCTCGAGCTCGACGGCTTCCTGATCGGCATGATCCACCTGTTCTAAAAAGCTTCGATCCGCGGCGCCGGCTCTGCCGGTGCCACAGCCGATGCAACGGGCGCCCTCGGGCGCCCGTTTTTTTCTCCGTTCGCCCACTTGCGCGCACCGTCGGGCGCCACACGCGTGTACGTGTTACCGCGAGCACGGTGGGTTCGATTAACATTGCCACTGCCTCCTGCGCGCCCCGACCGCATCGTTCGCCTCCGTGACCGCCACCGCCCGCGCCGTCTCCCGCATCGCCCTGGCGCTCGCCGTCGCGGCGCCGCTCGGCGCGGCGGCGGAATCGGACACCGCGTCGTTGTATGGACGCATCAACCTCGACATGGAGTACGTCGTCGGCCGTGGCGTCACGGGCGCCTCGAGCAGCACCGTTCGCCAATCGTCGAACTCGTCGCGATTCGGCTTTCGCGGGGCGGAGTACGTCGGCAACGGCCTGGTCGCGATCTGGCAGATCGAGTCGGCGTTCAATGCCGACGCAGGGGGCGGCGGCATCGCGCTGCGCGAGACCTACATCGGGCTCGACGGAGATTGGGGCACGGTCAAGGCGGGCTACTTCCTTTCGCCGTACGACGACATGCAACCGATCTTCGGCAGCGTGCCCACGCTGACCACGTCGATCCTCTCGACGGCCGCGATCTGGGCGCAGGGCGGGCTTGCCAAGTCGCTGGGCGGCTTCGACGCCCGCCTGCCGAATTCGATCCGTTACGACACGCCCGAATGGCAGGGACTCACCGCGAGCGCCCAGCTCTCGCTCGGCGAGGATGCGCGGCGCAGCGCGGTGTACGGCCTCGGCGCGGTGTACAGCGGCGAAACCGTCGACGCCGGTCTCGCCTGGGAGCACAACCAGCAGGCTCGCGGCGCGGGACTCGACGACGACGCGTTCACGCTGACCGCGGCCTGGAACTTCGGCCCGGTGCGCGTCGCCGGCGTCTACGAGTACCTCCGCTACGACACCCCGGTCGGATCGCTCCGACGCGACTTCTGGGGCGCGAGCGGCACGATCGTCGCGGGACCGGGCACGGTCTACCTCTTCGCCGGTCGTGGCGGCGACGGCCGTGCACCGGCAAGCGTGCGCGTGGGCGGGCTCGCCTCGGGCCCCGACACCGCCGCGTGGCAGTACGTGCTCTCCTACACCTACTCGCTCAGCGGCCGCACGATGGTCTACGCGGGCTACGTGCGCGTCGACAACGATGCCAGTGCCGCGTACAACTTCTACGTGCACCCGTACACGCCGGACAGCGCTGCCGGACTGCGGCTGTCCGGCTTCGTGCTCGGCGCCGCGCACTTCTTCTGACCTTCCCGCCCACCCGACCATGCTCGATTCGCTCATCCTCGGCTTCGACCGCACGCTGCGCACGCTCGCCGGCATCGCCTCGAGCGCGCGACCCCTGCCCGGCGCCGACCTGCCGGAGGCGGAGCTTTCCCCGCCCGAGCGACGTCATGCTGCCGGCCTGATGCGCGTCAATCACACCGGCGAGATCTGCGCACAGGCGCTCTACGTCGCCCAGGCGCTGGTAGCGCGCGACCCCTCGATTCGTGCCCGGTTCGCGCAGGCAGCGCGCGAGGAGGAGGAGCACCTCGCCTGGACGCGCACGCGCCTCGCCGAACTCGACAGCCGGCCGTCGCTGCTCAACCCGCTCTGGTACGCCGGCTCGTTCGCGATCGGCGTCGCCGCGGGCGTCGCGGGCGACGACGTCAACCTGGGCTTCGTGGTCGAGACCGAGCGGCAGGTCGAGGAACACCTGACCGGGCACATGCAGCGCCTGCCCGACGGCGACGCGAAGAGCCGGGCTATCGTCCTGCAGATGCGCGACGACGAGGCGCGTCACGGCGCGATGGCGCAGGCCGCCGGCGCGTCGCCGCTGCCGTTCCCCGTGAAGGGCCTGATGCGCGTGGCCGCTGACGTCATGCGCACCGTCGCCTATCGCGTCTAGGCAGAGTCGGCCCCAACGCCCTACGGCGGCGCGTCAGCCGCGGACGCGGCGCCACCGCCGCAGCGCCGCGAGCCGCGCGGCGCGAACGGCATTCGCGATTGCGTCGCTGCCGGCGGGCACGCCGACCTTCGCGGCCGCGGCGATCACCGCCGTGGCCACCGCGCCCGCGTCGACCTCCCGCACCACGCCGAACGCCGCGTCGACGACGCTGCGCGGCGGGTAGGCGTCCGTGGTGGCGGTCGCCGCCAGCGCGTCGCACTCGCAGGCCTCGACGAGTCCGGCGAGGCGCTCGGGGCGGCGCAGCGCGTCCGCGGCGGCGAAGAGCTCGAGCCACTCGGCAGGGCGCAGCGCATCCGCGCGGTGGACCGTCGCCCGGTGCCGCGCGGCGAGGCGCGCGAAGTCGCGGGCGTCCGTCGGTGCGCGCAGACGCTCGGAGACCCGTTCCGCAAGGCGCACGGCACGAGCGGTACGCGTTGCCGCAGCCGTGCCTGTCGAACCGACCTCCGTACCGAGCGTCTGCAACAGGACCGCGTAGCGCACCGGCAAGGCGAAGCCTCGCGCCGCGGCGTGGTCGAGTGCGCGCAGCAGCTTCGCACCCCGCGCATCGCCGAACAGCGCGTCGACCTCTGGCAGCAGCGCCCGCAACGCGCCGCTCTCCGCAAGCGATTCGATCATCCGCGATGGCCGCGGTTCGGTGAGACCCTTGGCGAGCTCCTGCCACACGCGCTCGGCGGCGAGCGTGGCGAGCTCGCCCGAGTCGACGATCGCGCGCATGAGACCGAGCGTCTCGGGAGCGATCGCGAAGCCGAAGCGCGCGGCGAAGCGCGCGACGCGCAGCACCCGCAGCGGATCCTCGGCGAACGCCGGCGACACGTGGCGCAGCACGCCGGCCTCGAGATCGCGTGCCCCGCCGTACGGATCGATCAGCAGACCACGGTCGTCGCGGGCCATCGCATTGATGGTCAGGTCCCGGCGCGCGAGGTCGTCCTCAAGGGTCACCTCGGGCGAGGCGAAGAACGCGAAGCCGCGGTGGCCGGTGCCCTGCTTGCGCTCGGTGCGCGCGAGTGCGTACTCCTCCTGCGTCTCCGGATGCAGGAACACCGGGAAGTCACGCCCGACCGGCCGGAAGCCCGAGGCGAGCATGATCTCCGGCGTCGCGCCGACGACGACGAAGTCGTGATCGGCCACCTCGCGCCCGAGGATCTCGTCGCGCACCGATCCGCCGACGCGATAGGTCCGGACCGGTTGAGGAAGTGGCTTCGCCATCGCGGGGTCAGCGCCCGGGCGGCGTCAATGCGGACCGCTCAGCGCCCGCCGTGCGCGCGGAAGTCGTCGTAGGGGCTCCGGATCGACGCGGGCGCGAGATAAGCCGGCGCGATCGCCTCGATCGAGGCCGGGCTCACGCCGAACACCGGCGGGAACGGGCAGTCGCAGACGTTGTCCTGCTGCATCGACGCGAGGTTGTCGCGCGTCATCAGCGGGCCCGGCAGCATCTCGAGCACGCGCGCCTGCAGCGACGACAGGCCGGGACCGAGCGGCACGATCGGCCGCGCGTGGCCGGTGATCGCGCCGACCAGCGCCACCAGCTCGCGCAGCGTGTACGTGCTCGGGCCGCAGAGGTCGTAGCGCTGGCCCACGGTGCGCGGGTCGTCGACGGCCCGCGCGAAGCAGTGCGCGACGTCGCCGATCCACACGGGCTGGAAGCGCGAGCCGGCCGAGGCCAGCGCGACCACGGGCATCAGGGCCACGAGCTTGGCGAACATAGACAGGAAGGAGTCGCCGCGGCCGAAGATCACGCTGGGACGGAAGATGGTCCAATCGAGGCCCGAGGCCGCGACCAGCGCCTCGGCCTCGCCCTTGGAGCGCTGGTAGCGGCTCGGGCCGTCGGGTGCGGCGTTCAGCGCGCTCATGTGGACGAGCCGCCGCACCCCCGAATCCCTGCAGGCGGCAATCGCGTTGCGCGTCAGGTCGACGTGCGCGCGCGCGAACGTCTCGCGTCCGACCTCGTGCAGGATGCCGACCAGATTGACGACCGCGTCGGGGCCTCGGGCGAGTTTCCCGAGCGCGCCGCGGTCGTGGATGTCGGCCTCGATGATCGTGCACGTGGGCAGCGGGAACAGCGGACGGGCACGGTCGCGGCTGCGCGTCGGGACGACGACTCGATGGCCCGCGGCGACGAGCTTCGGCACGACGTGCCGGCCGACGAACCCGGTGCCGCCGAGGACGAGGACGTTCTTGCTCATGTCAGTCCCTCGGGGGGCAGCGAGCGAAGCGAGCGTGGGCGCCCTTTCATCCGGGGGTCAGGGCGTGCCTGCGAGCGCGTTGCCGTTCGCGCCGCGCGGCGCCACCGTCGCGAGACGTGCCGTGAGCGGCTGCGCGGGCCGGCCGAGCGCGTGCGAGTAGAACATCAGGTTGGCGAGCACCTTCTTCACGTAGTCGCGCGTCTCGTTGAAGGGAATCGTCTCGACCCACGCCGCGCCCTCGAGCGGCGCGGCCGGCCGCCAGGCCCGCGCGCGACCGGGGCCCGCATTATAGGCGGCGGCGGCGAGCGCCGGCTGGTTGTCGAGCCGATCCAGCAGGTGACGGAAGTAGAACGCCCCGTAGCGGGTATTGAGCTCGGGGTCGGTGATCTGCGAGGGCCGGTAACCGCTATCGCCCAGCTGCTTCGCAATCCAGCGGGCGGTCGCCGGCATGATCTGCATCAGCCCCTGCGCTCCCGCCGACGACACGATGTCGGCAATGAAGCGGGACTCCTGCCGGGCGATCGCGAACAGCACCGCCTCGTCGACGTCCTGGCCCTTCGCCGCGGCGGTGAACTGCGGCTTGTACGGCGCGAGATAGCGCAGCGTGAAGTCGTGACGGGCGACCGTGCGGTCGGCGGTATTGATCGCGCGGTCGTGCAGCCCCTGCTGGCGCGCGAACTCGGCGGCGACGAGCAGCAGGACGTCGTCCGCGCCACGCAGGACCGGGATCCATTCGCGCAGCGACTCCGTGCGCATGTCGAGCTGCGCGAGCTTGACGACCCGCGACACCGCGGGCTTCGTGCCGAACGCGGCCAGCTCCTCCGGCGTCGGCGGGTTGGCGCGCGCCGGCGGCGCAAACGGCAGGCCGAGCGTCTCCGCGGCGAGCAGGCCGTAGAAGTTGAACTCCTTCGCCAACTCCGCGTACGCCCGCTTCGCCTCCTCGACACGCCCGTCGGCGGCGTGGGCACGGGCGCGCCAGTACCGCCACGCCGGATCCTGCGCGAGCGCCGCGGGCATCGCGTCGATCGCGGTCGCGACGTCGCCCATGTCCTGCGCACGAAGCGCCGCGCGCACCCGCCACGCGTGCTGCTCGTCGGACAGCGGCGCGCCCGCCGCTTCGCGGTACCACAGGTTGGCGTCGGGGACGTGCTGCCGCGCCGCGTGGAACGCGAGGCGGCCGTTGGCGTAGAGACGATCGGCCTCGGGCACGAGCGGCCGCAACCTGATCCAGGCAGCGCGCGTGGCCTGCAGATCCTTGCGCGCGGCGCGCTCCACCGCGTAGAGCGCGAGCTCGCGCCCCGGCGGCTGCTTCAGCACGAACTCGACCTTGTTCAGCGCGCCGAGGGGGTCGCGATCGACGCGCGCGAAGTCGCGCGGGTCGATCCGCTCGCGAGCAGGCAACGCGGTACCGATGGCCTGCGCGAGGCGGACATTGCCGGCCGCCGAGGCAAGGCGCAGCCGCGCGACGCGGTCGGCCACGGTGAGGTCACCGTTCGCGATCAGTGCATCGAAGAGCGGCGCGCAGGCCTCGGGCTGCGAACGTCCGGTGAACCACAGCGGCTTCACGGCGGCCAGCGCCGGGTCGCCCTCGCGCTGGCGGCGGTACTGCGCGGCGAGGCAGGCGAGCTCGCTGTCCTCGCTCGCAGTCTTGGCAAGCTCCTCTCCGAAGATGTCCCACTGCCCGCGGGAGGCGAGCGACTTGAGCCAGGCCACGCGCAGCTCGTCTGCCAGGGGCCCGCCCGATTCGCGGGCGAGGAAGGCCCGGATCGACTCGCTATCGGTCGCGTCGAGGCGCAACCGCAGCTGCCAGTACCGGACGTAGGGCTCGAGCAGGTGCCCGGACAACTTCGGCGCCAGCACGTCGAGCGCCGCGCGATCGGCCTTGTCGTAGGCGGCCTTTGCGGCCAGCAAATCGGCGTCGGACTGGGCGGCGGCGGGAGTCGCGAGCGTTCCGCTGACGGCAGCCGCGAGGGCGGCGGCAAGAATGAGCGAGGCCGTGGGCAATCGGATGGACATGGGGTCCCTATTCTGATCGATCGGGGCGCGGGACGACAGCTGCTCCGCAGCAAGGCCCGTGCCGGGAACGCGTCCACGAGCATCAGACCACTGGCGCCACGCGGAGGTTCGGTGACCTCGCGATGCTAGAATCCGACGAGTCGATGGCGGATCGTTCGCCGTTGCCGCCGCGGGGAATCGGATGCCACAACGCAGATCGGCCGCGCCGCTCGTCGGCGTGGTGATGGGCAGCGACAGCGACTGGGAGGTCATGCGCCACTCCGCTGCGCAGCTCGACGCGCTGGGCGTCCCGCACGAGACGCGCGTGCTGTCGGCGCATCGGATGCCCGACGACATGTTCGAGTACGCCGAGGACGCGCTCCCCCGGGGCTTGCGCTGCATCATCG
>Ga0105103_10000930_pt1 | contig 16485 bp, 15 predicted proteins | sample PPLLaktember2015_2_FD_79107 | JGI IMG/M metagenome (GOLD analysis project Ga0105103, IMG submission 79107) | Freshwater sediment microbial communities from Prairie Pothole Lake near Jamestown, North Dakota, USA - PPLs Lake P7 Core (6) Depth... | ecosystem: Environmental > Aquatic > Freshwater >...
AGAGGATCTGCGGCGGGTTCATGATCTAGGCTATATAGCCGCAGTCCAGGCAGAGGAACCCGATCTGGCCTTTGGCCTGGGCAGCGATGACACGCCCGTCTTTCCCGGAATTTACGAGGCATCTTGCCTGTGGGCCGGCGGCAGCATGGAATGCGCCCGGCGCATCTGTAAAGAGGGCGGCATGGCCTTCAACCTGGGAGGGGGATTGCATCATGCCATGCCCAGCCAGGCATCGGGATTTTGCGTCTTCGATGATCCCGCCCTGGCCATATCAGTGCTCAAGGATCGGTTTGAGCGGATACTATATGTGGACATGGACGCCCACCACGGCGACGGGGTGCAGCAGATCTTCTACGAGGACCCGGATGTGCTAACCTTCTCCATGCATGAGTCCGGGCTTTATCTATTTCCAGGCACCGGCTTCGTAGACGAGATAGGCGCCGGCCCTGGCCTGGGCTACAGTGTGAATGTGCCCATGCCCATGTACGCCGGGGATCTGGAATACCAGCGGGCCTTTGAGGAGACGCTGCCCGCCCTTTTTGAGTGGTTCCAGCCCCAGGCGGTGGTAGCCCAGATAGGCGTGGACACCCATTATTCTGATCCGCTCAGCACCCTGAATATGACCCTCCGCGGCTATACCGGCCTGGTGGCGCGCATCATCGATCTGACAGAGAAGCATGCAGGCGGCAGGCTCCTGGCCCTGGGCGGGGGAGGATACAACCTGGAGGTGGTGCCGGTGGCCTGGGCCAGTGTTCTGCACCTGATAAGGGGCGAGGCCCTGCCGGAGTACCTGCCGCCCTACTGGGTGGAGTTTTTCATGAATCTGGTGGGCCGCGAGCCACTTTCTCCCCCGGATATGGAGATCAAGGTGGGCGAGCAGACCCGCATCAGAATCAATGCCGAGCTGGAGAGGACATTGCAGGCCCTCAAAGAAAAAGTGAATGGGGTCTATAAAATATTTTAAGGCATTTATTCACATAGTATTTTTATAAATATGTCGATCAGACGGCAGGTGGCCTGATAATGACCTGTCAGAAATAGGACCCTGCAACCGAAGAGCACTTCGAATGGGAGGATTTTCGCTTAGAGGTGGTGGATATGGATGGAACAGAGGGTGGAAAAGCTTCTGATAACAAATATCAAGATATGTAGACAAAAAAATGCTATTTAAGAGCATGATAGAGCTGTAAATTTGATTCTGAACCATTAAGACCATCAGAAATTAATTATAAACCATTGATCCATTTTTTCTCATTCCGGAAATCCACAAATTTCCCTGTCACGTTCGCTCCTAGATTTAAATATCGTTCAATCCAACTGGCATATTGCTACAATAAGCTCAAGTGGGGTTTGTGCTGATGAAATATGCAAGGTTTTATGCCGGTCTGGCCGTCCTCTGTCTTCTGGTGGGTTCGGCCTATGCGGTGGCCAAGTTGGTCCCCGCCGCGGTTGATGAGAAGATGTGCAATGGCTGTGGAAAGTGCCTGGATAGATGTCCTGAGGGGGCCATATCCTTCAACGATAAAGGGCTGGCCGAGGTGGATCAGGACAAATGCACGGGATGCGGAAAGTGCACCAAGGCATGTCCATTTGAGGCGGTAACCATATCCGGCTCCTCCTGAGGAGCCGGCTTTTCTAGGTCCCTATCTTTACCGGCTCGACTATGGAGCGCAGAGTGGCTATGGCCGAGAGAGCCGCCAGATAGCTGGTCCTGGGATTTTGGGGAGAAGGTATATTCTCCACCTTGGTGGAGATGCGGCCGAAGTCGCCCTCCACCAGGATCTCATGCTGATTGATTTTGATGTCCGGATCGGCCACCACCTTCACCAGCACCTCGCCCTCTCCTGCGGCCAAAAAGAGTGTGGCGGCTACATTGACATTGGCCGGGAAGGCCTTGACCGCATCAAGGGCACTTCCCTGGAAGATCACAGTGGGCCCGGTCAGGGCCGAGAGATCGATTTTCTTTTCCAGTATGTATGGCGCGCCCTGCAATCCGCGAGGATTCTTGGTGGTGGTGAGGGTGATCCTGCGGATGCCGCCCATGCTGGCCGACTTAAGCCCGTCCAGTCCGGCTATGGCTCCTGAGGGCAGGTAAACCCTCGCTCCGTTTTTCCTGGCCAGCCTCTTGACCTCGGCGAATAGCTCTCTGTCTGCCAGAGCCCCCACGCTCATGATCATGAGGCTCTTTCCCCTGCCCAGCGTTTCCAGGGCTACGGCCGGCACGGCCTTCTGGCTGGCTGCCTCCACCACCACGTCGGCGAGATCCACCAGCTCCTCCAGGCGGGCTTTGATCGGCTTGTGCTCCAGGCTCTCGATCAATGCCGATGCCGTCTCAGGATTATGATCGCACACTGCAACCAGAGTCGCATCCATCGTCCCGCGGTCCAGAGCTCTGGCAATCTCAGCTCCAATGGCCCCGCACCCTATCAGCCCGATCTTGACAGCCATCGGAGGCTATAAATCAATTGGATATCAAAACATTTGCGGTATGCTATCCTCAGAGCTGGAAAGGTTTGTGGCCGAGGACCTGGGGGATTGGGACGACTCCAGCAGCCTTGTGCCTGAGACCCCCACCCAGGCCGCCATCATAGCCAAGGAGGACTGCATCATCTCCGGCCTCTCTGAGGCAGGGGAGATCCTGGATTATTTCAGCCTCGACTGCGAGCCTCTATACGACGATGGCGAGTTCGTGCCCGCCGGCTCGCAGGTTCTCTGCATAAGCGGAAGCGGCAGAGCCATACTTCAGGCGGAGAGGCTTACCCTGAACTTCCTGGCCCGCATGAGCGGTATATCCACAATAACCCGGCAGTGTGTTCTCTCTGCTGGGGGAGCTGTGCGCATAGCCGCCACCCGCAAGACCACGCCGGGCTTCAGGGCCTTTGAGAAAAAGGCCGTCTTTCTGGGCGGGGGTGATCGGCACAGGTTCAACCTCTCCGATGCCGTTCTGATCAAGGACAATCATATCCGGATCCTGGGGCTGGAGGAATGCCTGCGCCGGGCCAAAGGGCATGCCAGCTTCACCAAGAAGATCGAGGTGGAGGTGGAGAGCCTGGAAGACCTGCTCATAGCGGCCCGGGGCGGCGCGGATATCATCATGTTCGATAACATGAGCCCGGAGACGATAGCTAGGGGGGTGCAGCTTCTCCGGGAGAAGGGGCTACGTGAGCATGTGTTATTGGAGGCCTCGGGTGGCATAAGTCCCTGCAATATCCCGGAGTATGCTCGCAGCGGAGTGGATATCATATCTCTGGGAGCCCTCACCAGAGATGCCAGATGGATCGATCTGAGCCTGGAGATAGAGCTCTAAAATAGGGGCAAAATTCAAATCGTTAAAAAGTCAATAGCCGGATCGACAGTTGTTGTGATGTACAATTATGGAGTCTTGGGCATGAAAGCTTCCTCTTATCGGCTGGGTTTGATCTGTCTCTTGCTCTATGTTCTACTGATTGGGGCAGCCTGTGCCGCAAAATCGGATGAAGAGGATGAAGATGAGATCACATTCAGAGATTTCAGCCTCAATATTGGTGACCGCATCAACCTCGACGATTATCAGATGGAGCTCATCGAGATACAATCGCTCAGGGATGGATTGGTGGTGTTGAGAGTATCCCGGGTCGGCGGCTCACTTGACGAGCAGAGAGCCCTTCTCCTGGACAGCCCCAATAACTTCGACGGCGGAGCGGAAAAAGGGGGCGTTACCATTACCATTACCGATATCTTCGATGAGCAGTCGGCCAGGGTCAGGCTGGAGTACGAGCAGAAGCTGGGAACGCCCAGAAAGAGAGCCTCAGACCGGCCTGCAGCTATGCCGGAAAAGCCGGAGCTATTGGTGCAAAAGAGCTTTGATAGAAATGAGATGCATGTGGGAGACGAGGTCAAGGTCACCATCACCATCAGGAACACCGGCACAGGAACGGCCAACGACATAGATGTGCAGGATATACCGCCCCTGCCCGAGTTCACTTATATCGCAGGCTATCCACCCAAGATAAAAGAGACCCTGGACTCCGGCCAGTCCGATTCTGCGGTTTATATCTTAAATGCGGCGCGGGAGGGCTCAGTCCAGATTCCGGCCGTGGTCGTCAGCTATGCAGACAGTAAGAAGAATTCCAAGTCGAATAGTTCAGAGCCATTCAGCATCATAATCAGACCTAAGAGCAAGGCGGATCTGGTTATAAATGTGGAGGACACTGCCCCCCTGGTCTTGGACGAAGAGGGATTGCTCAACATCAGCATATCCAATCAGGGGAGCGCATCAGCTACCAGGATAGAAGCTACGGGAGAGGTCAGCCCCTCGGATGGGCTGGAAATAAAGGGCCTGGATAAGAGCTTCTTTGAGATTCCTCCCGGGGATGCAGCCAATTTCTCTGCCAGCATTTCCGGCCATAAGAGGGGGATCTACACCATCCGGCTCAAGGTCAGTTACGATGATGGAGATGGATCGGTTATTCGAGAGGCAACCTCCAGGGCAGTAGTCCTGAAACGAGAGTATAAATATCAATATTTGCTAGTTATAATCCCAATTATCATAGTCTCGGCTTGGATCTACAGGCGACACCGAGAGTATAAATATTGAAAGTTAGATATATAATGAGATGATGTATATGGCGATCATAACTACCAAAATTATCCAGCTTTATTTAGTGAGATAGGATATCATGCTTAACGTACTCATGCTCGGCGTAGGCCAGTGCGGCAATCGGATACTGGATGCGATGAACAAGGAAGCCTTTGGAGGCGGTGGGGCCTCCAAGCTGGCCAAATACTATCTGCGTCCCAAATTTCCCAGTCGAGTGGAGACCCTGGCCATAAACACCGCGGTTAATGATCTCAAAGAGCTGCGCTTCACCACGGCCAAGGATCGGCTTCATGTCCCCAATCTGCATGGCGTCGGTGCCAATAGAAATGTGGGCAAGCAGGCCTTTATGGAAAATCGCGATATGATCATGGGCGAGATCGAGAAACGGGGCGACTTCGACATAGCCTTTGTGATCACATCTACCTCCGGCGGAACCGGCTCGTCCTTCTCCCCTCTGCTCATCAATGAGCTGAAGAGGCAGTACAAAGATATCGCCGTGATCACTGTGGCCATCCTGCCTTTCCGGGAGGAAGGGTCCATTTACCTGCAGAATGCTGCCTTCAGTATGCGGGAGCTGATGGAGGTGGATGCAGAAGGCATCATCCTGGCAGACAATCAGTATATGAAGAGGTTTAGCGGAGATATTGCCTCGGCCTACGACAAGATCAACAACATGATCGCCCAGCGTCTGTTATTCTTGATCGAGTCTCTGGATTCAGAAATGCTCTCGGTTACAGACTTAGGCGACTTCAAGACGGTGATGAATGGGGGGCTACGAATCGGCACCATGGGATTTTATCAGGCCGATAGCAAGAACCTCTCTATCCGGGATGCCATAGAGAACAGCCTAAAGCCCGGAAATCTCCTTTATCCGGCCAATGTGGCGGATGATGCGGCCCGGGCCATGATCATCATTCAGGGATCCCGGGAGCACCTGGATGTGGATGAGATCACCAAAGCGGTGGAGAGGCTCTCTGCCAGCGCCGGACATGTTTTCAAGGGAATTGTGGTCAAGAAGGGCCGGCCTAAAATCCTATCCGTCTTCACCCTGGCCAGCGCACCGGAGCTGGAGGGCATTTATGCCCAGGCCGCCCGGGCCATGCAGGACGAGAAGGAGAAGAGAACCCGTGCCCGAAAGCAGCTTGATGATGCTTTCGCCCATATTGAAGATTTGGAAGAGATTTACTAGAAACAAGCCGTATGCCAACACAAAGAGATACAGGAAGAGCGGTCAACAACAGCAGAGCAGAATCTCAGGATTTAAAATCTTAAAAGAAGGTCAGGTGCTTATCTGATCTGCCCCGAACCCTTTCTTAACCAGGATCTCCTTAATTCTTTGAATATGATTGCCCTGTAGCTCAATCAGGCTCTCCTTGACCGTTCCGCCGCAGGCCAGCTTGGATTTAAGATGAGTACAGAGCTCTTGAAGGTCGATCTCGTGAGGATCAATGCCTTGGATCACTGTCACCTCTTTTCCATACCTGCGCTTCTGCACTTTTACCGCTATCCTTTGCTGCTCTTTGGCAACCTCCTCGCAGATGCACAGCTCCTGGGGAAGGCCGCATACGGTACACATTTGAGAACTCATTTGGTGGCAGTTACCTCCGCAACTTATCTTCAATAAGACTGATTATGCTATTAAAATCTGATGGTAGCCGCCTTTCAGGTTTTGGATCGCCCTCTTCTCTTTATTTCACTCAATTTTCTATAGAGTATCTCGGAAAGGAAGATCAGGAGAGCGGCAGCCAGAAGTATGTCCCTTCGAGAGAGCCTCTCCTGTACCGTCCTGCTGCTGACCGCCCTCGCCTCGGCCAGGAGGCTTCTCTTGGCTTCCTCTTCGCTGAACACCTTTCCTCCTGCAGCTATGATCTGCTTTGGCAGCTCGGGATTATAGCCTACATCACGGTACTCCAGGGGATAGTTGACCGCCAGCCCGTAGCTGCCGATGTAGTAGATGCCCGAACTGTTGGGGGTGAATGTGGCGGTATATCTGCTATCCCCTACCTTCTCCACCTCGGTTCCGGAAATTACCGGCCGGGCATCGCTATTTATGATGACTGACAGAGGCGTGCCCTGCCAACCGTCTTCGGCCTCCACCCTGCCTTTCTCGGGCCTGGGATCCCCTATAGCCCAGTTGAGGGTGGAGGAGATCAAGGCAGAGTTCTCCTTGGTGTAAAGAGAGCCGGACCAGATATTGCCGTTATCCGCAGTCAGAGATGCCACCCGGCCCAGGCCGTAGCGCCAGACGGTCAGGACCGGCTTGCCATCGGCGAGAGCCACCAGACGCTCTGCTCCTGGCCTCGGGGTTACGTCGTTAAATCCGGTGACTGTGGCGTTCAGCTCCAGTCCGGCTGTTATATAGTGGTTCTGGCTCACGGTGGTGGCGGTGTAAGCGGCGATCTGGTCCGGAGAGGCCGTCTCCTGCGATTCAGAATCCTGAAGGGTGGTGGTCAGAGAGTCCGGATAGACGAACTGGGAGAAGTTGGATCCTGTCTGGGCGGCCAGATCACTGAATTTGCCGGTCATGCCCGGGAAGGCCTGCACCTGAATAAGACGGGTATCTACATTCATCTGGCGGAGCAATTGGATGGACCTCTCCATCACCTCCGGATAATTGTAGAGGTTTCCGTCCGAAAGCACAAACAGCTCCCCCTGGCCGCCGCTTGAATTGAGCATATCCCAGGCCAGCTCCAGTCCTCTGTCCAGATGGCTGTTCTCCGTGCCCGTCGGACTCAGGGCCATGATCCTCTCCCCGATGATCTCCTGTGAGCGGGAGAGGGGCAAGGGATCGAGCACATCATACGCCTTGGTGCCGAATACTATCAGACCCACCTTGTAGTCCCGGAGGTGTGGGGAATTGAGCAGCTCCACGGCCAGAGCCTTCTCATAGTCCAGCAGGGTGGTGCCGTCTCCGGTCCGGGCGGTGAGGAGGGAGAAGGATATGTCCAGGACTATCACCAGAGTTTTTCCTCCCTCAAAGATGCTGGGCATGGACCGTACCGGCAGATATTTCTCCAGGCCGGAGCCCCGGTAGCCCCCCAGGTCAAAGGAGTTCTCGCCTCCCACCACCACCAGGCCGCCTCCATCGCGCACATAGCCTCCCAGCCGGTCCAGATGGGATCTATAGGGGATGTCGTCCAGGACAACTGCTTTATATCCATCCAGGCTTTCCGGCAGCTCTGAGGATACTGTCAACCGGTAGAGGTCATTGAGGTTGACCGCCAGGGGCGAGCTGATGTTGGTGACCAGGAGGACCTCCGGCTTGGGCACCACATAGACTGCCTTTTGGTAATTGTCGTTTATGGGCTGGCCGTCCGGGTCAATCGAAGCTCTCAGGATATGGTTTCCCGTGGTCAAGAAGGAATGGGAGATCTTGATAGAAGCGCTGGCATTGGAGGAGAGGCTGTCGCTGTAGATCGATTGCTCGTCGGCGTAAACGGATAAAGACCCGTTATATCCTCTCGCCGATCGCAAGGTCACCCGGAAGGGATAGTCCCCGGCCAGGACGGCGGTGTTGGTTCCTGAGATCTCCACGCTGGAGTCATCCCCCTCTGGGACCAGAGAGAGGGCAAAGGCGGTGGCATTGGAGGCCCTGGCCAGAGCCAGAGAGTCGGCTAAAGGCCGACCGCTATTGCTGTAGCCGTCTGTCACCAGGAGGATGCTGCCACCCGGCAGGGCATTCTGGACTATTTTGTCACCCAAGGCCGTTGTCTCTCCGCTGAAGCTGCGAACCGGGGCATCGGTCCAGCCCCTTATTCTTTCTGCTATAAGCGGATCGAAGATTGCCATGGACCCCGTCTTGTCGTCCAGGATGGTGATGCTGGGCTGATCCGAGGTGACGGTATGGGTCTGCACAAAATAGGGATTTGCTGCCGCAGCTATGATCAGACCGAAGGCCAGGAGCCTTGAGGCGGCAAACAGCCTGTTCCTGGACCTGTGGATATAGATCGCTCCCAGCAGCATTATGGGCGCAAGGGCCCAGAGCAGATCCGGATTTCCAAAATAGAGATCCTCTATCATGCCTCTCTCCTCCTGCGCATGACCGCCAGCTCCAGGAGCAGGGCCAGAGCAGCCAGGGCGATGACCCAGAGGGAGAGATCCTTTTCCACAGTGGTCTCCCGGCTGACCTCCTTGAACTGCCCGGCCTCTACATCCTGGCTCCTCTGCAGGGACGACTCTTTTGGATCATACATATTGGCGGCTATGGCCTGTCCCTGGTAGCGATAGATGCCCACCTGGTCCAGCAGCAGGCTGCTGGCTGTCAATCTTGTGGAAGGCGTCTCTATCATAGCCGGTTCACCCAGGTGGACCGTCTCTCCCGTCTTGCGGTTGGACTGGATGGTGTCAGGCACATCTGTGATCCAGTTGACTATCTTGTGCCAGAATATGGGATACTCCGGCCGCAAATGAAAATCGGAGTCCAATTCCAGGCCGCTGTAGACCACAGTGCCTTTGCCCAGACGCCAGTAGGAGAGGATGGGCCGGCCATTGGCCTCCACCATAGTGACAGAGCCCCTTCTTGAGGCTGCCTTGGGATAGCTGAAAATGCCTATCTCATTGAAATGAAGTCCCTGGGCGAAGCCTCCGCTTCTCACCCAGAGGCTGGCAGGACCGCTCTCCACTCCCTCCAGGCGCACGGGAAGATACTCTGGCCCCTCTGCCCCGCCGGAGGCGATATAAATCACTTTGCCGCCATCGATATACTGATTGAGCCGGACGTCATTGGTGGCGTTGCCGGATACGACCACCAGATCGTGACCCTCCGGCTGGCCGACGGTCGTCACCTCCACATTGGGAAGGGAGCGCAGAGCAGCCAGGGCCGGGCCGTCCTCGCCCAGATACAAAACCCTCTTTTTGCCCAGAGCCGGGACATAAACATAGGCATGGTTGTCCCAGGAGATGGCATCATCGATATCCAGGGAGACCTCATTTATTCCGGTATAGGCGGTGGTGGAGAGGAAATAGTCCTCTCCGCTTCCCATCTGAACCGTGCGGCTGGCCTCGCCGCCGGGGCCGCTGATGGTTATGGGGACGGATCTGGCCGGGCCGTAGTTGTGAATCAGGGCAGTATGGTTCACATATCCCGGTCCGAGCACATCCCAGGCCTCGGTCAGAGCTACGTTCTCCCCAGCCTGGCGGGCATCGGCAAAGACTATGCTCAGTCGACCATCCGCCTCAAGGATCTTGCGGGTGGCCCTGGGATCGTCTCCGGTCCAGCTATTGAAGTCAGAGACCACCAGCATATGTCCTCCCTCTGCCGTCAGCAGACCGGCGGCCAGGATCATCCCTCCTGAGAGGTCGGACGAGACTGCTTTGGGCTGGAAGAGCCTCAGGGCATCCCTGGCCTCATTGGGGCTGCCCTTCAATAGAGTGGTCTGGGGAATGATGCCCGCCAGGACCAGGCTCACCTTCTCATATCCCGGCAGATAGGGCTCTATCATCTGCAATGCCCTGGAAGAGGAAGCCTGCATGCTGGCCGAGCCGTCCAGCACCACCACCAGATGGCTGCTGGCCGCCCCCTCCTCTGTGGTGTAGGGACCGGCTGCCGCTATGGAAAGGGCGCAGAGCACCAGAAGCTGAACCCAGAAGAGAGGATCGCTGATCAGGCGGCTCAGGACGGCAGAGCGCTTTACCTCGCCCTCCGGCAGGAATTGGGTGGCAGAGAAGCGGATCTCCTTGGGCCGGGGGCGGATGAGGTATATCAGTATCAAGGGAATGATCGAGACGAGTCCCAGAAGGGCGGCGGGATTGCGGAAGGGCATCTGGAGAACAATTAGATTCAAGAACTATGAAAAGGTTTGCGCAGGCCATAAATAGAATTGATGATAAGCCTAATCCACCGGTATTTCCTAAATTGAGGTTTGGTTATGGTCGGCGCCATGGAAATCTATATGCTTTTGCCCAAGACCAACTGCAAGAAGTGCGGGCTTCCCACCTGCATGGCTTTTGCCGTGGGACTCTTGGGAAGGGAGAAGAAGATCGATGAGTGCACTCCCTTGATTGAGGAGAAAAAGTACGAGGCCAAGCTTAAAAAGCTGCGAGAGGTGATTGCGCCCCTGGAGAATGCCTCGGAGACGGGCCTGATCATACATCCGGAGAAGTGCTTTGGCTGCGGCAACTGCGTTGTGGCCTGTCCGGTAAATGTGGCCGCCGACCCCACTCACTGCGGAGTGGGCCTGGGGCCGGAGAGCGATAAAGTAATTCTCAAGGTGGAGGACGGCGTGGTGGTCTCCAACAACCTACAGGAGTGCCGGCGCTTCGGACCGAATAAGATCCTCTGCAATGCCTGCACTGCCACCTGTCCCAGCAAAGCCATAGAGTTCGTATGAGGATGAGTGGAAGGTGATAATTATGGCAACATGCACGGGATGCTCGCTTCTCTGCGAGGATATTGAGGCGGAGTTATCGGGTGGAAAGCTATCCAAGGTCAAAAACCTCTGCCGCAAAGGGCACGGCCACTTCCAATCCGCTTTCAGCGAGAGGACGGTGCCCATGATCGATGGGAAAGAGGTCGATCTGGATAGGGCAATAGCCCGGGCGGCGGAGATCTTAAGAAGCGCCAAGAGCCCGCTCCTGTTCGGCTGGTCCAACTCCACCCTGGAGGCTCAGAATGTGGGCATCAGCCTGGCGGAAAAGCTTGATGCGACCATCGACGATACATCGTCCTTCTGCCAGGGAATTTTGATGGAGCGCATACTCTCGGGAAGTATTCCCACCTGCACATTGGATGACGTGCGCAATTATGCCGATGTCAGCATCTTCTGGGGAGCTGATCCATCCAGCAGCCATCCCCGCCATCTCTCCCGCTTCTCCTACTATCCCCGGGGAGATAAGAGGCAGAAGAGCTACGAGGAGGAGAGGACCTGTATGGTGGTGGACGTGAGGATGTCGGCGACTGCCACATTATGCAAAGACTATCTATTCCGGGTCCCTCTGGGAGGGGACGCCGAGTTCATGGAGGCGATACTCTCGGTGCTGGAGGGAAAGATTCCCCGCCTGGGGGACAAGAAGAAGATGATCGAGCTGGGTGGCCTGCTCAAGAAGACGGAGTGGGGAGCCATCTTTCCCGGCCTGGGGATGGTTTATTCCCTGCAGGACAATATGGAGGTCTTTGAGAGGCTCATAGCCAGGCTAAATGAGATAACCACCTTCAAGGTGGTGCCGATGGTGGGGCACTTCAATATGCGGGGCTTTAATGAACTGCTGAGGGAAAAGACAGGCTACATCAATCGGGTCTCATTCAAGGGCGGTGTAGCAGTCCACGGGCCAGAGCAGAGCGTGATGGCCGCAGCCAAAACCTGCGATGCAGCGCTGGTAGTAGGCTCGGACCCGCTTTCCTCTCTGCCTTTTGGCACTGCCAGGGCCCTGGCCCGACTGCCCCTCATAGCCATAGATCCGCGCCGCTCTCTGACCACGGATGCGGCGGAAGTGGTCATTCCTGCCGCCATCTCCGGACTGGAGGCTGGGGGGACGGCTGTGCGTATGGACGGGGTGAAGATCAAATTCGAGCCCATCATAAAGGCCGATCTTCCCACAGACGAACAGATCTTGAGCCGAATCATGGAGGCGATCTGAAATGGTCGGATTAGAGGTCAGTATAGTCACTGTTCGTGACATCTTCCAGGACGAGGCTGGCAGACACAGCCGATTCTCGGAGGACTACAGGAGCAAAAGTGCAGTGATCATTCTGGACCGGCAGGATCTCGGCAGCCTGGGGGCCAAGGAAGGGGACTTGATTGCGGTAGAAAACGATATAGGTAGCGTGGTTGTGGCGGCAGTGGCCTCCCATGACGATGCCCATCCCGGCCTGGCCATAATGTACAACAGCCCCTGGTCTAATCAACTCGTACCTGAAGCAGTAAGCCAGAGCAGCATTCCCGGCTTCAAGAGCATCAGGGCCACGGTCCAGCCTGCTGAGGGCAGTGCGGCAGTCACAGACATATCCGCGATCTTCTCCCGGATCAAGGGATAGCGGGGCAGGACATGAATCTCATTTCCATCTCCGATCTATCCCGAGAGGACATCCTGCGACTGCTGGACAGCGCCGATGCCTTTCGGTCCAGGCGTGGCAAGCACGGCCACCCGCTGCAGGGCAAAAGCCTGGCCATGATATTTGAGAAGCCCTCCACCCGCACGCGAGTCTCCCTGGAGGTGGCGGCGGCAGAGCTGGGCGCCCATCCTCTCTACCTTTCGGCAGGCGAGCTGCAGCTAGGCCGGGGGGAAACCATAGCCGACACGGCCCGCGTTCTATCCCGCTATGTGGCAGGCATCACCGCCCGGGTCTACTCCCACAGCACGGTGATGCAGCTTGCTGCTCACGCCGACGTGCCTTTGATCAATGCTCTCTCCGACTGGGAACATCCTCTCCAGATCCTGGCCGATCTGCAGACGGTCCGCCAGCGCTTTTCCCGGCTGGAGGGGCTTAAGCTGGCCTGGATAGGGGACGGAAACAATGTCTGCAACTCCCTTATTTTAGCAGCGGCCATTCTGGGCATGGAGATCGTCGTGGCCTCGCCCCTGGGCTACCAGCCCAGGGCAGAGATACTGCAGCAGGCTCGCCGGCTAGGGGGCAGGCCGGGTGTGGTGGTCGAGCCGGCTGAAGCCGCCAGGGATGCCGATGTGCTGGTCACGGATACCTGGGTCTCCATGGGAGACGAGGGAGAGGAGGCGGAGAGGCTGCGGGTCTTCGGCAGGTACCAGGTCAATTCCGATCTCATGAGCCTGGCATCCCCTGAAAGCATTGCTCTACATTGTCTGCCAGCCCACCGGGGCCAGGAGATCACAGATGAGGTCATGGATGGGCCCCAGTCTGCGGTCTTCGATGAGGCGGAGAACCGGCTGCATACCAGCAAGGCGGTCATGGCCTGGCTGATGGGAGAGTGCAGGAAGGATTGAGGATCTCTGCCTCAAATCCTGAAGGGATCGCAAAGTTCTAGTAGAGCAGAGTTCTTTTATGTGGCCGAGCCCCAGAGGAGGAGGCCACAGACGCGGGGGTTGCCAAGTGGTTAAAGGCGCAGGGCTTAGGACCCTGTCACGAAGGTGTTCGCGGGTTCGACTCCCGTCCCCCGCACTAAATTACTTTTATTGATATCGATTCCTGTCTGGAACAACCAGCCGCTTCAATCGCCATTATGAGTTCTTTGCATAAATATATTCTCGATACATTAGTGCCAGCCCTGCAACCATTAAACTTAAAATTTTAATGTTGTTTAAAGTCCTGATGATCTCTCGGAATTGAAAATTCATTGCTCCACCATCTCATCCTGCGCATCGTGCTTTTCCATTTCTGGCACACTGTTTGCACCAGAAGCGCTTGGCAGCGATTCTCAACTACGGATAGTGTCTGATATGATGATACTGCTAAGGAGATATTGTCTGAGATCTTCCATGCTCGTCCAGCTGATGTGGAAGAAATGATCCAGAGACGGCTGGAGGAACGGAACTGGCATGAGGAACGCAAGGTCTGTGGCCTACAACATTCTGCCTGGGTGAGTAGCTATGGGCCGGAGCTTCGAGAGCATTTGTATGGGCGTGATGTTGGTCTCGGCCGGGTGGCTTAGGGCTGGCTAGGCATTGAAGAAGGAAGACCAGAGAGCGCGCCCAGCCCAGGGTCAAGGTGCCTTGAACTAATCCGTATCTTGTTCTTGGAATAATGCATCAATTTCCACGTTCTTTGGGGCAAAATGCACCGAGCGTATAGCTTCTTTTGGGATTAAGCAGTAGCGACCATTGTTAAATTCAACGAGCACTCCAAATTCTTTGCTTAATATGATATCTCCACTAATCATCTCTTTACTTCCAACATCTATTTGCGCCCAACCGGATAATTCCGGCAAATTAGCCAGAGCCGTTTGGAGTTCGGAATTCGCAGTAAAGAGCGTTTTCATTTTAGAACGTTGCTCAGCAATAAGGATTTCAATTTTAGCATTCCTAGCAGTCAGAATTTCTGTGTCCTCTTGGGTCATCGTAATCTCCTGGTGAATCACTTCCTTCAAGGGTGATATATGTATCCTTATTTCCAGAACTGCCACCTGTTCTCCTGCTAGTCCATTCTAATATTGGAAATCCTCTGAAATTGATCGTAATCCTCATTAACATATATCGCTAATTTATCACTATCGAAGTTTGAATTATCCCTTTGATGGAGGTGACTTAAATGCCTGAAAAAAAAATTGAAGATTTAACCAAAAGCAAACGAGAAGGAGAAAAAGTGGAGAGTCCATCCGACCTGCCTGATATGAAATACGTGACCGACATACCGGATATAAAATATGTAAGCGACAGACCTGATTTATTGCATGTAACTGACAGGCCGGATATTATGCATATAAGCGATAGGCCAGATATTTTAGAGCCTGAAAGGCGATCAAACCAAAAAAAAGAGGACAAAACCATCACGGGATGAGCAGAATGACTCGGTAACCGAAAGGGGGGATTAAAGGCCAGGACATGCGGGCCCAAGTGCCCACGAACAACATTTTCATACTTCAGAATGTGACCGTGAACATAATCACGATCATGCCATCTTATGCCCAATGTTTAAGGTAACCTATTTAGCAATCGGTAGCATTACTCAATGAGGTAAGAATATGAAACGAACTGATCTTGTAGCCATCATGGCTGCTTTTATAGCGGTTTTGTTGATAGCAGGCTGCGTGAGTGCACCACAAAAAGAGACATCTACATCCACATCTGCGTCCTCATCCTCAACGCCAGAACCACAAACTACATCAACGCAAACCACGTACACACCACCACAACCACAAGTAACCACATCAACGGAAACCACATACACATCACCACAACCACAAGTAACCACATCAACGGAAACCACCAAGACTACGACAGTGAATGGCGGAGGAAACAAAACGTAGAGACTGAATTGATCTTGGCACTAACCTCTTTTTTTAAACGACTGGTGCGCCAGCACGCAAGCATGGTGAGTTCTGTCACATCCTGAGCAGAATCGCTGTTATGCAGGAACTATGGTATCGCATGATGCTTTCCATGCACGTCCATTTTTTCAGGGCTTCTCTCCAGCAAAGAAATCCAAGATGGGTGCACTCAAATTACCTTCCATTTAATTTGAAAATAATATTCACACTTTGTGCCATTCTTTATATTTTGTGTCATGGTATTTTAATTACTATTAGCGCCTATTAAAATTAAAATCTAAAGAGGAGGATTCAGAAATTGATAGATGATAATGTAGAGGAGAAGCCTGAAGCTAAGAAGACGAAGGTTGACGCAGGGAAAAAGACGGAACATGTAAAAACTGATACAAAAAAGGCGAAAGCTTCACATAAGAAATAAGATGGCCGAAGCATTGAAATAACCAATGCCTAGAAATTCGGTCAGCTTCATCAGGTTCAATAGAACAACAATGTCTTAGCCAGAACTGAGATTAACTTCTGTTTTTCTTTTTTGGATTTAAATAAGAATATAAAAAAAGACAAATGAGACTATAGATAAGGCGAAGGAGATATAAAGGATGTGCAGGAAAGCTACGGGTTTAGGAAGTAATATCCGTTCAGTTGATAACTAATCTATAATAAAAGAAACTACTAAATTTAGACATGTTTTTAGCTCATCCTAATCAATCTCAATAAGCCCCATTTTGCAGCTTGTTGCGCTATTCGTAATAGTTCGTAATAGCAAATTTCAGGCAATTCAGGCCACGGATATTATTTTTGGGTCAAGAATCGATTCCATTTTCATGCTTGTTATCAACTAAAACCAGCATCTATCAAGCTATTCAGAGGAGCTAAATAGATACAAAATTTGTAGTCCGCTTGATTGTCATCTCATGGGGCGAAAAAGGTGCGCCTTCATTACGGCAACAACGGAAAGCAAATGGAACCTCAAACGGCAAAATCAAAACGCCCACCAGATAGATTAAAAAAACG
>Ga0105103_10000931_pt1 | contig 16484 bp, 10 predicted proteins | sample PPLLaktember2015_2_FD_79107 | JGI IMG/M metagenome (GOLD analysis project Ga0105103, IMG submission 79107) | Freshwater sediment microbial communities from Prairie Pothole Lake near Jamestown, North Dakota, USA - PPLs Lake P7 Core (6) Depth... | ecosystem: Environmental > Aquatic > Freshwater >...
ACCATCGGCGCAGCCGCTTGTGCCGGCACCGCCAGCACGACGTGATCGGCCTCCAGCGTCTGGCTGCCGTACAACTTCACTCGCCAGGCGTCGCCGGCGCGCGTCACGTCGCGCACCGCCGCCCGGCAGCGCACCGCTGGGCCGAGCCTGGTCGCCAGCGCCCCCGTGAGGGTGCCCATACCCCGATCGAACCCGAGCAGGCTGGACGGGCCCTTGCCGGCTTTCCGCCGCGCGAACATCGCGCGGAACAGCCCGCCGTGGTCGCGCTCCATCTCGGTCATGATCGGGAACTGCGCGTCCACCGAGAGCACCCGGCTGTCGCCCGCGGAGATGCCGGAGACCGCCGCATCCACCAGCATGTCCGCGGCTTCGCGGCCGATGCGCCGGGTGGCGAAGGCGTGCACCGTCTCCTCCGTCCCCGGCGGCCCCGACGCGAACGGCTCCATCAGCAGCCGCAGCTTGCCGCCCCACGACAGTGCCGGCGAGCTGATGAGGGACGGCGGTGAGTCCGGCACCTGGCAGAGACGGCCCTCGCGGAGGATGAAGCGCCGGCTGGATTCCTTGTTCGCGCTGATCAGCCGCGGGCCCAGACCGAGCGCCTCCACCAGCGCCAGCGTTTCGGGCTCGCGGTTCAGGAAGCCGTTGGGACCGGCCTCGATCAGGAAGCCATCGGCCTCGATCGTCTGCGCGTGGCCGCCTGGCGTGGCCGTTGCCTCGAGCACCGTGAGCGACAGCGGCGCGCCAATCCGCCGCGCGTCCTCCTGCAGCGTGAACGCAGCCGACAATCCGGTGATGCCGCCGCCAATGACGATCACGCGAGGGGTGGTCATACCGTCCGGCTGAACACCGGCTTTGCCCCAGCGGTGCGCGCGCGGAGGTAGCGGTCGAAGATCATGCAGATGTTGCGGACGAACATCCGGCCCTGCGGCGTCACGGTGATCGCCACATCGTCCACGTGCACCAGTCCATCAGCGGCCGGCGAGTCCGGGCCGGTGAGCTCTGCGAGCTCGGCGGCGAAGTACTCGTCGAAGGGGATGCTGAACCGCAGCTCGGTGTCGTGCACATCCAGATGACCGTTGCACATCAGCTCGGTGATGACGTGACGCCGGATGTGGTCGTCCTCGTCCAGCTCGTAGCCGCGCTCGATGGGGAAGCGGCCCTCGTCCAGCGCCGCGTAGTACTCATTCAGCTTCTTGGTGTTCTGCACGAACGTGCCCTGCACGTCGCCAATCGCCGACACGCCCAGCGAGACCATGTCGCGTGCGGACTGCACGGTGTAGCCCATGAAGTTGCGGTGCAGTGTCCCCGCTTCCACCGCCTGCCCGAGCTCGTCTTCGGGCAGGGCGAAGTGATCCATGCCGATCTGGCGATAGCCGGCACCGATGAAGGCGCGTTGGGCCAGTGCCAGGAGCGCAATCTTCAGGTCGGGCCCGGGCAGCGAGTCCTCTGGCAGGTGCTTCATGTGCGCCTTCATCCACGGTACGAAGGCGAACGAGTACACCGCCACGCGCTCGGGCCGCAGCGTCAGCACCTGGTCGAGGGTGCGGGAGAAGCCATCGATGGTCTGGTACGGCAGGCCGTAGATGAGATCGATGTTGATCGAGCGGAAGCCCAGTGCGCGTGCGTGATCGACCAGGGCTTTGGTCTGCTCGTAGCTCTGGATGCGATTGACCGCCTGCTGCACCTCGGGCGCGAAGTCCTGCACGCCCATCGACAAGCGGTTGAAGCCGTGTTGCCGCAGTGTCGAGAGCTGCTCCGGCGACGTGACCCGCGGGTCAATCTCGACGCCGATCTCCGCATCCGGCGTGAACGTGAAGTGACGCGACAGGCCCGCGAACACGCGCCCCAGCTGCGCGGCCGTGTAGTAGGTGGGCGTGCCTCCGCCCCAGTGCAACTGCGAGATGCGGCGCCGGTTGGGCAGGTGCGCGGCCAGCATGTCGATCTCGCGATCGAGGTAGTCCAGGTAGTGGGCCGCCACGTCCCTGTGCTTCGTGATCACCACGTTGCAGCCGCAGTAGGCGCAGCGTTCCTCGCAGAAGGGCAGGTGAACGTACACGGACAAGGGCGCGCCGGTGGCCGTGTTGGCGCGGGCCAGGCTCTCGGCATAGACCTCGTCGTTCACGCCGTCATGGAACTCCACGGCGGTGGGGTAGGACGTGTAGCGCGGGCCGGGGCGGTCGTACCGCGCCAGCAGCTCGTCCATCGTCGGAGAGTGCCCTACATGGCCCATGGCGTTGGCGCGTAGTCCGCGCTCCTCCCATGCTCCTGCACGGCGGCCACCAGGGCCTCGACGCTGGCGATGGGCGTCCCCGGCAGGATGCCGTGCCCCAGATTCATGATGTGGCCGGAGCGTCCGGCCATGCGCGCCATGACGTCCTCCGCCAGCCGCTTCACCTCTTCCGGCTCCGCGAACAGCGCGTGCGGATCGAGATTGCCCTGCAGTGCGATCGAGGGACCAACCCGTGCGGCGGCTTGGTCGATCGGCGTCCGCCAGCAGATGCCGAGCACGTCCGAGCCAGCCGTGGCGGCGGCCTCGAGCAGGTGAGGCGCGCCATTCACGAAGTAGATCACCGGCACGTTCAGATCGCGCACGCCGGCAACGATCTCGCGCACCCAGCGCAGCGCGAAGGCTTCGTACTGCGCGGGCGCGAGCAGCCCGGCCCACGAATCGAAGATCTGCACGGCCTGCGCGCCGGCGAGCACCTGCAGCCGCAGGTAGTCGATCATCGTCTCGGTCAGCTTCTGCAGCAGGTGCTCGAGGACCACCGGGTCCTGGTAGAGCATCGTCTTGACCGCGCCGAACCCCTCTTTCCCTTCGCCCTGGACCAGATAGGCGGCCAGCGTGAATGGCGCGCCGCAGAATCCGATCACCGGCGTGCGCCCGTCGAGCTCCTGCCGCAGCATGCGAATCGCCTGCGCCACGAAAGGCGCTGCCTCGGCGGCCGGCCGCTGCTGCAGGGCCTCCACCTGCGCGCGCGTGCGCACGGGCTCCTCCAGCTTGGGACCGGGATTGAACGTCATCCGGCAGCCCAGCGCCTCGAGCGGCAGCAGGATGTCCGAGAAGATGATCGCGGCATCGAGCGGGAAGCGCCGGAGCGGCTGCAGCGACACCTCGACCGCCAGTTCCGGCGTCTTGCACAACGTGAGGAACGACACGCGCTCCCGGACGGCTCGATACTCCGGCAGATAGCGTCCCGCCTGCCGCATGATCCACAGCGGCGTGCGGTCCACGGGCTGGCGCCGGCAGGCCCTCAGAAAACGATCGTTCATGCCCGCACCTCGTGAAATGCCTGTCGTGCGGCCGCCACCGTGCGATCGATCGCGGGCTCGTCGTGTGCGATGGAGAGGAAAGCCGATTCGAACGCCGACGGCGGAAGCAGGATGCCCTGCGCCAGCATCGCCCGGAAGAAGCGCCCGTATGCCTCCCGGTCCACGGCCGCGGCGTCGTCCCACGAGCGGATGCGCTCGGTGGTGAAGAACACCGTCCACATCGAACCGACACGCTGCACTACCACGGGAACGCCGGCGTCGCAGGCGGCAGACTCCAACCCGTGCTGGAGGCGCGCGCCGCGAGCCTCGAGCATGTCGTAGAGGTACGGGTCGGCGTCGATGGCGTCCATGGTGGCCAGGCCGGCGGCAATCGCGAGCGGATGCGCCGCGTAGGTGCCCGCCTGATAGACGGGGCCGGACGGCGCCACCTGCTGCATCAACGACCACTGGCCGCCGAACGCCGCCAGCGGGACGCCGCCTCCGGCGATCTTCCCCAGGGTGACAAGGTCCGGCGTCACGCCGTAACGCTCGGCCGCACCGCCACGTGCCACTCGGAACCCGCTCATCACCTCATCGAAGATCAGCACCGCGCCACTGCGCGTGCAGCGCTCGCGCAGGCCTTCCAGGAAGCCCGGCTCCGGCGGCACGCAGCCCATGTTGCCGACGACCGGCTCGACGATCACCGCGGCGACGCCGCCGTCCGCATCGGCAAAGCACCGGTCTACGCTGTCGAGATCGTTGAACCGCGCGATGGCCGTGTCCGCCACCGCGCCAGGCGTGACGCCGGGCGAGTTCGGCACGCCGAAGGTGGCCGCGCCGGAGCCGGCGCTCACCAGGAACATGTCGGCATGCCCGTGATAGGCACCGGCGAACTTCACCACGACGCGGCGCTCCGTGGCGGCGCGTGCCACACGCACCGCGCTCATCGTGGCCTCGGTACCCGTGACCACGAAGCGGATCATCTGGCAGCCGGGCACGCGCGCGACGATGCGCTCGGCGAGATCGACTTCGGGCGGAGAGGCGAGGCCGAAGACCATGCCGCGCCGCGCCGCGTCGACGACTGCCTGTTCCACTCCCGGGTGGGCATGGCCCAGCAGGGCGGGACCCCAGGCGCCAATGAAGTCGAGATACTGGCGGCCGTGCTCGTCGGTGACGAAGGCGCCACGCGCGCTGACGATGGCGATCGGTTGGGTCTGCACGGCGGCAAACGCACGGACGGGCGAGTGCACACCGCCTGGGGTGATCGCCCGGGCGCGTTCGAGCCACGTCCGTGTGGGAGTCATGGCGCTGCTCATCGAAGGATCTCCTCATGCAAGGCCGCGGGGCGGGCGGCCTCGTGCAGCGTGGTGGCGATGTCTCGCGCGAAGTAGGTGATCAGCAGGTCCGCACCGGCGCGACGTAGGGCGATGGAGGTCTCCATCATGGCGCGGGGCAGGTCCACCCAGCCGCGATCGGCCGCGGCGTGCAGCATGGCGAACTCGCCCGACACCTGATAGGCCACCACCGGCACGTCCACGCGCTCGCGAATGGCGCGGATCACGTCGAGGTAGGGGAGGCCCGGCTTCACCATCACCATGTCCGCGCCTTCGTCGACGTCGGCCACGGCCTCGCGCACCGCCTCGCGCACGTTGGGGGGATCCATCTGGTAGCCGCGGCGGTCTCCGGCCTGCGGCGTGGAGCCAGCCGCGTCGCGGAACGGGCCATAGAACGCGGAGGCGTACTTGGCGGCGTACGACACGATGGCAGCCGAGGTGTGGCCTTCCCGATCGAGGGCGCGACGGATGTAGCCGATCCGGCCGTCCATCATGTCCGAGGGCGCGATCACATCGGCGCCGGCGCGCGCGTAGGACACGGCGGCCTGCGCCAACAGGGGAAGCGTGGGGTCGTTGTCCACCGTGCCGGCCTGCAGGACTCCGCAGTGGCCGTGGTCGGTGTACTCGCAGAGGCACACATCCGCCCAGACGGCCAGCGACGGCGTGTCGCGCTTCAGTCGGCGGATGACGTCGGGCACCGGGCCGTCGGGGTTCCACGCGCCGCTGCCGGTGGCGTCCTTCCTCGATGGAATCCCGAACAGCAGCACCGAGGTGATCCCCAAAGCGGCCAGATCGGCGGCCTCCGCGGCGGCAAGATCCGGTGACAGCCGCGCGTGACCGGGCATGGACGGGATGGGCTCGCGCACGCCGCGGCCCTCGCGGACGAACAACGGGGCGACCAGTTGGTCGACCGCAAGGTGTGTCTCTCGCGCCATTGCACGCAGTGCAGGCGTGCGCCGGAGGCGACGTCCGCGGTGTACGGGGAAGCTCATGGCGTCACTCCTGGCTGCTGTGGCGACTCGATGCGGGCCTGACGCTGGAACTCTTCGAGGATCGCGTCCGCGCCCTGCAGCAGCAGCCGCTTCGCGGCCGTGGCCGCCAGCGCGTCCGGGTCGGTGCCGCGTTCGACGACGCGCACGGCGCGTGGCGTTTCCAGCGCGAACACGCCCGCCGTCAGCAACAGCGCGGGCCCTTCGCAGATGGCGACAGCACCCACCGGCACGGCGCATCCCCCACCGAGCGCGTGCAGCAGCGATCGTTCGGCCTGGACGGCTCGTCTGGTCGGCGTGTGATCGAGCGCGGCGATCAACTGGCGGAGATCGGTGTCCGCGGCGCGGCACTGCACGGCCAGGGCCCCCTGCGCGGGCGCGGGCAGCATCATCTCGATCGGGAACACCTCGGTGACGTGCCGGTCGAGCCCGAGGCGCACCAGTCCCGCGCGGGCGAGGACGATGGCGTCGAGCTCGCCGTCGGTGACGCGGCCGACGCGCGTGGGCACGTTGCCGCGAAGCGGACGGATGTCCAGGTCGGGACGCATGGCGCGGACCTGCGCCGTGCGTCTCGCGCTGCAGGTGCCGATGGATGCCCCCTGTGGCAGCTGGCGGAAGAAACGGCCGCCCGCGGCGCACAATACGTCTTCCACCGGCGCACGTTCGGGCACCGCCGCCACCACAAGGCCCTCGGCCGCCTCGACGGGCAGGTCCTTGAAGCTGTGCACCGCCACGTCCACCTCACCGGCGATCAGCGCGCGCTCGATGCTGCTCGTGAAGAACCCCGTGCCCTCCATCATCGAGAGCGGCACGTCGGTGATCTGGTCGCCGGCTGACGAGATCTCGACGATCTCCACGGTGGCCTCTGGGGCCACCAGCCGCAGCCGCGCGGCGATCCACCGGGTCTGATAGAGGGCGAGCGCGCTGCCGCGCGTGCCCATCCTGATCACGGGCTGGGTTACGGACACGGCGTGGCTCCCGGCCCAAGCGCGAACAGGCGCCGGAGATACTGCGCCTGCGTGGGGTCGAGTGGGATGCTGCCGTCCTCCAGTGTCGCGAGCGGAAGCGCCAGCACCTGCTCGAGCAGCCGGCGGCTGAGGCGTTCGAGCACGTCCACATCCACGCGCTGGCCTTCGGGCATCTCGGCCTGGGCGCGCGCCAGTTCCGCGCGGCGGATGGCCTCCACTTTTCGCCGCAGGTCAGAGACCAGCGGCCTCAAGGCCTGCTGCCTCGCCCACGCGTGCAGACGATCGAGCTCGCGCGCGATCACCAGTTCCACTTTCGGCACTTCGGTCGCGCGCTGATGGCGCCGCGCCTCCACCTGCTGCTGCAGCGTCTGCAGATCGATGCGGACAACGCCCGGCGCCTGGACCGGCTCGACGGCCGGCGGCATGCTGAGATCGACGATGACGAGCGGCCTCCCGGCGCGGGCCGCCATCGCACCTGCGATCTCAGCCTCGGTGATCACATATCCAGGCGCGGAGGTCGCGCACACCACCGCGTCCACGTTCACCAGATGCTCTGGCAGCACATCGAGTCCGGTTGCCTCGGCATCGAGGCCGACGGCTTCGCTCTCGGCGCGCGTCTTCGTGCGATTGGCGAGCACGAGCTCGCCGACGCCGATGGCCCGCAGATGGCGGGCAGCTTTCATCCCCGTGTCACCGGTGCCGACGATCAGCACCCGGCTGTCGCGGACGAGGAGCTCGGATTCCAGCGACTGCACGGCGGCCGACGCAACAGACAACGCGCCGACGCCGATGGCCGTTTCGGCGCGAGCAAGCCGGCCGGCCCGAAGGGCGGCGAGCGCCACGCCTTCGAGAAACGGCCCGGCCCCGGTGCTGGCCTCCATGGCCGCGCGCACCTGTCCCAGCACCTCGGCTTCGCCGAGCACCAGCGACTCGAGGCCGCAACAGACGCGGAACAGGTGTTCCGCCGCGGCGCGGCCGTGAAGCCTGACGCTGTCCCTCATCACTCCACCCGTCGGCAGGTCGACGACCCGCTCGAACAACTCGAGGACGGCCTCGTCGTCTCCAGGCACCCGCGCCCGCCAGTAGAGCTCCGTGCGGTTGCAGGTGGCGAGGACGAGCGATTCGATGCCCGCGGCGCTCAGGGATGCGTGCAGCTGCATCGCGGGCTCGCAGCCGAGCGACACGCCACTGAGCGTGTCGAGGCCGACGTTGCGGACGTTCAGGGTGAGGACACGCAGCGCGGCGAGCCCGCTGAACTGGGCGACGGCGTGGAAGTGGGCCTCCGCGGGGACCGTGGAACAGAGGCTCTGATGCGGGCAGCCGTGGGACTCGGACATGTGTACTGCTGCAAGAGCAGACTACGTGTCCCGTGCGCCCTCGACAATTCGCATCAATACCGAAGCGCGATCCGTAGAACTACGGAGCCGCCGGCGGCTCGATCATCCCCTCGCGAATTGCCACCTGAATCAGCACCGCCACCGACTTCACGCCCAGCTTGTGCATGAGGTTGGCGCGATGCGTCTCCACCGTGCGCACGCTGATGTTCAGCGTCTGTGCCACCTCCTTGCTCGACTGGCCGCGCGCCAGCCACTGGAGCACCTCGCGTTCGCGATCGGTGAGCGGCTGCACGCGCGAGGACGGCGCGGAATCATCGCCGCGCAGCAGGCCCGCCATCTGCTGCTGAATGGTCGGACTGAAGTACGACTGACCGGCCACCACCGCGTGCACGGCGGCCACCAGATCCTGGACGGCGGAGTCCTTCAGCAGGTACGCGTCCGCGCCGCCCTTCATCGCCCGCGCCACGTACTCCCGCCCGGCGTGCATCGTCAGGACAATCACCTTCAGGCCCGGGTGGCCGGCTTTCACGCCGCGGAGCACGTCGATGCCGTCCATGCCAGGCATGTTCAGGTCCAGCACCAGCACGTCCGCGTCCGTCGTCCGGACCATCTCGAGGGCGGTGGCGCCGTCGGCCGCCTCGGCCAGCACGTCGATGCCGGGCTCGCCCTCCAGGATGCGCCGGATACCGGTGCGCACCAGTGTGTGATCGTCGGCCAGCAGCACCCGTACCCGTTGTTCGCTCACGCTGGTTCTCCGATGGGGATTTCGGCCGCGATGCGCACGCCGCGGGTCTGGCCCGCGCCGATCGACAGCCGTCCGCCGAGTGCGGTGATGCGTTCGCGCATGCCGAGCCAGCCCATGTGCGGACTGGCGTTGCTGGCGGCACCCTGACCGTTGTCCTCGATGACCAACGAGATGTGCCGTTCGTCACCGGTCACCTGGACGTGCACTTCGGACGCCCGCGCGTGGCGCGCCACGTTCGTCAAAGCCTCCTGCACGACGCGGTAGATCACCACTTCGACATCCGGCGCGAGCTGGCGATTCGCGCCCTCCAACTCGAGAGTGACGGCGATCCGGGCGCGGGTGGAGAAGTCGTCGGCGAGCGCGCGGAGCGCCGCGGCCAGGCCGAGGTCGTCGAGGGCGGACGGCCGCAGCAGATTGCTGAGGTCCCGCACCTGAGCCAGCGCGCGCCCCACCATCGCGCCGGCCTCGTGGCGGCCGCCCAGTTCCAGCTCGATCTTCACGGCGGTCAGCACTTGACCGGCTTCGTCGTGCAGTTCGCGCGCGATGCGCCGCCGTTCGTCCTCCTGGACGCGCAGCATCAGGCGCGTGAGCTGCTCCAGTTCGGAGGACCGCGCCGACAGGCGGTCGCGCTCGTTGCCAAGGACCATGAACAGCAGCCCCAGGCCGATCGCGAAGAGGAAGAGCACGTCAGCGAACACGCCGTAGAGCACGGCCGCACCGAACCCGCGCAGCAGTGGATAGTCCAGGTGATGCAGGCCCCAGAGCACGAACGCGCCGGCCAGCACCGGGGCGGCATCGCTCGACACTCGCTCCCGTGCGCGCCAGAAGACGACGCCGGTCCAGATGGTGACGCCCGACAGGAGCAGCGTCGCGGTGATACCGGCCACGAGCATGCTGCCCATGCCGTAGATGGTGATCCAGGCCCACGCCACCGCCAGCGGGATGCCGAGCAGGTGGACACGCCGGAGGACGAAGCCGCGGGAGATTTGCAGGGCCGCCGCCAGCAGGAGCAGCGCGCTGATGCCGGTGGCCGCCTGGTGCAGGAACAGCCAGATCAGGTCGCGCCGCACGAGAAAAGCCGACATGCACGCGAGCCGGATCACGTACACGGACCAGGCGAACGACCACGTGAGGAAGTGCGCGCCCCGTTGCCGGCGCCACAGCACGTAGCAGGCGATGGCCAGGATGGAGGTGACCACCGACTGGAAGCCAAGGGCGCTGCACTCGACGAATGTGCGGTCGAGCGCGTCCGTCATGATGCCACCACGGCCGCGCGGTGGGCTGCCAGCGTTCGGGCCGCTTCGGCGAAGTCCGTCCGCCCGGCCACCAGGCACGGCACCCCGTGGTGTGACAGAGCCTCCGCCGTGGTGCGGCCGATGGCCACGACCGCCCGCAATTGCCTGAGCGCTGGTGCGCCGATGGCCTCCACCAGCGTCTCGGCAGCCGCCGGGCTGGCAATAACTGCCGCGTTTGGGGCGGTTTCGTGCCAGGCCCCGGCAAGTGCGTCAGAACTGCGACGGCACATCCTGTAAGCCTCGACCTCGTCGACCACGGCGCCCGCATCGCGCAAACGGTCCATCAGCACCCGTCGCCCTCCCGGCGTCGTCGGCACCAGCACCCGCCGGGCGGGCCAGCGATCCGCATCGCGCAAGACCAGCCAGAGCGCATCAGCTCCGCCCTCATCCGCGACCAGAGGCGGCGGCTCGGCGCCGGCTTGGACCAGCGCTCGGGCAGTGGCGCCCCCGACCGCAGCCGTCCGCAGACCACGAGGCCATGCGGTCGCCCGCGACCGTCGAAGCGCCAGGACCGATCGGGCGCTGGCGCACACGAGCCAGTCGTACTGCTCCAACCGTGCCGCCACCTCGTTGAGACGACCGGGATCCTCCGGGGGGGCCTCGACGAGCACCGGGATGGCAACGGCGATGAAGCCATGGGCCCGCAGGGCGTCGGCCAGCGGGCCGCCCGCAGGCTCGTCGCGCGTCGAGCAGACACGCCAGGGCGACGAATGGTTCTGGCTGGGCACGTCAGTTGAGTCTACCGGCAAATTTGCGGGGTGGCGGCGGCCCGCGCCGAACCGCCGCCAGGAAGGCGTCGGCATGGCATAATCTGCACGGAAGATTTTTTCGAGCGAGCGCCCCCCTAACGACCGTGCCGAGCCGCTGCCCCAACTGCGCCGCCAGCATATCGGCCGCCGACGCGTTCTGCGCCGCGTGCGGCACCCGTCTGCTACGTTCGCCGGCTCCGCCCGAAGATGCGACGATGGCCGGCGGGTCCGCCGCCATGCTGACGGGCGACCCGCCCTCGAGCGAGACGGTCTTTGCCCCGCCAACCATCACAGCATCGCCTGGAGGCTCCGAGCAGGACGCGCCGACTCACGTCGGAGCCCCGCCGACCGATGAGGCCACCGTCGTTGGCCACGCCCCGGCCGATGACGCCACCTCCGTTGGCCGCGCCCCCGCCGATGATGCCACCTACGTTGGCCGTGTCCCCGCCGAGGATGTCACCTACGTCGGCCACGCCCCGGCGGACGATGCGACGTTCGTTGGCCGGGCCTCCGATGACGCCACCTTTGTCGGACGACCGGCACTGGACGCCCCCACGATTGCCGGAGGTTCGGGAGCGGAACCGCCGACCATGGCGCCGCGCGCGGTGCGCCCGCCCACGGCCAGCCGGGTGGTCGGCAGCCCGTCCGATCATCTGAAGCCCGGTGAGGAATTCGGGACGCGCTACCAGATCATCAAGCTGCTCGGGGTCGGCGGCATGGGCGCCGTCTACCAGGCTTGGGATGCGGAACTTGGCGTGGCCGTCGCCATCAAGACGATTCGTCCTGGCGTGGGCACCGACGCCTCCGCCGCAGTCGACGCCGAACGGCGGTTCAAGCGCGAGCTGCTGCTGGCTCGGCAGGTGACGCACCCGAACGTGGTGCGCATCTACGACCTCGGCGAGATCGACGGCACCAAGTACATCACGATGTCGTACGTGGAGGGTCAGGACCTGGCGACCCTCCTGGCGGTTGACGGCAAGCTGGCGGTGGACCGTGCCCTCGACATCATGCGGCAGGTCGTCTCCGGCATGCGCGCCGCACACACCGCCGGCATCGTCCATCGCGACCTGAAGCCGGCGAACATCATGATCGACGGCAGCCAGGCGCTGATCATGGACTTCGGCATCGCCCGCTCGGTGACGGGGCCTGCCGACCCCGGCCCGGCCCTGAGCGCACCGTCGCCGAAGACGCCAGGGCACTCACCGGGCACAACCGGGCTGCACCAGGCGACGAGCGCGCTGACCGTGGCCGGCAGCGTGATGGGCACGCTGGACTACATGGCGCCCGAGCAGGCGACCGGCCAGCCGGTCGATCAGCGCGCCGACATCTACGCGCTCGGGCTGATCTTCTACGACATCATCCTCGGCCGCGCCGCGCGGCCGAAGACCGGCAACCCGTTCGCCGACTTCAAGCAGCGCCTGGCCGAGCCGCTGAAGTCGCCGAAGATGATCGACCCGGCCGTCCCCGAGGCCGTGGACGCGGTCATCGCCCGTTGTCTGCAGCCGGCTCCCGAGGCACGCTACCAGACGTCCGACGAACTGGGCGAGGCCCTCGACGCGCTCGACGAGCACGGCAACCTCAAGCCGATCCCGGTGCCGGTCAAGCCGCGCTCGAACTGGGTGCTGGCGGCGGCGGGCTTCCTGATGATCGTGGCCGCTACCGGATCGTGGTTCCTCGGCCGGCAGGGCGCGATACCTGTCGAAGAGCGCCCACCGCTGCCGGTGCTGATCGCGAACTTCGACAACCGCACCGGCGACGCCGTGTTCGACGGCGCCCTCGAGCAGGTGCTGAAGCTCGGTGTCGAAGGCGCGAGCTTCGTGACGGCGTATCCTCGCGAGGCCGCTGCCCGCATCGCACGGGAGCTGGCGCCGGGACAGTCGCTGGACGAAGAACGTGCGCGGCTGGTGGCCGTGCGCGAAGGTCTGCAGGTGGTGCTGGTCGGCAAGATCGAGCCGCAAGGGTCGGGCTATCGCATCACGGTGCGCGCCCTCGATGGCACGACCGGCGCCGAAACCGCGTCGGCGTCAGCGGATGCGGACGACAAGGGCCAGGTCCTCGAGGCCGTGGACGAAGTCGCCACCGACCTGCGCCGCGCCCTTGGTGACACGGCGGCCGCCCCCGTCGCGGGTCTCGTGGAGACGTTCACGGCCGGGACCCTCGAGGCGGCAAGCGCCTACGCCCGTGCCGAGGAGCTGATGACGGGTGGCAAGGTCAACGATGCCATCGCCGCCTATCAGGAGGCGCTGGAGCGCGATCCGAATTTCGGGCGCGCCTACTCGGGGTGGGCGGTCGCGACGCTGCGAGCCGGGCGGCCGGACGAGGCCGGAGAGCTGTGGAAAAAGGCCCTGACGCTCACCGATCGCATGACCGAGCGCGAGAAGTACCGCACGCTCGGCAGCTACTATCTCGGCGCCGGCGCCAACGACGAGCAGGCGATCGACAACTATCGCACCCTGCTCGCGCGCTATCCCGCCGATGGCGCGGCGCTCAACAACCTGGCCGTCGCCTATTTCAATACGCTCGACTTCCAGCAGGCGATGGATCAGGGAGCCAAGGCGGTCGAGGTCTACCCCGGCAACCTGAACCGGCGCACGAACCTGGCGCTCTACGCGATGTACGCCGGCGACTTCGACCGGGCGGTCGCCGAAGCGAAGCGTGTGCTGGAGACCGGCCCCTTCGACAAGGCCTACCTGCCGATTGCCGTCGCGGCGATCGCGGGCGGCCGGTTCGACGAGGCGGCGCAGGCGTACGCAGACATGGCCAAGGTCAGCGCGCGGGGCGCGTCGCTCTCGAGCATGGGCCTGGCCGATCTCGCCATCTACCGCGGCCGCACCGACGAGGCGCGCGCAGAACTGACGCGCGGCGCCGCGGCGGACGAAGCAGGAAATCAGCGCGCACCCCGGGCGCTGAAGCTGATGACGCTGGCCGAAGTCGAATTCGCGGCCGGCGAGCGGGTCAGGGCGCTCGCGCTGCTCGACCAGGCGCTGGCGCTCTCGACGGCGGAAAACGTGGTGATCCCCGCCGCGCGCATCCTGATCGCCACCGGTCGCCTCGATCGCGCCAGCGCGCTCGCCGACGGCCTCGAGAAGCAGGTCCAGAAGCGGCGGCGCGCGATGGCTGGCGTCATCCGCGCGGACATGTTGCTGGCACAGAAGCGGCCGGTCCAGGCGATTGATGCGCTGTCGGCCGCGCGCGCGCTCGCGGACTCGTGGCTGGTGCGATACACACTTGGGCGCGTCTACGTGGAAGCCGAGCGCTTCGTCGAGGCCACGGCAGAACTCGAGGCCGCTCAGAAGCGGGTGGGCGAGGGCGCCGCGATCTTCATGGACGACTGGCCGACCTTCCGGGAGACCGCCGCGATTCCCTACTGGCTGGCCCGCGCGCAGGAAGGGTTGGGCCTGGTGCCCGCCGCCAACAAGAACTACCAGACCTATCTGGATCTGCGAGGCGATGCCAAAGCCGACACACTGGCAGCCGATGCGCGCAAACGCATGGCCGCGAAGTGAGGGGACGTCCCAGGTCTTGAGTCGGAGGTCTTGAGTCGGAGGTCTTGAGTCCTGGGCCAGGTCGTTCGGCTCAGCCCCAAGCCCGAAGCCCAAGCCCCAAGCCCAAGCCCAAGCCCAAGCCTTGAGCCCCTGGTCTCAGTTCTGTCAGACCCAAGACCCAGGACTCAAGACCCGAGCCGCCGTCCTACTGGCTATGCGGCACCGTGATCACCACCTGCGCCGTGCCAGTCCGACCAGCGGCGTCCGTCGCCGTCACGATCACCGTGTAGATGCGACCGTTATAGTCGTTGCCGTTCCGATACGCCTCGAGCGACACGACGAACGCGTAGCTGCCGTCAGGCTGCACCGTGATCGTGCCATTCGGTTGAATCCTTCGGTACTCGTCCACCACGCGGTAGGTCGCGCTGACCAGGGTGGCATCCGTGATGCGGCCGGTGATGGTCACCGGCGTCATGGTCCGGTTCGGTGACCAGAGCAGGACCGTCGTGCTCGCGGCTTCCGTGACCACCGGCACGATGGTGTCGGATACCGTGACGGTGAACGACCGGGTCGCGCGGTTCCCGGACGGGTCGAGCGCCGTGCACAGCACGGTCGTCGCACCCAGGGGGAAGACGGAACCGGAGGCCGGTGCGCACGTGATCGTCGCCCCGAACAGGTCCGTTGCCGTCGGCGTCGCATAGGTGACGATGGCGCCGGCCGCGCTGGTCGCTTCGGCCGTGACGTTTGCGGCCGCGGCAATCACCGGCGGCGTCGTGTCGCGCACCGTGACGGTGAAGGTGGCGATCGACGTGTTGTTCGCGGCGTCGCGAGCCGTGCACGTGACGGTCGAGATGCCGAGCGCGAAGGTGCTGCCGGAGGCCGGGAGGCACGTCACCGTGGCGCCCACCGCATCGCTCACCGTCGGCGTCGGGTAGGCGACCGCCGCGCCGGAGGAGGTGGTGGCTTCGGCGATGACGCTCGCGACCGGGCCGAGCACTGGCGCGGTGCTGTCCCGCACGGTCACCGTGAACGAGCCGCGGCCGACGTTGCCGGCATCGTCGGTGGCCGAGCAGTTGACCGTCGTCGTGGCGATCGGGAAGAGCGCCCCTGAGGCGGCCACACAGGTGACGGGCACCGTCGGGTCGACCAGGTCCGTTGCGGTCGGCGGCGCATAGGTGACCACCGCGCCGTTGGCGCTCGTGGCTTCAGCGGTGCGGTTCACGAGGCCCGACAGCACCGGTGCGGTTGTGTCGGCCACCGTGATGTCGAACAGATTGGTGGGTGGTGTGGAGACACCCGACGTAGCGGTCGCCACACAGTTGATGTCCGTGACCCCAATCGGGAAAAGGCTGCCGGAGACGAGACCGGTTGATGACGAACACGTGACCGTGGCCGGCGCGCCGGCATTATCGGTGGCGGTGGGCGTGGTGTAGGTCACGATGGCGCCAGTCGGGCCCGTGGCTTCTGCCGGGTTGCTCGGACCGAATGGTGAACCTGCCGGCGTATTGGGATCCAGGTTGAAGGTCGGCGGCACGATGTTCCGCACTTCGATCAGGAAGTTCACGCTGGCCCTGTTCGGCGCGGGAGTTCGCAAGTCATAGGCGGTGCAGGTCACGCCAGTGGAGGGGCCGACAGGGAAGATGCCACTGAACGTGTAGGTGCCGTTGGCCGAGGTCTGCGGCGTGATGGCGATGCCTTCCGCCACACAGGCGACGCTCGCCACTCCGACGTTGTCGGACACGAGAAGCGCGAAGGTCACCGACTCGAGGCCGTTGCTGTCGAGATCGTCGCGGATGATCTTCACGTCGGGCTCGACGACCGTGGGATTCGCAACCGCGATCGTCGGCGGAACCGGGTCGTAGACATCCCTCGGCGGACCGTCGACAATCGCGCACGTGCTGGCGCCGCCGACCCCGTCGCCGATGCCGTCGTCGCCGGTGACGCAGTTGGCGCCGTGCGCCACGACCCCAAGGGCCACGCTGCCTTCAAGCGAGGCCATCAGGTTGCGTGTGCAGTCGGGGTTGCCGGCGCTGCAATAGGCGCGCAGCGTGATGAGCCCGCGTTCGCCGGGCGCCAGCGAGAACGAGGCGTTCTGTCGGCTCTCGTCATTGAAACTGCGGTCGAACGGGTTGGTGCTGACGTTTGGCCCCACGATGTTGACCAGCGGCACGCTCGTCGCCGAGAGCGGCGCCGACGTCTTGCCATCCACCGTGCACATCGCGGCCGGGTTCGAGAAGAGTTTCCGCACGATCAACTGGTAGCTGACGCCCGCCGGCGGATTGCCCACCGATACGTTGGTCTTGTACGCGGACGTGGTGTTGCCGTTGTTCCGG
>Ga0105103_10000933_pt1 | contig 16480 bp, 8 predicted proteins | sample PPLLaktember2015_2_FD_79107 | JGI IMG/M metagenome (GOLD analysis project Ga0105103, IMG submission 79107) | Freshwater sediment microbial communities from Prairie Pothole Lake near Jamestown, North Dakota, USA - PPLs Lake P7 Core (6) Depth... | ecosystem: Environmental > Aquatic > Freshwater >...
AACGACACCCATGATGTGCGTGCCGATCAACTCCTTTTATCGTATAACATGCCGATAAAATTGTGATAACAAAAAAAGCGGCGCGGCTTGTCGATTTGGGCGCACTCTTGTAATGCTTTCTTTTGAAGATGTAAACAGGAAAAGGCGTGCCCAACATCCGACCTCATCCCCTGTGATGCCGGGCAAATGGCAGGGTTCTGGCCCTTACAGCAAGGGCGTATTGGTGCACCATGAGGGAGTGAATTTCGAAATTGGAGATCAGGCTGGAATAGTTTTCAGCCTTGTCCGCCAGCGGAAGGAGCAGGTTGATGCACCGCCTGGGAATCTCCTGGGTCATAAGGGCCGTCAGGTATTGCCTGAAGGCGGCGTCCATGTCGAATGCGGGCCAGAGGTCGTAAAGCACCCCTTCAAGGGTGAAGGCCGCCTTGCTAAAAAGCATCAGATCGGCTGAAAAGACGAATCCTTCCAGGGCGAGGTGCTCCAGAAGCTTGAATGTTCTTTTGATCAGGGTCAGGTGCTCAAATTCGGAGGATCGCAGCATGCCCAGGACCAGGCTGCGAAACCTCTGGCGCTGCAAGGGCCTGTCCATGGGACTGCCGCCGGCCAAGGCTTTGACGGAGCGGCGGATGCCGCTCAGGTCCTTTTTAAAAACGGCTTGAATCAACTGGGCGGTTTTGATCCGGTCGCGTTTGGTCAGCCGCCCGGCCAGGCTCCAATCCAAGAGGCCGATCCGCAGGCAACCCGACGCGGGGTCGTTTACGGCCAGGATATTGCCGGCGTGCGGGTCGCCATGAAAGAGGCTCAGCTTGTCCCGGGAAAAAAGCGGCCTGCAAATGAGTGCCTCGAACAGGACCGCGGCGCAGTGTTTGCGCTGCGCTTGATTCAGGGGCGCATCGGTGATTTTGGGGCCGTTCAGATACCCCATGGCGGTCATGATGTCGGTGCTGAAGGGCAAAAGCACCGGGATCTGAATGCCCGGCATGCCTTCGTAAAAACGGGCGGCTTCGATCAGATAGGTCTGTTCGGCCGCCAGATTGACCTCGTTGACCAGCATGTCCCGCACTTCCTGGAATACGTCCAGAAATCTAAAATCCTTCAACGGATAGGCCGCTCGGTTTTCCTCAAAAAACGTGGCCGTTTTTTCCAGGATGGCCAATTCCTCATCGAGACACCTTCGGATGCCGGGTTTGAGGACCTTGAAAACCCCGTCAAGGCGGTTCTGATGGGAGGGGCGGTGCCAAGCGAAAGGAATGACGGCTCCGACGCTGGCTTCGGATAAAATGGGCGGTTGGACATGCACCTGGTCCCGCTTTTCGATCTGTTCAAGCTGACGGTCAATGCGCTCCAAAATAGCGTCGAGGGGGGTGCCATAGCATCCGTTTTCCAGATGAACGAGCCATTTTCTGACCGCCGGATCGATAGTGGGGTTGCGGGCGATCACCTGGCCCAGCTTGTGAAGGGTCGGAAACCGTTTGGCCAGCTCCAGAAGCCGCTCCTGGGAGCCGGCCCCCGGATCCAATTTGAGCTGGCTGACCACCAGTTCCATCAGTCGCTGGCGGCCCACCTGGGAAAGAAAAAATTGGATGCCGTCCGCGACCACGGATCGGAAGTGGCCATAGATCTCGGGAACGGCCTGCTGGGGTTGGGTTCGCGCAACGATTTCGCGAGCGACGCGCTGGGTGAACGCCTCGTCCCCCACTGCGGCGGCCATGGCCTCTAAATTCTTTTGCAGCGCGTCATGGGAGGCGTTTTGAGCGAAGTGCTGGAACGTTTGGTCCGAATAGTTGAACATGATAGGTCCCATCAAAATAGTAACCCTGAAAATGAATCACCTCTATTATACGATGGGCCGGCCGAAATGCAAATTTTGAATGGTGGTAAAAAAAGTTCACGCTGCGGCGCACAAATTGGGTTATCCGGTGATCCGGGCTTGAAGGCAGCGGCGGTCGCTCGCCGACCTCGGGCCGAGCAAATCGGCCGTCAGTCGGGCCGCCGGAAGAGGCCGACGCCTGGCGAATTCGATGCCACTTGCCTGGAAGGAATAGAAACGCGGAATTTCAACCCCGTCCCTGTCGCTCGTCCCTGTCGCCCCACCGGGTGCTGCCAATCCAATCGACGCCGTCTTTCATCTTCAGTCACATTTAGACATACCTCTTCATGGCTTCCAGGTACTCGGGGTAGCGCGACAGATAGAAGGAAAGCGCCCGGGCGAAGTCATCGCCCAGCACGCCGTCGATGAACATCTGGCTGATGTCCCGTTGGCGCAGGAGCGTGAGCTGGGAGGTGATCAGCAGGTGCCGCTCCTCTTCGTTGATGTTTTTGAGCAGTTGATCCAGGGCGCTGCGGGCCCTCGGCTGATACATCCAGAAGTAAAGCAGGTCGAGGGCATGGATGGTGATGATCTTCTCCAGGTCGCGGGCTTCGCGGTTGACCCGCTGGCGCATGCGTTTGGAGGGCGCCATCAGGTCGTAGGCGCTGGCTTCCGGGAAGAGCAATTCCAGCTGGGCATAGATGGCCAGCAGCTCGGAGAGCTTGTAGCGGTAATCCCTGAAGCGCGTGCGGATGTTGTGGTGGCGGTCGGCGGTGCCTTCGATGATGCCGGCCATCAGGTCCGATGCGGCCTTGGAGATGATGGCGGCCCATTTTTGGAGGATATCGGTCACGGGCGCCGCGCCGGCGATGGAGAGCGCATGACCGGCCACCATGTTGATGGCCACGGCCACGGGGATGGACAGGGCGCTGCGGAAGAAGTTGCCAAACACCGCAGCCCGCGGCAGACCGCGCAAGGCGTTGTGGGTGGACAGATACAGACCGTTGACCAGGGCCATGGCGGTGTAGAGCACCACCGGCTGGGTGGCGATCGTGATGCCCAGCAGGCGGTCCAGCAGCACCGTTTTGGTCAGGTAGTCGAGCAGGGGCACCGAAAAGCCGGTGAAGAGGAGCGAATCGGCGATGCGGTCCCAGCTGACATAGGTGTTCCAGCGCAGCAGGGGCGAGCGCCGCAATCCACCGCCGCCCAGTACCGATTGCAGAATATTGCGCACACCGGTGATCCCGAACCAGATGAAGGCCCCCAGGTAGGCGAGCACCCACCAGTCCTTGGTCAGAAAAAAAGTCGCAAAGGCCGGTACGAATCCGATGACCACCTTGAACAGGTTGCGCAGGTGGGAGTTGACATAGCGCCATGGGGGGCGGTGGCCTGCACCTTGGGGCGGCGGCGTCAAGCTCAAATGGTTGCAGATGGTCTTTTCAACGCCGCCCAAAGTGATGACGTTGCCCTTGGCCGACATGCGCGTGGCGTCCCCCGGCACGTCCCAGTCCACTTTCTTGGTGGCCCGGATCCGCCAGGGCAGCAGCCCGGCGCCGGCGAACTTGCCCCATCTTTCGGGCTGGCCGTTCAAGCTGGCGCTCGGGATAAAGGTGTGGCGGCGGTGCACGCCGATGTGGATGGGGATGCGGTCGCGGTCCGTCCCCACCTCTTTCCTGACCCGCCGGCGGGCCCGGGGCGGCAGGGTTTCGACCACAGCAAGGCCCATGCCGTGAAACTTGGGCGAACGGCCGGTGGAGTCGCTGCCGATGCGCGCCTTGATCGGCTTGCCCTGATACATGGCCTGCAGGTAAGATATGTCGTGCAAAATGGCCTTGAGCTTGGCCAGGCGCGCCGCCTGGCGGGGATCGTTCTGCTCCTCGAAGCGCTGGACGATCTCCAGGATCACCCGCTTGAGACTGATGGGGTTGCGGCCGTTGATGGCCTCCTGCAAGTGGCTGATGGCGGGGATGTGGTCCGTGCGGCCGTTGGCCCAATCCTTGAGGTTGAACAATTCCAGCCGGGTGATCAGCCCGTTGCAGTCATAGAGCAGTTCGAGCACATCCTCCACCACCAGGTTGGACAGGTTCAGGGTGATGCGATAGCCCGACTGCAGGGAGGCGAGCCTTTGAAGCAGTTCGGGCGGCGACAGCCGCAGCAGGGCAGGTGTGTCGGGGGTGTCGTGGGGTACGCTATGATCGGGCACATCGGGGTTGCGCGCCGGGTTCAGGCAGGCGGCCACCACGGATTCCACGTCCAGCCGGTCCATTTCCTCGAACCATGCGGCGATGCGCGTTTGCTCGGCCGCATCGGCGGCGGGATGCGCCTCACGGAGCTGCTCGGCCTTTTGCTGCATGGCGGCGAGCAGCTGCTGCTGGATGAATTTTTCCAGATGCAGCATTGACTTCTGGCCGACCCCCACAAAAGCGAGAAACGCCCCGGCCTCGATGGGCGGCATATCGATGCCGTACGCCCGGTTCAGGTCGGCGATGTGGTGCCGGTTGAAGTTCTCCAGCAGCGCCATCACCTGGGCCTGCTGATATTCCGAAGCGCGGCGGCCATCGCTCATGAGGGCCGCCATGGCCGGCTCTTCAAGAAAGCAGAGAAAGGTCTGGGTGTCGGAAAAGCCCCGGGGCACCCAGATCAGGTTGACGTATTTGCCGCGGAACGGGGCATAGAACTCGATGCCGATGCGGATGTCGATCTTCATGATGCGCGCCGCTTCGGCCAGTTCGGCGGCAGAGCGCGGCTCGATGTAGTTGTAGTGCACCACGCGCAGCCGGCGGATGCCCTTGATCCAGGCGTCCATGATCAGGTGCGTGGAGGATTTGCGGCCCTTGGTGTTGGCATCGTGGACATGGTCGTCAAAGGTGATCTGGTTCCAGGCTTCGGGCATCTCCAGCAAATGGGTGTTGCGCAGCTGTTTGCGCACCTGACGGGGTTTGCCAGAGGCCGTGATGCGGAAATCGTGGGCCAGCTCCAACTGTCGCAGCGGGTTGCCGCGCGCCCGGACCACCTCTTTTATGATCTGCATCAGCACCCGGGCCGTGTTTTTGGGCATCGGCCCTTCGGCGGTGTCCAGCACTTCGGCCCGCAGCGCGCGCAGGGCCGCCAGGCGATCGTCCATGGCGCCGATCTCCAGGGAGGTCAGCAGATGGACCATGGCATAGGCGATGCGCAGGCTGCGCGTTTCGGCCATCTCCTTGATGCCGTGGGGGTGGAAATAGCCGTAGTACTGCTTGCGGATATAGTCCAGGTCGCGCTTTCGGGCGCTGACATCGTTGATGATGCGAATCAGTTCGTGATCGCGGCGGTCAAAAAAGTAGCGGGGAATCCGCAGGGCCGCATTGGCGCCTTTGAGCGTCAGGGGGGGCGTTTTAACCCCGAAGGCATCCAAATAAGAGGGACTGGTGGTCATAACCGTTCGCAATTGTTATCTGTCAGGGTATCCTCACGTCTGCTCATTTTGAACCTGGGCCAACGCGGGGACCTCGTCACGGAAATCGGGGTGAAGCTCCTGAACGGTATGGATTTCCATTCGTATCAGGAGGTTGACCCCATCGCCTGGCGGGCCGCACCCCATAGCGCCGCGTCGGGGTTTGTGATGACGTAAACCGGTACCTGTTTCATCAGCGGCGACATGCGGCCCTTGCGGGTGAAGGCCTCCATAAAAATACCGCCCTGCAGGGCCGGCATAATCCGCGGCGCAATCCCGCCGCCCAGGAAAACACCGCCCGTCGCCATGACTTTCAGCGCCAGGTTTCCGGCTTCAGCGCCCAGGATGGCGACAAACATCTTGAGCGTGGACTGGCAGAGCCGGCACGCTCGCTTTGGATTCAAGGCCGCGTTGACAATGACGGCGGTGGGGTCATCGGCCGCGGCCAATTCCCCGGCCAGCCAGTCCGGCTCTTCGGCGTGCCCGGTATCTTTCAGAAAGCCATAGATGTTGGGCAACCCGTTGCCGGAGCAGACGCGCTCCCAGCTGACATGCGCCAAGCGCCGGTGAAGATGCAGCAGCATCCTGGTTTCAAGTTCGTTGTTGGGGGCGAAATCCGCGTGTCCACCTTCGGAAGGGTGGGCACGATAGCGGGCGCCGTCCCAGATCAGATAGGCCTCGCCGAGGCCGGTGCCCGGGGCGATAACCGCAATGGCACCGCCGCGCGCCACGGACCCCCTGTTTAGCACGGCCCGGTCGCCGACCTCAAGCGACGGCACGGCGCTGGCGATGGCCTCCAGGTCATTCAGCAGCTGCACGGAGGCAAGATCCAGCGCATCTGCGAGTTGGGTTTCATCCATCACCCAGGGCAGGTTGGTGATTCTGGCGCGCCCCTCTACAACAGGCCCGGCCACACCAAAACTCGCGCATTCAACTTTTGTATCGACCCCGGAGAGAAATTCACGAGCGAGCGCTTCCAGGCTGGCATAATTCCGGCTGACAAAAGTCGCCTGCAAAAGAGGGGCACGCACCCCGGACTCGGGTGCAAAGATCGCCAAATGGGTCTTGGTCCCGCCGATATCCCCGGCCAGAACCGTTTTTTTTGTATTTTTCAGTGGCATGCCGCCTCCGACTGCCGCCTGCGCGTCGGATCTAAAGCCGGGTGGATCGGGGGGCGTGGAGGGGGGGACAAAGGAGCATGCCTCTGTCCATCAGCCCCGTTTGTCAACAACCTCCCGTGTATCCCTGGCCAAAATATCAGACCAGCCGGGTCGAAACTCCGGGATTGCTCCGGCAATCCCGCGGAATCCGTTACCGTATTTGATACTGACCCACTGCGTCTTTGCCGGCTTCCTTGATGGTGAAGAGGGCATGGTCGGCTGCGGCAAGCAAGCCGTTAAATTCCGAGGCATGCTGCGGAAAGGTCGCTATCCCATAGCTGGCCTGCAGCCGGACCTCGATGCCGTGGTTCAGGACATAGACCGTATTTTTTATCCTGGAGCGGATCTCGTAAGCTTTTTGCAGCGCCTGGGGCTGGTCCAGCCCCGGCAAGACCACCACAAACTCGTCCCCCGCGTAGGCCACCGCGTATGCCGGTTCTTCCAGGCAACCGGCGATGGTGGCGGCCACTTTCTGAATTGCGCGACTCCCATTGAGGTGGCCATGGGCGTCAACGACCTTTTTGAAATGGTCCAGGTCCATAAATATCAGGGAGATCGGGGTGCCGGTGGTTTTAGCGCTTTCAATCGCCTCGGCCAGCGCCTGATACAGATAGCGTTGGTTGTAAAGGCCGGTCAAACCATCCCGCATGGCTTGATTTCGAAATCTTTGTTCGCTCTCCCGCAAAGCCACTTCCGCCTTTTTACGCTGCGAGATGTCCACCAGGGCAATCGCCACCCGTGCCAGGGTGTCCTCGTGGCCGGAGACCACCAGTGATTTTCCCAAAACGATTTTGGGTTCGCCTGTTGCCGTCACGAGCGTCTCCTCGCGTTCGTCTGTGGTATTTCCCGCGGCTGCCACCAGGATGATCTCCCGGGCCATCTTCAAAAAACCCTTTGAATCCGTTGGAATAAAGGCGCCACGGGGCCCCGTACTCTCGGCAACGTCCATCATTTCCAAAAAAGCCTGATTATAATTAACGGTCTTGATCAGCGACCAGCAATGGTAGACCTGTTGGGGATTTCGCTCCAGGTATTCTCTAAAATCGGAAATCCCGGATGCGCTCAATTTCTCTATATAGGCCTTCAAAAGGGAAACATCCCATTCGATCATCGCGATGGGTGCGGATTGAAACAACTGGCGATATCGTTTCTCGCTTTCCCTGAGAGCCTCTTCCGTCTTCTTCAGATCGGTATGGTCTTCGACAATTGCCATAACACCGCTGACGGCGCCATTGCTTTCAGGAATGGGACTGAGATAGTAGCGCAAATGGGTGCAGCCACCCTGGGGATCGCTATGCGGATGCTCGGCGATGACCGGCACCTTTTGAAGAATGCAGCGCTGAATATCAGCAAAGACCCCGGATGCGGCCAGGGCCTGACAATCAGACAGGTTCATTGATCTTGGGTCATCGACCGAATGCCAGGAAAACATCTCCAGCATTCTGCGGTTGATACCGGTGATACCCCCCTGGATATCAATGGTGAAGATTCCGAGCGGGGCGCTGTCGCCCAGGAGCCGGTTGCGTTCCTCAAAGGCCCGAAGTGCCGCCTCAGCGTGCTGGCAGCGCTGTTCAATGTTCTTCAATTTGGCAACCTGTCGGCGCAATGCTTTAACTTCAGATATGATCTGATCTGTGTCCACAGATTCTTGCAGCATAAGCGAATCCTTCGAATTGGTTGGGCTTTTCATTTCAATTTATGGGTCTAGCGGTTATGAGCCGGTGGTGTGCACCCGGCAGGCGTATTTGTAAAACCCGTGGCGACAAAATGTGGTTGGCTTTTATCGCAACGAGGTTGCCAAAGCAATCCTGGGTAACGGGGTTGAAATTTCGCATTTCGGTTCCTGTTGATTTGATGCCATGTCATGCTTCGGCAGGCCAGAATCGATCCCGGCTGTCTTATTCCCCATCCCGCCTATCCGCTCCTGCCGAATTTCCACTGGTTTTTAAATGGTTCGGGCATTTCATAGACGGGCATCTGATAGATACTGCCCCACATCCACCGCGTCGACCTGGACCGGATTCAGATAGCGCTCGGCATAGGTCCGGTAAACCTCGCTTTGCAGAAACAGATCGAACAGGTCGGCATCGATATGCTGGTCGTTGCGCATGAAGCTCATGATGCGGAGAGCCTCGTTAATTGTTTTCGGTGTTTTATACGGCCGATCGGCTGCGGTCAGGGCTTCGAAAATATCCGCAATGGCCATGATGCGCGCCGGGACGGACATCTCCTCTTTCTTCAGCCCGCGGGGATAGCCGGTGCCGATCATGGTCTCATGATGGGCGCCGGCGAATTCGGGTACGTTCGCCAGATAATCGGGGAATTCGAGCCGGTTGAGCATGATAATGGTTTGAATGATGTGCTCGTTGATCTTAAAGCGGTCCTCGGCCGAGAGGGTCCCCTTGCGGATGCTCAAATTGTAAAGCTCGCCCAGGTTGTACTGAACATCCGGGACGCTCATGGTAAACCCATGAGGATTGCCGCTAAAGGGGTCTGCATCGGCGCGGGGGATGACGTGCTCGGGTTTGTCCGCCAGTACGGGCTCGATCACCGGCAGCGTCGGCGCCGGCTCGCGGTTCTTGAGCAGCGCTTCATCCTGAGAGATGCCGATGCGGTCATCCAGATGGCGTACCCACGTTCGGGCGGCGATCCGCTGCAGACGCTCGATTTTTTCGTCGGCCATGAACTCGCCGCCGATGTTGCATTCAGCGACAAAGGCGAAATCGGATGCGATCTGTTTTTGGGTCTTCTCCAGTTCATTCGTCAACAAGTCTTCGTCGCCATCACCGGCCAGGCGCCGGCGATAGCAGGCGATTTCGGCGTCTCTCAGCAGCACTTCGAAGCGCATGCGGATTTCATGGATCCGATTGTAGATCGTTTCCAGTTTGGTGGCCTTGTCGACCACATATTCGGGCGTGGTGATCTTGCCGCAGTCGTGCAGCCAAGCCGCCACCTCGAACTCCCAGCGTTGATCCGGCGAGTCCATCTTGAAATCGGCGAATGGCCCCTCGCCGCTCTTGCGCACCGCTTCGGCCAGCATTTCAGCGACGATCGGAACGCGGGCGCAGTGGCCGCCGGTATAGGGGGACTTGGCGTCAATCGCACCGGCAATCAGTTTGGTGAAATCGTCGAACAGTTTGCGCTGCTGTTCCAGCAGGCGCCGGATTTTGGTTTTCATGAGGAAAAAGGTCGTGATGAGGGAATGGATTTCCTTGATGGTGGAATCGAAGGGCTCCGATTCGGAAAAGTCCGACTGCTGGATCTTGTTGGATTCCTGTTCCAAGCGCATCAGCGAGCCTGAAATTTTGCGGGATACCAGCAGGGAAAGGGGCAGGACCACTATCAGGACCAACCCGGAGAATAAAAATATACGCTGCTGCATCCGCCGGATGTGGCCGGTGAAATCCGCGACCGGGGCGATGGAGGCTAAAATCTGGTCAAATTTCAACCCCGCGTTGAGGGGTGTGCAGCGTACCAGATAATTTGCGTCGTCGATCTTCATTTCCTGGGTGCGGTCAAGGCTGTCTTGCGGGCGCGCGCGGTATTCGCCAACCACGGCCCGGACGCGTGGATCCTCCGACGCCTCTCCGGTAAGAAAACGCAATTCTTGGCCGGGTCCGGCGACGACCGGATTTTCCTGCGGGTGGGCGATAAGGCGGCCGGCGCGGTCAAAGAGAAAGAGCGTGCCGTGGTCGGAGATTTTCTGCCGTTCGAGGGAGGCGGCGAAACGCTCCAGGGTGATGTCGGCACCCATAACCCCGCCGCCGTAGAAAAGCTTTTCGGCACAGGTGATCCCGGGAAGCTTCGATGAGCTGAAAATGTAGGGGTCGGTGAAGAAGGCCGTTTGCTCTCCCTGGGCCCTGATGAACCACGGCCTCACGCGGGGATCGTAATCCGGGTCGAGGTCGTCTCTTTCCCCGATGACCTGACGGTTTTGATCCAGAAAGCGCCAGCGCTGTTTCGACAACACCGTTGAATCGGCTGAGATGGTCCGCAGGACATAGACCGTCCCCGCAGGCGCTGCAAACAAGTGACGCAATTCCGGCTTGTCCCTTACGGCCACGATCTGGATAAAACTGCCATCGTCATATCCGCAATAGGTGGAAAAAAGGAAATCATAAGAAGCGAGGGCTTCGAGCATGACCTCCCTACCCGGATGGCCCATGCCGTCTTCCGTCGGTACGCTGGCCATGCCCGGCATGCGCGCGGCCGCCCCGACGATCACCGCCACCGATTCAAGCGCGCTTTGATAGCGCTGCAGGGTTTTGGTGTTGATTTCCGAAAAAAGGCGGTCGGCCATCTGGATAGCCGCCGTTTTGCTTTCATGATGGCTGATCCACAAAAAGAGGCCGCTCAAGGTCACCACAATCACCACCACCAGGGTGGTGATGCCAATATAAAAAGGGAAACGTTTTTTTTTGAAAGTCATAGGTCTTCTTAGATCGGTCGCCGGTGCGGAAATCATAAAAAACGGCGGTTCACACGGTTTCGAAAAAAGCAGCGGACATCCCGCTGCGGGCGATGGCCAAACCCGGAAGGAACTTCAACCGCCCAGGTGCATGCAAAACTGATTATCGATTTCAAATGGTTGGCGGTTTGGTTGTTTGTAAGATCAAGATCAAGGCTGGGGTGGTCTTTTGTTTTAGCGAGGTCGTGATCAATGTCATATATTGGACCAGATTACGGCCCATGGCAAGCTTTGGATGCGCTCTCCGACTGGTTTTGGAATGCCAGGCAGATCCGGTGCCGTGACCGGTGGGCTGGATTTGCAGACCACGCCACTTCAGGTGATGCAGAACCAAGCGCCGGGCTGACCCGCGCCCGGATCGTTTCTTGCCACTTGATCACCATCGTTCCCAGGTATTTGTATAAATTCCGCCTGCCATGCTGGGGCCTTCTCATGGTTCAGCGGCCCTTGGTTTTCGTCAAGCACCCAGGAAATTGACAAATCGACGATTTGATCGTTAATCAGCAATATTAAAAATCGCCTGCTCAAAAACTGCCTGCTCCGCGATGCCGGCTACTATCCGGTGGTCACCCTCACCGGCCCGAGGCAGTCCGGCAAGACCACCCTGGTGCGGGCTGCTTTTCCTTCGCACCGGTACCTCTCGCTGGAGCTGATCGATCAGCGGCGTTTCGCCCAGGAGGATCCGCGGGGGTTTTTGACTCAGCTGGACGGCCCGGTTATTCTCGATGAAATTCAGCATGTGCCCGACCTGCTTTCCTACATCCAGGCCGCGGTGGACCAGGACCCCACGCCGGGCCGTTTCGTGTTGACCGGCTCCCAGAACTTTCTGCTGATGGCCAAGGCGGGTCAGACGCTGGCCGGGCGCTGCGGAATTCTCAACCTGCTGCCCTTTTCCCGGGCTGAGCTCGAGGACCAGCCCCAGCCCGAACCAAGTGTGCCGCCCGAACTTTTCGGAAACCCGCATACCGGCCTGGGTCTTTGGACGACCCTGCACACGGGTTTCTACCCCCGCATCCATGACCAGGGGATCCCGCCCGCGGTGTGGCTGCCCGACTACGTGCAAACCTATATCGAGCGGGATGTGCGCAGTCTCTCCAATATCGGCGACCTTAACCTTTTCGGCCGGTTTCTGGCCCTTTGCGCCGGCCGCGCGGCCCAGCTGCTCAACTACTCCAGCCTCGCGTCGGATACCGGCATCGCGGTGGACACCGCCCGGCGCTGGATCTCGGTGCTGAACACCAGTTTCATCATTTTTCTGCTGCCGCCGCACCACCGCAATTTCAACAAACGCGTCATCAAAACTCCCAAGCTCTACTTTTATGACACCGGCCTGCTGTGCCACCTGCTGGGGATTCGGGACGCCGCCCAGATCCCGGCTCACCCCCTGCGCGGTGCGCTTTTCGAAAACCACGTGATGGCGGAAACGGCCAAGGCGTTTAGGCACCACCGCAGGATCCCGCCGCTCTATTTCTGGCGCGACCGCACCGGGCACGAAGTAGACCTGGTCATCGAGGAGGCTGGCCAACTTTTCCCGGTGGAGATCAAGTCCGGCCAGACCGTAACCACCGATATGCTCGCCGGCCTGCCCTGGTGGTGTGATCTCAGCGGCCGGGCGCTGGAAACCGCCACCCTGGTCCATGGCGGTGCAGACAGCTATACCCGTGGCGGGGTTGCGGTGCGGCCCTGGTTTGGGGTGTAGGGCCATCATTGGCGAAAAACAATGCCGAAGGATAATGTGGTGGGCGGATACAAATCCGGATCGATTTTCCTGAACCGGCCTGCTGCGGTCCAGGGTGACTTCAAATTGGCCGCATGCCTTTTGGCGGTCCATCACAATTTAACGCGAATAATTTCTGTTTTGCCTTGCCGAAGCTGGGATTATGGCGAAGCTGCTGGCCGCACACCGGACTGTGGCAAAACCCAAATGAAGATCGCCACATTCCAAGATCTTCCCTGCGCCCAATAAAAAATGAGCGTGGTTTCAGCAATGTCCATGCATGGCAGGGCGTGATCCTCCCTTGCGAAATGACGCCCAAACTATCCCGGAAGAACCCCCATCGTTATCACCCCCAAAAATCTCCCTCCTTACGACCCCACGGATCATCACATGGTGGAGCACCGGGGGGGTCTATTGGGGCATGTCTTGGCATAAATCCCCTCCTGTCAAATAACGCCGTGCCCGTCTGCTGAAATGTATAGGGATGTCACCCCACGCCCTATGCAAAATCCTTTGCGCTGGTCCCTTTCCATATTTGGAGTGAGCCTTCTCTCACGAAAATGCCTTTTTCCTCATTCAGATGGTAGATGTGATCAACAGCCAAGGTCTGAGGGTGCTCGTGGCTGAGAACCAGAATCGTTGCCGTTTCCTTGGAGGAGTTGATGACTTCTGCGAGGAGTTCACGCGCTGGAAGATCAAGATTTGCCCAAGGTTCGTCCAGGATCATGATCGACGACTCCCTTAGCAGCAACCGAGCAATACAGAGCCGTTGTTTTTCGCCGGCACTCATTCCCATGCCTCGTGGGTCCATGACCGTGTCGATTCCCCGCGGCAGGCGGAACAGGAAATCCCCCAGCTGGGCGCGTTCAAGCGCTCCCAGAATCTTCGCATCATTTGCATCCGGCTGGGCAATGAGGAGGTTGGCCCTTAAGGTCTCTTGAAAAATAAAATGATGTTGTGTCACAACGCCTATCTTCTTGCGGAGTTCGTTCCGCGGGATCTGTCGGATGCTGATCCTATCCAAAAGAATGTCCCCTTCTTCCGGCTCATAAAAGCGCAGAAGAAGGTTGATGAGCGTCGACTTACCGCTTCCACTCTTCCCGTGTAAAAGGGTAACCGCTCTGGCCGGTATCACCATGTCTGCGCTGGAGTAGAGCCGCCGACACCCTGGATACCCAAAGCTCACGCCGCAGAGTTCAACGGTGACGGCTCGCGAGGGCATGACCCCTTCCAGGTGCCCATCCTCGGGTTCATTGGGCTCGGCAAGAAAACTGGCAAGGCGCCGCACGCCGGTAAACTCGGTCTGAACTGTGCTAAGGGATTTGGTGAGGTTGGAGACCGACATTTGCAGAAGGGTGGCATAAAAAAAGAAGATTAGAAAGGGATCGACCTGGAGCTTACCCTTCGACATGAGGAAATAGGCCAGGGCGACGAGCCCCAGGCCTCCAAGTTTGGCCAGGAGTTCGATCCCCGGAGAGAATATGGATAGTACCCTTCCCGCCCTGACCGAAAGCTCTCGGAGCGCACCCGTGCATGCCTGGAAGTCAGCGCTTCGTCGCTTTTCTGCTGCCAGAACCTTGAGGGTGTCAATACCCTGAAGGGTTTCGTCAAAGACGCGATGGATTTCACCCCATCCGGATCTCTGCGCCCTGGCATACTCCCCCATGATTCGGTTGAGAATCGTGACAAGGAGCGCCACCACAATGACGATGCAAAGGGCCGCAAGGGTTAGCGAGGTCGGGCAGAAGTAGAAGAGAATGCCTGTCACGGCCATCGCGGTGATGAGTTCGCGTGCGACCCCGGGAAGAAAGTCAGCGAAAAACCGCTGGGCCTGACCGATATCGTTCGCAAAGGAGGTAAAGAACTCCCCGGCGGACTGTTGCCGGAAATACTCCAGGGGGAGTTGACTTGTTTGCTCAAAGAAGTCCGTCTGCAGATGCTGGAGGAGATTTGTCGAAAAGACGCTTCCCAGATACCCGCTCACCCCCTGGAGCAGGGCGAGGCTCAGGTACACCCCGGCGAGGTAGCCCAGCAGGGGCAGCCCTCTATTCCACAGGCCTGACTGAGTCTCGCCGATGACAAGGCTGACCAACTGCTGGAAGTAGCGCGGCTGCAGTGAGACAAGAAGGCCGCAGCCAAGCTGCATGAGCACAAGCAGCGTCAAGGGGATCCGATACCTTGAGATGACTGTGGCGCTCCAATTTCTCAGGGCCCGTTCTGACCGGATTTCTCTTCGATTAATCCGGTCAGGGCACGGTGCATCCTCCCGAATATGAGTTGATAGTCTTTGCAGAAATAATCCTTGGCCATAGGGTCCTGATAGAACGCCAGAGCATTGTGCGGGCACCCGCCATGGCAGACAGACCAGTGAACACACGAGTGGCACCCTGTAAGCACTTCCGCCCGCCGGCGGATGTTTTCACACAGCGGGGACGCAAACAGCATCTCCAGGGCCATGTCATGGACATTCCCCAGGATGTGCGTCTCAAAGCGGCTGCACAACACAGCATCCCCGGAGGGCTTTACACCTAAATGAGACCCGACACAAGTCGGCCTTTGCTGACATTCGTAGGGAGCGTTCTCCAGAATGGCTTTGAGATAGAGATCCAGGGGGGACACCGGAATCCGCCGCACTTCCGTGTCTATCCACTCTTCCAACAAGCGGCACAGAAAAACACCGTATTCGCCCTGCCGGAGGAGAAAGGGGGCAGCGCTTGCCGGATTCATGGCAGGGATCATCGGGTTCACACGGAATCCGGAACCCAGGCTTTGGAAATAACGGTAAATCTCTTTTTCCCGCCCAAGGCTCATGCGAGTGACGACTGCATTGAAACCCACCCTAAGCCCGTTTTCTTCCGCGAGCCTTAGCTTGTCCAGAACCAGTTTGTGACTTCCCCTGCCGTCTGCTGAGACCCGCATTGCGTCGTGCAGTGCGGGGAAAGCGTCCAGGCTAAGACCAATCTGGAAATTCTGCTCGCGGAAAAACATGCAGAAATCCCTGTCAAGGAGCAAGCCGTTAGTCTGGAGAAAATGCTGAAAGCAGGGGCCGGAGGAAAGATCGGCTGCAAGCTTTGTGGCCTGACGGAAGAACTCCAAACCTGCCAGAAGGGGTTCGCCGCCGTGCCAGAGGATGTGAATTTGGGTGAAGCCCTGACGTTCAGCGTAGCGCGCGGCACTCTCCAGAGCAGCCTGCAGGGTTCTCCGGCTCATGACGCCGCCGGAGGTTGTGTGTGAGTAGCAATAGACACAGCGAAGATTGCAACGCTTAACCGGCTCCAGGATGAGGGTAAAGGTCTTGTTCGCGTCACTCCCCATGGGTGAGTTCCTGCTTCACAGCCTCCAGCACGTGGCGGCGGAAGGTTCTCAGACCATCGCAGTAATAAGTCTCTCCCTTGATTTCACCCCGTTCAGCAGGAAGACGCCCTTCATGCCAGCGGCTGTCCGGAAGACCCTGGGTGCGCGACTGGAGAAGCAGGGCATGGTACTTCAGGCAGGTTATGCAGCCTCCCCCGCACTGCCGCCCCCATTCACATTTCCAGCAGGCCATAGCCTCCCCAGATTTTCGCACCATGTGCTTGACCTCTTCCCAAAGAAAGGTTTTCCGCTTCAGAATATATTCCAGGGAATCATTCCGGATGTCTCCCAAAGCAGTCCTTTCGTCATTCAGCCACTGATCACAGCTGAATGCCCTTCCAAGGGGATCAAAAATCAAGCGTCTCAGATCGCAGCGCTTTTTATGATAGGGGTCGCCGCGGTCGATTTCTGGCCGAAGGATCATTTTAAGTTCCTGTCGGAGTTCCTTGAAATCGACCCGTGCCTCCTGATCATAGAACCACAGGTTAAAAAGATTGATAAGGAATTGCCCTACCTCTTCAGAAGAGGGGGCCAATTC
>Ga0105103_10000934_pt1 | contig 16475 bp, 16 predicted proteins | sample PPLLaktember2015_2_FD_79107 | JGI IMG/M metagenome (GOLD analysis project Ga0105103, IMG submission 79107) | Freshwater sediment microbial communities from Prairie Pothole Lake near Jamestown, North Dakota, USA - PPLs Lake P7 Core (6) Depth... | ecosystem: Environmental > Aquatic > Freshwater >...
TGCCAGGCTTTTGGCCCTTATCAATATTTCCCCATTAAGCCTTCTTCATCTGTTCCATCATTGCCTGCGCAGCCTTGTAATAGGCGTCTCTGGGCATCAGTAGTTTGCTTACAGCTTTCTGGGTATCCTCAGAGATCCGTCCCTCTTTCACGATTTGATGGCTCGCCTCCTTTACAGCTTTGAAGACTCCTTCTGCCAATCCCGTCTCTCCTGCCTTGATCATCTCTTTCATGCCCTCTGCCATAGGTCGAAGCAGTGCGCCTGCGAACTCGTAGCCTGCTTCGGGGCGGTCGTAGGTGGCCTTCATCTGCACCAGGAGCGGATCGAACATAGAAAGCTCCCAGTCTCCACAGGTGGAGACGATAACTGCCTTCTGCTTCATCGATTTATGTTCACCCATAACATGGGCCGGGAGTTGTCTATCCATCAGGGTCTTAAGAGGTCCAGTAATGCCGGCATAATAAACCGGGCTGGCCCAAACGATAACATCAGATTCTTTTAACTTAGGAAGGAGCTGTAGAATATCTCCACGTTCGCACCCGCTTCCTTCATTCCTTCGGGGCCTGTTTAGCGGGAGCTTTTATCTCACGAGTCTTCTTGGCCTTCTTTGGCGGAAGGCTTCTGCGATGTTTTGATTTGACTGCATCGAGAGCGCTGAGGGTCATAAATACCCCGACCTTCAGGTCGGGATGAAGTGAACCGTCTCCCGTTCTGGCAGAGGGCTGAGGCCATATACCTATTGAATGGCCGGCCTAGCACGAGGGGACAGGACGCACAATATCCTACCAGGGGAAGCGCCAGGAAGATGGATGTCGAGGCCATCAGGCAGAGCATGCAAAAGCGCATATTTTTATTTTTATCGTAATATCCTATGCTGCATCGGGGATAAAGTGCATGCGGATCAACTTGGGAAAGGATCGGCTCGACAAGTTCCCGTCCTATAGCACCCTGGTGGCAGCACGCACTCCTACTAGGATATGAAAGGCCACAGTGATGGCTCGGTCCATAAGCGCAATAGAGATGCCTGCTGCTGCAGGCACTCCAACGCCTGCGAGCAAGAGGGCAAGTCCTCCCTCCACGAGCCCCAGGCCCGAGACTGTCACCGGGATAAGGGAGAGGGCACTGACGAGGGGCAGCCCAAAAATGAGCATGGTCAGAGGGATATCGTAGCCCACAGACTTCGCTATGATGGCAATCCTTAGAGCGTGGGTGATCCAGGCGAGGATTGTCATGAGCACCGATCCCGCCATCAGCCCCTTGATCCCCCGTAAATCGCAGATCGCATCTTCGAGGACGTTGGCGATCCCCTTTAAGCAGGAGGACCGACTGCGAAGCAAGCCCAGGACAGAGGATCTACGCAGCCATAGGAGAGATGTCGATGCAATAATCATGAGGATCACTGATGAGGCCAGAAGAATGTACGGACCTCTCTGTGCCAGGAAGAACATGCCCCATAGTCCCAGGGCAAAGATAGTCAGAAGATCCGCATACCGGTCAATCACCACTGAAGCCAGGCCTTTGTTCAGTGACACTCCGTCTCTGACCAGCAGCGGCCGTGATAGGTCGCCTATTCTGCTGGGCGTCAGATCCGAGAGGATCATGCCGCCTGCAAAGGCCTGGTAGGCATCGGAGATGGGCAGATCCTCTCCCAATGCATGAAGGACCCGTCGCCATCGCAAAGAGAGGATGAGAAAGGTGATGGAGTAGACCACCGGAGCCAGGAGGAGGACGGAGCTGGCAGAGAAAATTGTGAATACGACAGCACCGGGATCAAACCTGTATAGCAGGGCTGCGATGAGAAGTAGACCGAATGTGAGCCTGGCAGCCGTTCTCCACCACATACGCTTGCAGACTGGAGTCGGAGGTTATAGCCCTGGCGATACTGCACGCCTTTGCAGCGAATATCAATCTCACTGACTCAGGAACCTTTTTAATTCAGAGAGATATGGCATCTAACACTCTGGGGCGATGAGCTGATACTCGATATTCTTCTGACGCTGACAGTAGTTGTTGTGACCACAATATGTGGACTGCCCCTCGTACGGAGCGTAGGGACGCGCTCTCTCACCAGGATCGTTCTTTCTTTCGCCCTTGGCTATGTCCTGCTTTCGACAGCCGGGATCGCCGGAGCACTAATCGGGATCGATCCGATTGTGCCTCAAGTATGTACTGCGCTCGCAGGTGCATTCATGTGTGCCAGGCTCTATGTTCGCTATAGATCAGAGACAAATGGACCTGGATTGCTCGACCTTGACCGGGATGATTGGATTGTCCTATGTGCTGGAGCACTGTATCTGATCATAGGCTTCCTGTTCTTCGATCGCCTGGTCATGTGGATGGGAGGAGACGCAGTGGCGCATGCAGAGATGGTGAGGATGCTCCTCGAAGGCCAGACGCTCTCCTTCGGACTGCTACAGTTTGAAAGCTACTGGGAGTACTACCCGAAGGGTTTTCACTACTATGCCTATCTGTGGGCCAGAGCCTTTCCTATCCTGGATGTGATTCAGACGGTGCCTGTCGTGATCTCAGCCGTGACCCCTCTGCTGCTTTACTCACTCGTGAGGGAGATGAAACAGGATGCTGCCTCCGCCTACACCTTCGTCCTGGCGTGCCTTGTCTTTCCAGCGCACTACAGCTACCTCATCTGGGGTGGCTATCCATCTGCTGCTGCGGAGATGCTCCTAGTCGCGGCGTTGCTGGCCGCTGTGGTCAGGAGGTGGTCCCTTTTGGTGCTGCTCCCTGGTATCCTGCTCTCCCATGCGCGGCTGCTGGCTCTCGCCATCATAGTGCTTTTCTGCTGGGGGCTAGCCGAGCGGCTGAGGCGGTATATCACAATCCTGCATCTGTCCATCATCCTTGGGGGACTCTTGGTCCTGTTTGCTGCCTTCCTCTTCGTCCACAGGCCGGAGTATTTGCTATCTGTCTTAAGCGATAGGGGCCATGCAAGCGAGTTTGTCGCTCGCTGGTATCCTTCCATCCTGGCGCTCTTTGGTGGGGCGATTGCGTTCGTTAGGCGCGAGCAGCTGGACCGCATGGCTCTGGCATGGGCGGGGGCAGTGATCCTCATAATGCTGCTGGCTGATTCAGGGGCTCTGAGGTTCGTAGGGACCGCGGACAGGTTGCTTCTGGTATTCTATCTTCCGCTGAGCATTCTTGCAGCCTTGGCATCGTGCAGGATGGACGGGGGCGACACAAGGATGAAGACGGCCTTCCTGATAGTGCTGATTGCCATAGGGTCTGCCTCCATGTACACAGTCTTTTACAGCTATGCGGGGGTGTGGGGGTTGCCGAAGGAGGACTATGATGCGATCATGTGGCTTTCAGGGCAGAATTTGTCCGATGCGGTCTGCATCAACCTGGACGAGACAGGTGCCTGGGTCTACCCGCTCACTGGCATCAGGGTCGCAAAACCTCGCATGGGGCCGGGAGTTTCTCCCTTCGATCTGAACTTGATACCGAAAATCATTGCCGATCCGGGCAGCCCGGATGTGACCGCCGCACTTGGCAGCTTCGGACAGGCCCGATATCTGATCTATATATCCAGCGTATCGGTCTCCAGACCGGGATATGTACCGCCTTTTGCCGAATACAATCAGATTTATCCCGCTGTGAATATGAGCTATCCCGAAGATAGTTATGATTTGATTTACCAAAAAGGGACATATATTTTCGGCTTCCCGAAAGGGGCTTTTTCCTGAGGCGAATCGATTCATGCCATCAAACAACTTTGCTCTTGGTCGCAATTTTGACCCGTCTATAAGCACAGATCGCAGTAAAGGCCAACGTGAAGGCAGAAACTGAGAAGAGTATTGGTTTCAGCCTGATTCCCCAGGGAGTATAATTCAATGCGATGCCGATGAAGACAACTATGCAAATGCTAAGTCCAATGCTCAATGCCAACAGCTCTATTCCATTCAGCTCGTCACTTCCAGGAAAAAGCGCTGAAACGAACACATATCCTGGCACAAATAGGACCAGAATAAATCCCAGAACTGCCCTTATTGGCGTCTCATTCAGAGGAGGAACGATAATAAAGACCGCAGAAATCACAACGAAGACAACTATCGCGAAAAGATCTCTTGATCCTGCCATCTGTTGCTTCTCATCCCTCAATGAACTTAACCCTTTTCATAATTGCTTCGCTTTCCATCATTGAGTCACTTGAGCAACCACTTTCGAATGCTTTTCCTATGGGCCTTTATCAGCCGAAGTGGTCTTACTAGATAGTATAGAGGAAACAAAGCGTCTGGCAATGAAGTTATATTCACGTCTTTTATTCTAGGAGTAAAAGCTCGAAGAAGAGTCCTGAGCAATTGGTGCCTATTCATTAAATTATAATAAAAATCTAATTCGTTCATACGTTCTGATGCATCACGTCCCATACTTCCTCTAACGGAAGCTCTTGCAACTAAATCATTTTTAACTTGTTCCGCGTTTGCTCTTATTGCATTATCGCCCTTCGCCATCCAATAAATCTCCGGAGAGAGATCCGCATCTAGAAGATCGCTAGCTAGAAACAGACCTAGAAGAAGAGGGCGCTCTTTTCCATTTAGTTGGGCCTGTTCTATGAGGCGGGGCAAATTTATATTCTTTGTCTCGACCATTCCTGCAATATCATATATCCACGACAGCTGTGACCATTGGTGTCTTGCTCCATGTTCGCACAAGATTAAAAGCGTATCTTCCGGAGAAAAGCTCAGCACATTTTTGCCAATTACAGTCGTGATTTTGGCTCGATTCCAGGCACCAGATAGGTCAGGTTGTAAGGAGAATAGGCTTGTGGATATTCTCCAATGGAGCTCTACAGATGTTCCTGTTTTATTGTTGTTAAAATGATGATGATGCTCGGATTTTAAAAATGCAGCATTCTGTGCTGGAGTCAATTTTAAATCATTTAAATACCCAAGGGATTGGAGGAGTTCTTCAGCTCTGCCAAATTCGCGCTCAGGGATCAGGAGGTCGAGATCCGTAAAGGACCTGAGGGCTATATCACCGTAGACTTGCTCTGCCAGAACAGGTCCCTTGAAGGGCATGATCGGTATACATTTTGCATCAAAATTCTCAATGATGAATAGCAGCTCTCGTGTAAGCAACAAGTTTCTGCTGGAGTTAGAGAGGTATGAATTTCTAAGGCGCGTCATAACTGCCGATGGAACCTTATCTGGTGAAATCAAGATGAGGTTTCGGTAAAGAAGTGATAACATTCTTTCACGGTTGGCAATATCCAAAAGCAAATCCCAATTTATGTCTTTATCTAGCAGATCATTTATCTTTTCTGCTTTTTTCGTCTCTATATGCGCCCCGGAGCAGCTTAGAAGGATTTTAACCTCATCTTCCATACAAATAACTTCAATATCCCTGTCCATAATCATTGCCTATAGTGCTTAGCCTGAATTTCAAATAGTTGCGCATACTCTTCTCCTTGATCCATCAGCTCCTGATGATTTCCCTGCTCTGCCACTCGGCCTTCTTTGATATAATATATGTGATCCGCCATTGTCACAGAGGAGAGTCTATGGCTAATTATGACCGCCATCTTGCCAGCAGCTAATTGCTTAAATCTGTTGAACACTTTCTCCTCGGCCTTAGCATCTAAAGAACTTGTCGGCTCATCAAGGATGATCACTTGGGAGTCACGAAAGAATGCCCTAGCTAAGGCGACCTTTTGCCACTCCCCTATGCTCAGCTCAACCCCGTCCTTATCGAACACTCTTCCCAGAAATGTATCATAACCCTTAGCCAGGCGGTTAATTACCTCGTCTATGCCTGAGCATTCAGCCGCTTGGACTATACGATCCATATCCTCAGGCATATCCACATTTCCCAGCCAGATGCTTTCTCGGGCCATAAAATGATAATTGGCGAAATCTTGCAGGACAGCGCTTATCTCTCGCCTCAAATCGTCTGTTCTGAAATTTCGAAGGTCAATCCCGTCCGTTTTGATGGTGCCTTCTTGGGGGTCGTAGAGTCGGCACAGGAGCTTTGTGAGTGTTGTCTTTCCCGAGCCGTTCTCACCCACCAGAGCCACTATTTGGCCGGGAAGAATTTCTAGATTAATATCCTTTAAAACCATCCTATTCGTATTAGGATAGCTGAATCCTACATTTTCAAAGCAAATTCCGCTCTTTATCGGCTTTGGAAAGGATATTGGATTTGATGGTTGTGCGATCTTCGGCTTCAGGTCAAGAAACTGATAAAGCGCAGTCAAGAAAAGATTATTTTCATAGAGTCCCACTAGGCTGCTAAGGAAACTATTGAGAAAAGATTGACCTTGCTGAATCGCCCCGAAATACATCAGCATGTCACCTATGGTTATGATGCCGTTAAAGGCCTGTTGGGCGATGAAAGCAAATGCTGCAAAGACAACAGCCAGAGCAATTGCTTTAGATGCAAATTCTTCCGCAGATCCTCTGAAAGCCAACGATAGGCGTTCCTTTCGGATCTGTTCTCGAAGGTCGCGATATTTGCTTATGAACAATTGGCCTAGACCTAACAATCTGATGTCCTTGGCATAATTTGTGCCGGTAAGCAGCGAATGAAGGTACCATGCTCGTCTCTCTTTTGGAGTTAAGCTGCGTTGCATGCGGTAGTTTTTTCTGGAGTATCGATACTGGACAAAAACAGCCGGCAAAGCTGCAACCCCGAGAATTAAGGCTGCGATCCAATTAAAAGATAAGAGCAAGGCGGCCATGGTTACAAGCGAGATGAAGCTTCGGCCTGATTGGAAAAATCCATTGATAATTGCCGTTGGCCTAAAAGGTGCTTGCGTTTGCGCTATGTGAAATGTTTCATAATACTCGGAGTTCTCGTAATATTCAAGGTCCACTTCTATAGACTTAGCATGAAGGACCTCCTGAACATGATCTGAGACTATCGCAGACTGAGCCTCACTGACGATCCTTGAAGCCGATTGACTGATTAAAGTGAGCAAAGCTACACTCCCTGTGATGGCAATCAGTACCAGGATTCCTCCAAAATCCCCTTTGCCTGCTGATGCAACACCCGCATTCACAAAGTCCACAATTAGCTTCATCAAGTAGAGCGTAACCAAAGGCAATGTGCCTGTTATCAAGATCAATAAACCGCCTGCAAGGGTCCAGCCTGGAGCACTTTGCCATACAAGCCTCAGGACATATTTCAATTGCAGTACATTATTCCGGTTCACTCTACATTCATCTCATCGCAAGGTAAAATAGCTTCGCCTTCTCTCGGCCTGGAGAGATGGATATGGGCCTTGGGAAGCACAGCTTCGTCTACTAAAAGCCGAAATGGAGGATGAATCTGCCAGCAATTTCTGGACTGACAATAATGGCCGATAATGTGGCTGCCAAGCATTAGACTAAAATCAATATCGCCATTTCTATTGAACCGGACTATCCTGGGCCTGCAAAACAGCTTTATTAAACGCGATAAGCCCAACTGACAGGCAGCTCTATATGGATGTGTCAAAGATGAGCGGAATTTTCTGCATAGTCTTCGGTGTACACATAAAAAAAGCTTATAGGTCTGACCAATCTGCCCACCATATATTCGCCGCCGCTGCTGACCTCTCCAGGCCCCGGCTACAATTCCAACTATCTTTTCCCGAGCAACAAGTCCTAGGTCTTCGTCGTTATTATTATCACCTCGCGTGATAAAACCATCCGATGCAACGCCGACTACCCGGTGAACAACAAGATTCTCCTTAGAGACAAAGATAATCACGTCACCCACACAAATCCTACTGGGCGGCCCGATCTCAAGGAGATCTGCCTCAAAGAGCGTCGGGCGCATGCTTCTCCCAGTATAAGCGCAATAGCGAATAGAGCCCGAGAATCTTTCAAAGGGATTCGAGGGAGCAATAATCAGGCTTTGATCTATCTTAGATTTCATATCTGAGTATTCAAAGCAAGGTCCATCTCATTCCAGAACTGTCCATTGAGGCTAACATTTAGGGTGAAAGACATAACGCTCTTTGCCATAATACATGCATTGTTAAATAACTGCAAGTTCATAGCCAAAAGATCCTCATTGCAGCTTTTATCATCCAATCGACCTGAGGCCTGTTTGGCAGTTTCCAATAGCATACCGGCAGCCTGTCCTGCGCCAATTCGATCTGCTTTATCCTCAGGTGCCTGAGCCAAGAAGAATAAGCCCTTTATTGGTACGGCACAACTCACATCCCATTTGCGCCCGGATTTTTTGCGATCCCAAAAAAAGCTCCAGCCAGGCCAGGGATGACCCCAGTATCTGCCTTTGTCATCACGTACTACTAGTGTCAAATCGTCGGACAACGAACGCCAAGGGCTGGGCAGGCGAATGCTTGCGGTGGTCTTACCCACACCAGAAGGGCCAGCCAAAATTACGCCGAATCCATTTCTCTCCGCCAATGCTCCATGTAAAAACAATCCATCTCGAGATAAAACATCTCTCAGGATGATCTTCATCATCTGAACAAATGTATCATATAACTGCCGACTCTCCTCATCAGAAGGTTTGAGATCGTTCCTTTTTCTGGGAGTTCCTACCGATATTTTGCGTCTTAGACCTAACAAAGACTCAAGCTGCAATATCATCCCTAATTTGGAGATGACAACCGCCGACGATGCGTCTTCGCCAACAAAGAGCCATTCATTGCCATCAGCCAAGACCAGACCTAAACCCTGGTCACGATTGCCTAAATCGCCTCCAAAGTTGCTCAGAGTCCCATCAGGCATGTAGTCCTGCCACTTCACTAACCCTGAGTCGTGCCGCTTGTGCAAGCATTAACCGCAGCGGTGCCCTCGGAGCAAGCATTAAACGCAGCGGTGCCAGCTGTGCAAGCAAGTGGGTTAGAGCCGCCTGCTGTGCAATATGTGCCAGTGTCCAGAGGGCCCGCTGCGCAATAGGACTGACCCTTTCCTTTGGCCATTCCACCTAAATCGATTAGAATGGGTGATTCATATCTCGGTTTTGGAAGATCTTCAGTCACTAAATCCCTCCGTTTCATCTTTCATTTAAACAAATGGATTTGGGTCTTAAATAGTTTTTGGCCTCTTGGGGGCAATTAATATTAATCTAGCAAGCTGATTCTTGTTTTTGGAAATAGACCCTCATTATATGCCATATCGCAGAACCAGAATGGTGACCAAATATTATTAGTTTTATAAAAATTTTGTGCTATGCAAGAACCTTGACAGGCGTATTTCATAAGGCATTTGGAGCAAATGCCCTCCAGTTTATCTGGGATGCCTGATCTAAGTGAGTTTAGAACCTCGTTATCTTTCCATATTCGCTCCAAGTTATCTATGCCAGCCATGCCGAATACAAGATCCTTAACGTGATACCCTATTCCGCAGAGTGCATACTCTCCACTGGCTATTACACCGATGATATTAAGAATATTGCATCTAAAACATCCTCTTCCGCAAGCTATGCCGCTTAGAGAACGAAATGCATAGGGAATATCCAAAAAGACCTTTAACTTGGTCTTCGTTGGCAAAATCTTCTCTACATATTCGCCTATTTTTATCAGATCCCCTATGCTCAGCGTCTCATCAGTTTCACTCAATTTTTCGCCACGGCCCGCTGGCATGACGACGTTGAACTTAACCGATGAAGCACCCAAATTCTCCGCCATTTTGACTATTTCCTCAATCTGGCCGGCATTTCGGCGGATCAATGTAGTTATTATCTGAGGCCTTACACCCTCTTGCACAAGGTTAATTATTGCATGTTTGGCCTTTTCAAAGCTGCCCGGGACCCCACGCAGCCATTCGTGCGTTGCCTTATCAGATCCATCTATGCTCACTGAGACAAATCTTCTGGGCAATCTGGCAATTTCGGCAGCAATTTCTTGAGTGCATAATAGGCCATTGGTCTCTATGGTCAAGCCCAGATCATTTCGCCGGATTATCTCCAAGAGTTCTCTAAACTTTGGATGCATCAGCGGTTCTCCACCCGTAAGCTTGACATCTTTGAGCCCCAAAGGCATTGCTTCATCTATTACTTTTTGAAAAATATCGACTGGAATTGCCGGCATAACGCCTCTCTCATCATACTTGGGCGCTATCCAGCAATGCCTGCATGCAAGATTACATCCTTCGGTTAGGTAAAAATAAATCGATCTGAGCTCGGGAGTATCTCCCATGGATTTGCAGTCGGCTTCATTCATGGTATATTTCCGCCCTCTGCCAGGAATTTTCTCAGACAGGCATCTGGGCTTGGGTGGTTAATATCGCCAGTTAAAGTAAATGCCACACCTGGACAATTGCCTGTGCAATATGGCATGTAGTCACAGTCTCTACAAAAATCAAATTCGTTTAGGGGTATATTTTGGCGCATTCTTAGCCGGTTTAGTTCTGGATTGTTCAGCCACACCTCTTGTAACGAGTCACTATTGATTCTGCCCAGCACAACATGAGCCAGCATAGAGCAGGGAATGATCATCCCGTCTGCACGAACGCTTATTTCGCCGAAAGGACAACCACAGGCGGTGAGATGCCCTCCTTTGGGGAAGGCAGGATCATTATTCAGTCGTGCCACCTCCATTTCTCGCCAGTACTTGGCCTCAAATAGAGGACCTGCTAAGGCTGTGATCCTGCCCGGATACTTTTGAGATAGAATGAGCAATTCACCCATGGCTACCTGTCTATCCGTATTTGTCAATAAAATCTCGCCCGCATTTTTGCGACAAGCTCCTAAATAACCTGCCGAATTTGTGCTAAAAACTGAGAGCCTTAACTCATCCAGAAGAAAGCTGGCAACATTTGCAATATCATGGACATTGCGATGGTGCAATGTGACTCTTACGACTACAGGGACATCATGTCTTTGAAGTGTTTTTATACCTTCAATTGCCTTCACAAAGGAGCCTTTTCCTCTACAGGAATCATGGATCTTAGGAGAAGCCCCGTCAATAGACACCTGCACATAATTGCATCTACGAGTTCCAGCGATGTACTCTGCGATATGATCATTGATAAGCGTGCCATTAGAGATGATATTAAACCTCATTTTATTCTGAATTATGCCCTCGATTAAATCTATAAGATCTGGTCGAAGGAAAGGTTCTCCACCCCCCAAAGAAACATCCATTACCGCCATGTTTCCAAGCTCGACGAAGAATTGAAGCCATTGCTCAGTGGGCAAATTCGTGTAATCAACCGCATGATTATCAAAGTAATAGCAATAGAGGCATCGTAGGTTGCACTTTGAGCTTATTTCCAAACGAACGGTCTTGGGCGATCTCATTATCTTTGGCAGAGTTGCATTCTCCAAAGCGGAAAAGTTGGTCACTATGTTTCACCATTCAAACTGTAACCAATGAATCCATTCCTGTAAAGTTCATCTATGAAGTCAGATATCTCCTTCTCTGCGGAAGTGGAAACATCTGAGAACTTTTCTTTGACACCTTTAACAATGTCTTCGATCTCTTTTTGGCCATCTATCAATTTCCAGACGGCAACTCCTGTCGGATTAATCCCCATGGTCTTTGCGGAGTCGGGGTCGAAAAGAATTGCCCAATCGTCGAACTCCACCCTCAAGACAGTCAATGGATTTTGTACGGGAGTTTTTTTTGGCTTATTCATATAGGTACTTCCTAGCTCAGTTTCGAGCCAATACGAGTTGGCGATATATAAGCTTTAGGCGAGGGAGTAAGACGTCCTAGGAAGCTCTACCAGGAACAAGAAGCTCAAAATTGGCACGTTGCCTCCCGAAATACCCTGTCTTAGGATAATCTAATCAAAATTGTTATATATAACTTGCTATATCAGCGCATAATATGGAGGGCGCAGAAAAAACTATCGTGTATGCGTTCGCTGCGGCCTGTATCCTGGGAATGATAATTGTTGGCGCTCTAGTACTAACGAGCCATACGACCGAAGAAGGATTCTCAGAACTCTATTTTGAGGATCCAGATACGCTTCCTGGTGTGGTCAAAATAGGCGACAAGATCGATTTCAAATTCACGACAGTATCTCATGAGAAGAAGCAGACTGCCTATAATTACAGAGTAACCTATGATGGCCGTGACATCGGGTCTGGGTCCTTCTCTCTTGAACCTTCCCGTTCCAAGTCGATAAATGTAAGCATGATGCCCAAGAACTCAAGCTTGGTCAAAATGACAGACCCTATCGTAAACCTATCCAAGATGAAATATACCGCTGCATTGGGCACCATATCAAGCCAAGGCAACGATTTTGATCGGATGAAAATATTAACATCACCTAATGGCTATTCATTGATTTTATCAGGCGCAAATAATACGCCAAAGCAAATGGATGTAAATATGCCTGGCAAATTCATATTGCCTATTCCACTTCAGATCACGAATAGCGTTGGCCTATTGATCTTTGATCCAAAACTAAAGGAATCATACAATACCAGCTTGCGTACCGTAATTCCTGTTGGAGGCCAAGCGCCATCAGATGGACAATCTCTTTATAATAATGGATATATAATATGTCGCGATGACTGGAATATAGTCAATGACAGAGGCAGTATCGATATTCAGCATAAGAACTCTAGTACCATCTATCGTTATGCCTTAAAAAAAGTCTCTGTGAAGGTATCATCTACGGGATCTGAGATACGCGGAACTGGAGAATCAGATAAACCTGTAGTTAGTGTCCGGACTGGCTCTGAATACGAGATTCATTTCTGGAATATGGTGAGGGAAGATCCAGATAAGCTGCAAAATATGTGGTGAAACGGTATGCATTTACATTAAACAATTAGACCAGTAGGGCAAAATTGATATGTCGCTGCACTAATAAATGTCCTGATATTATGGAGTTTTTGATCTCTCTGTGCGTGCTGATCAGCTTTCTAACCACTTTGATTATTACACCTAAGTGGGTTCGTAAAGCTCTGAAGATCGGCTTGCATGGTTATGACATGAACAAGCCTGGTAAGCCCAAGGTTGCTGAGATGGGCGGGATCTGTGTCGTCTTCGGTTTTATGCTTGGGATGCTGGCATATATAGGCCTTATGACTTTCTACTTGCATAGTCCGAAATACATTGATATCATGGCTGTTCTATGCACCGTGCTCATGACCTGCATAATAGGGATGATGGATGACCTCCTGGGCTGGAAGACGGGGCTCCGGCAGTGGCAGAAGCCGATATTCACTCTATTTGCGGCCCTTCCCATGATGGTAGTGAATTCAGGGCACTCCGCCATGAACCTGCCCATCGTGGGCACTATAGATTGGGGCATCCTCTATCCTCTCTTGATAGTTCCCTTCGGAATAGTCGGAGCTTCGAACGCCTATAATCTGTTGGGGGGATACAACGGGCTTGAGGCCGGGATGGGTGTCATAATATTATTAGTACTTGGCTATGTCGGGCTGCAGAATGGCAAATCGGATGCGTCAGTTCTTGCCTTAGTTATGGTGGGCGCTCTGCTGGCTTTTCTCTATTTCAACTGGTATCCTGCGAGGGTGTTTCCCGGCGACACGCTGACGTACTCCGTGGGCGTGCTCGTAGCCTGCGTGGCCATTTTAGGAGACATGGAAAAGATTGCGATTTTACTCTTCATACCTTATGTAATTGACTTCATTCTGCCGATGCGAAAAAGGCTGAAGGTAGAGGCATTTGCCAAGGTGAACAAGGATGGGAGTCTGGAGCAGCCCTATGAAAAGATATATGACACTACACACCTAGCGATAGCTGTGCTTAAGAAGGTACGTCAAAAAGTATACGAGCGTGATGTAGTTATATTCGTATATTGCCTTGAATTAGTCTTCGTTGGGATAGTCTGGCGCATATATTTATGACATTCAGAGATTGGAAAGCATGACTTCTATATGGATTGATATCAAAAATTCGCACGAACCTGCTTTCTTTAAATGTTTCTTGATCTTTTTCAAAGAATATAGTTTTTTGATCACTTCTCGGAAGTATGCAGAAATTCAAGCATTGTTAGAGAAATTTAATATCAGAAATGAAGTGATTGGAAAACATTATGGAAGAAGTATGATCCAAAAAATGGGCGGGTTAGCGTTAAGGGATGCATTGTTATTCTTTAAAGTCCCACAATTCGACGTATCTTTGAGTCATGGCAGCATAAATGCAATTCACGCTGCAAAATTAAGATTAAGGCCTACTATAAGTTTTACAGATAATGATAAATCCTCAATTGGGAATAAGATTTCTTTTAAGTTCGTTGATTATCTTATAACGCCAAAAGCCTTACCTTTAGATTGCTTAATCGAGCAAGGAACAAGAGAAGATTGCATAATTCAATATGATGGCTATAAAGAGGATATTTATAACGCTGATTTTAAACCTGATTTAGAATTTCTGAGCTATTTGCCTTTTGATAGTTTTATTACAATAAGACCAGAGGCATTGCAGGCAGCTTATGTCAAGGAGAAAAAGAGCATAGTTCAAGACCTGATTAAGGCATTCAACAGAGAAAACATAAATATTCTTTATCTGCCGAGATATCGAACAGATCTTGATTATGCTAAAGGCTTGGACGTATTTATCCCAGATGGACCGTTAAATGGTCTTGATGTCTGCCATTACTCCAAAGCGGTACTGACAGGATCTGGCACCTTCGCCCGAGAGGCTGCCTGCATGGGCACGCCAGCGGTATCATTCTATCCGGAAGAACTGCTTGCGGTGGATCAGAAGATGATAGATGATAAGTGGATGCTACATTCCAGGGACCCCGTGGAGATCGTAGAATATGTTTTAAGCCATAAGAAGCGAAGCCAGGAATTCTCTCGCAGCAAGACCGTGCAGAGCGAAGTCTTTAAAATCATCGGAGAAATCCTGGATGAGATAGAGAATAAATCTGGAGCCAGATGACGAAGATCTGCGTGGTTGGCATGGGGTATGTCGGCCTGCCGACAGCATCGATTCTAGCCACTCATGGATTTGAGGTTACGGGTGTTGAGGTCAATCAGTCTATTATCGATGGAGTCAGAAGAGGGATGACTGATATCAGAGAGCCTGGCCTTTCCACCATCATAAAGGCTGCGGTAAAGTCCCACGGATTAAGATGCCAGGCTGAAGCTCCAGAGGCGGACGTCTTCATAATTTGTGTGCCCACTCCCTTCAGCCAGAATAAAACGGCAGATCTGGGCTACGTCATAAATGCAGGAAGGATGATAGCGCCCATGATCCGCAAGGGCAATCTGGTCATCCTTGAATCCACGGTTCCGTCGGGTACAACAGAAGAGGCGCTGCAGCCGATCCTCGAGACATCCGGGCTCGTCGCAGGCAGAGACTTCTACCTGGCTCACTGTCCGGAGAGGGTACTGCCAGGTAACCTGTTGAACGAGCTAATCCGGAACGATAGGATTATCGGCGGCATAAATGAGGCCTCAGGTGAGATCGCGAGGAAGATTTACGAGACCTTTGTAGAAGGTAAAATCTATATGACAGACGCCTCGACCGCAGAATTCGTCAAGCTGATGGAGAATACTTACCGTGCAGTCAACATCGCCCTGGCTAATGAGTTCGCATTGATCGCCGAAGGCCTGGGGATAAACGTTCATGATGCCATAGAGCTTGCAAACAAGCACCCCAGGGTTAATATACCACGACCCGGAGCCGGCGTCGGGGGACATTGTATTCCCATCGACCCTTGGTTTATCGTCGAAAAAGCACCTGAGATATCAAGGCTTATCTCAACCGCCATGAGTATCAACGAGGAGATGCCCGAGCATGTCGTCTCCATTGTCAAGAATGCCTTCTCCGTGGCTGAAAAAGACATCAAAGGCTCGAAGATCGTCATCCTAGGTGTCGCCTACAAGGGCGATGTAAACGACGCCAGAGGAACCCCGGCGACACCCATAATCAAGAGTCTGACGGATCTGGGCGCAGAGACTGTGATATATGATCCATTGGTCACTGATTTCTGGATGGAGATAGTGAAAGACTTCAAGAGGGCCGTTGTAGGTGCGGATGCGCTGATCATCGTGACAGACCATTCAGAATTTAAGAACATGGATCTTGCGACGGCCATGAAGCTCATGAAGGAGAGACCAATCCTGGTGGATGGCCGAAATATGGTGACAAACGCTGACGGTTTCATATTCAGAGGCATTGGAAGATGAAGATACGCAATATCCGACCATAATCGTGAACCACTGAAAGGGACGATCAAGAGCGCGATGAAATAGATTGGATTAGACGAAGAAAATTAGCAATCAGGGATCAAATGCCAAGAATATGTGTAGTGCTCGGTACGCGGCCTGAGATCATCAAGATGGCCTCGATTATTAAACACCTCGAATCGGGCAATTACGATTACTATGTCATACATACCCAGCAGCACTACGACACCAACATGAGCCAGACCTTCTTAGATGAGTTGGGTCTTCCGATCCCCGATTACTGCCTGAGGGTGGGCTCGGGTACTCAGGCCCAGCAGACAGCAAACGCGATGGTGAAACTTGAGGAGGCTTATCTGGAGGTCAAGCCTGATGTGGTGCTGGTCGAAGGGGACACAAATACAGTTCTCGCTGGTGCGCTCGCTGCTACAAAGATGGGCATCAAA
>Ga0105103_10000936_pt1 | contig 16453 bp, 8 predicted proteins | sample PPLLaktember2015_2_FD_79107 | JGI IMG/M metagenome (GOLD analysis project Ga0105103, IMG submission 79107) | Freshwater sediment microbial communities from Prairie Pothole Lake near Jamestown, North Dakota, USA - PPLs Lake P7 Core (6) Depth... | ecosystem: Environmental > Aquatic > Freshwater >...
CCGCCCCCGCCCGCATCCCGTCGTGGGCGCTGGTGGTCTTCGCGGTGATCACCGCGTTCCTGGTGCGGGCCTCGTACGGCTACCTGGTCGGGCGCGACCCGTCGGTGGCGTTCCTGTTCGTACTCGCGGGCATCAAGTTTCTGGAGTCGCGCACGGCGCGCGACGGCACGCTGGTGCTCTGTCTCGCCGCGTTCCTGATGGTGACGCCGTTCCTGTTCGGGCAATCGCCATTCGCCCTCGCCGCCGCGGTGCCCGCGGTGCTCGCGTTCGGCGGGGCGCTCGCCGCACTGGCGGCGCGCAGCCCGGCATCGGCCGCGGCCGCCGCACCACGCCGCTCGCTCGTCACGGCGGGCAAGCTGATCGTGCAGGGACTGCCGCTCGCGGCACTGCTGTTCGTCCTGTTCCCGCGGCTCGCCATGCCGCTGTGGGGCCTGCCGCAGGCCTCGCGCGCCACGACCGGGCTGTCCGACACCATGTCGCCGGGCATGATCGCGGAGCTCACGCAGGAAGACACGGTGGCGTTGCGCGCCGACTTCGACGGCCCCCCTCCTCCGGCTTCGCTGCGCTACTGGCGCGGGCCCGTGATGTCGCGCTTCGACGGGCGCAGCTGGTCGGCCACCCTCGCGCGGGCCGAAGGCGCGCTCGTTCCGGATGCGGGCAAGGGGGTCGCGTACACGGTCACGCTCGAGGCCAACGAGAGCCCCTGGCTGTTCGCGCTCGAGCTGCCGGCGGCACTGCCGCGCTTCACCGACGCCGGCACGATCGCCGATGTCGTGCTGACCGCGGACCAGCAGCTCGTCGCCCGCCGGCCGATCGGCCAGGTCCGCCGCTACGCGCAGCTCTCGCTGCTCGCGGACCGGCATCCCGCGGGGCCTCGCGCCGCGACGGAAAACCTGCGCCTTCCCCCCGGCACGAACCCGCGCACCCAGCAACTTGCCCGCACGCTGCGCGAACAGCATGCCGACGAGCGCGCGTTCATCCATGCCGTGCTCGCGATGTTCCGCGACCAGGACTTCACCTACACACTCGCACCCGGCGTCGTCCATCCCCGCGATCCGGTGGACGGCTTCCTGTTCGACTCCCGACGCGGCTTCTGCGAGCACTATGCAAGCGCGTTCGCGGTGCTGCTGCGCGGCGCCGGCATCCCGGCGCGCATCGTCACCGGCTACCAGGGCGGCGAGTTCAATCCGCGCGGCAACTACCTGATCGTGCGCCAGTCGGACGCCCACGCGTGGACCGAGGCACTGATCGACGGTGCGTGGGAGCGGTTCGATCCGACGGGTGCGGTGTCCCCATTACGCATCGAGTCGGGCATCTCGCGTGCGCTGCCCAATGCGGAGCAGCTGCCGCTGTTCGCGCGACTCGACTCGGGCTTCCTGAAGAGCACGCAGTTGATGCTCGACGCGCTCAACCACGCCTGGCGCCGCAACGTCGTCGGCTTCGACTACGGGCGCCAGCGCGAGCTGTGGCGATCGTTGCACCTCGAGCCGAACGCCCCCTGGCAGGTGATGGGCGCGCTGGCGCTCGCCGCGGCGGCGTGGATGGCCGTGGTGCTCGCCATGCTGGCGCTATCGCGCCGGCGCGGCGAGCGCGCCGCGGCGCTCTGGTCGGAGGTCTGCACGACGCTCGCACGCGCCGGGTTGCCGCGCGAGATGCACGAAGGTCCGCTCGCGTTCACGCAGCGTGCCGCACGGCGCTGGCCCGAGTTCGCAATCGCCTTCCACGCGATCGGCGAGTCCTACGCGATGCTGCGCTACGGCCGCACCGGACCGCACCAGCGCGTTGCGCTGGTCGCGACGCTCGAGCGCGCCGTCGAGGTGCTGCCCGCGCCTGCCGCCCTGCGCGCCGGCCCGCGGATCAGCTCGCCGGAGGCAGGTACTTGAGCGGATCCATCGGCTTGCCGAGCCGACGGATCTCGAAGTGGAGCTTGGTCTGATCGGCGTCGGTCGAGCCCATCTCGGCAATCTTCTGGCCGCGGGTTACCTGCTGGCCTTCCTTGACCAGGATTTCCCGGTTGTGCGCGTAGGCGGACAGGAACTTGTTGTTGTGCTTGATGATGACCAGCTTGCCGTAGCCGCGAAGCCCCGCCCCCGCGTACACCACCTTGCCCCCGGCGCTCGCGATCACCGGCGTGCCGGCCTGCCCCGCGATGTCGATGCCCTTGAGGTTCGCGGTGTCGGAGAAGCCGGTCACGAGCTTGCCCCGCGCCGGCCATACCCATTCGATGTCGTCCTCGGCATCCGCGCTGGTCGGTCCCGCGGGGGCCGTTGAAGGTGTTGGGGGTACGGTGGCGGGCGCGGCCGGCGGTACCGTGGCCGGCGCGGCCGGCGGTACCGTGGCCGGCGTGGCCGCGGTCGGTGCACGCGACGGCTCAGCCTTGGCGATCACGAGCGGCTCGACGGGAGCCTTCGCCATCTCGCGCGCCATCGCCTCCGAGTAAGGCTCCTTCAGTGCCTTCGGCGAGACCTTGAGCGTGTCGGTGTTGCGCGGCGACGCGGGCGTCGCCGCGACGACGCCCGCCGCGGCCGCGGGGCGCGACTCGACCACCGGCGGCACGGCCTTCAGCGGCGTAGTCGTGACGCCGGTCGCGGCATCGACCATCGCGCCGGCTCTCGTTTCGCCGGGGGGAGCGAGCCGCAGCACCTGACCGACCAGGATGCGGTCCGGATTGTCGATGCCGTTCCAGCCCGCGACCTCGCGGTAGTCCAGCCCGAACTCGAGCGCGATCGCCGCCAGCGTGTCGCCACGCTTCACCGTGTACGTCGTCGGCCGCGTGTCGACCTCGGGAGCGCGCGTCGCCGGCAACGCGGGGGACGGCACCTGCGCCGCCGGAGGCATCTGCGTGCGCGAAGTCGGCGTGCGGCGCTCCTCCACCGGCGCAGCGGTGCGCGTCGCGCAGGCGCCGACGACGAGCGCGAGAGCCAGCGGCAGGCCGAGCCGCACCGCGGAGTGGAGCATCGTATCGGGCCGCATCGGTCGGTTCGACTCCGCGCGCGCGCGGCGGTTCACGCGCGGCCCGCGAGGAGCGGCACGAATCTTACCGCATCGAGCGTCGTCTCCCGCAGTCCCGACGGCGCGCTCTCGAACACCGTGAGCCGCTGCACGCCGCGCTCGCCCTCGTCGCGCGACGCGAGCGGCACGACGATGCGCCCCCCCGGCTTCAGGTGCTTCTGCAACGTGGCGGGCAGATGCGTGGCCCCCGCGGCGACGATGATCGCGTCGACGACGAGGTCCTCGCCGAGGTCGGAGCCGCCGTCGCCGTGCTTCAACCGCACGTTGCCGACCTTGAGCGCCTGCAGGTTGCGCCGGGCCTTGTTGACCAGCGAGCCGATGCGCTCGACGGTGTAGACCGTCTTCGCGATCTGGGCGAGCACCGCGGTCTGGTAGCCGCAGCCGGTGCCGACCTCCAGCACGCTGTCGAGCTCGCGGCCGTGGCGCGCGAGCTCGCACATGCGCGCCACCACCCACGGCTGCGAGATGGTCTGGCCGCTGCCGATCGGCAACGGCGTGTCCTCGTAGGCGCGGATCGCGAGCGCCTCGTCGACGAAGATGTGGCGGGGCACGGCGTTCATCGCCGCGAGCACGACCTCGTCGCGGATGCCCTGCTCGCGCAGCCGGTCGATCATGCGCGTGCGCGTGCGCGTCGAGGTCATGCCGATGCCGTCGAAGCGGTTCGTCAGCATGCGAACCGAGCGGCTAGCGAGCGAACCACGCGGCGACGTCGGGCATCGCTTCGCGATGCGTGAGGTCGATCTGCAGTGGCGTCACCGACACGTAGCCGCTCTCGGTGGCGTGGAAGTCGGTGCCCTCCCCCGCATCGGCCGCCGGGCCGGCGGCACCGACCCAGTAGACGGTCTCGCCACGCGGGTTCTTCGTCGGGATCACGTTCTCGGCCTTGTGGCGTCGCCCGAGACGGGTGATGCGGATGCCCTCGAGGTCGGAGCGCGGCACGTCGGGCACGTTGACGTTGAGCAGCCAGCGTCCCGCGGGGGAGCGCTCGTGGCGCTCCACGAGCTCCAGCGCCACCGCCGCCGCGCACTCGAAGTGCCGCCCGGCCTTCGAAGTGAGCGACACCGCGATCGCCGGGATGCCGAGCAGGTAGCCCTCGGTCGCCGCCGCGACCGTGCCCGAGTAGATCGTGTCGTCGCCCATGTTGGCGCCGAGATTGATGCCCGAGACGACGAGGTCCGGCAGCGTGTCGAGGAGGCCGGTCACCGCGAGGTGCACGCAGTCGGTCGGCGTGCCGTTGACGAACATGAAGCCGTTCGGCGCGCGCCGCACCATCAGCGGACGGTCGAGCGTGAGGGAGTTCGACGCGCCGCTGCGGTCGCGCTCCGGCGCGACGACGGTGACGTCGTGGCGGGCGCCGAGCACCATCGCCAGGTGCTCGATGCCGGGAGCGAAGTAGCCGTCGTCGTTGGAGATCAGGATGCGCATCGAGTGTCGCCGGGAGCCGCACGACGCGGCGGGCGACGCGCGATCGATGCGGCGCCAACGCGCGGAAGCGATTATAGCGCCGCGCTGCCGCCCGCGCCGCGCCGGGCGACGGACGTGGGGCGGTGGATGCCATGGCGGCGGCCCCTATAATCGGCGCATGCGTGCCTCCTGCCCACTGCTCGCGCGCACCCGCGCGACGCCCGCCGCCGCGTGACGATGCACGGGCCGAGGCACACGCTCGCCGCGCTCGCGATCGCGCTCGCCGCGGTGGCGGCGCTGCCCATCGTCGCGGTGTTCGCGCGCGCCGTCGCGCCCGGCGCCGGGGACACCTGGTCGCACCTCGCGCAGACGGTGCTGCCCGACTACCTCGCGAACACGCTGCTCCTCGCCCTGCTGGTCGGCGCGGGTGCCGGCATCGGCGGCACCGCGACGGCGTGGCTGATCGCGCAGCGGCGCTTCCCCGGCAGCCGGATCTTTGGCTGGGCGCTGCTCCTGCCGCTCGCGATGCCGGCCTACGTGATGGCCTACGCCTACACCGATGCGCTGCAGTACGCGGGGCCGGTGCAGACGGCGTTGCGCGAGGCCTTCGGCTGGTCCCGCGACGACTATCGTTTCCCCGAGGTGCGTTCGGTCGGCGGGGCGGCGGTGATGTTCGTGTTCACGCTTTATCCGTACGTGTACCTGCTCGCGCGCACCGCGTTCCTCGAGCGTCCGCCGGCGCTGGTCGAGGCGGCACGCACGCTGGGCCTCGACCGCCGCAGGGCGTTCTGGCACGTCGAGGTGCCGCTGGCCCGGCCGGCGATCGTCGGCGGCATCGCGCTCGTGCTGATGGAGACGCTTGCCGACTACGGCACCGTCGCCTACTTCGCCGTCGACACCTTCACCACCGGCATCTACCGGGCCTGGTTCTCGCTGGGCGACCGGGCCGCCGCGGCGCAGCTCGCCATCGCGCTGCTCGGCTTCGTCGTGCTGGCACTCGCGCTCGAGCGCATGTCCCGCAAGGCGGCGCGGGTGTCGGGCAGCACGCGCGGGCGTACCGTGGCGCCGACGGTGGCGCCGCAGCTGACCGGCGCGCGGGCGTGGGTCGCAACGATCGTGTGCATCATTCCGCTCGCGGTGGGCTTCCTGATCCCGGTGCTACTGCTCGTGCGGCTGTTCCTAGCCGATCCCGGCGTGGTGGATCCCGGCCGCTTCGCGACCTGGGCGTGGAACAGCCTGCGGGTCTCGACGATCGCCGCGGTCCTGGCGGTTGCGCTCGCCGTGCTGGTCGCCTACGCGGTGCGCATCGCGCCCTCCGCGGCGACGCGCGGCACCAGCCAGCTGCTGACGCTGGGCTACGCCGTACCCGGGACGGTGCTGGCGGTCGGTGTGCTGCTGCCGGTGGGCGCCGCCGACGCGTTCCTCGCCGACACCGTGCGGCGCGTCACCGGCACGAACCCTGGCCTTCTGCTCACCGGCACGGTGTTCGCGCTCGTGTACGCGTACCTCGTGCGCTATTTCGCCGTGGCGTGGAACGGCATCGAGCCGGGGCTCACGCGGATCACGCCGGCGATGGACGCCGCGGCGCGGAGCCTCGGCGCCGGCACGCTGGAGACGCTGCGGCGCGTGCACGTGCCGCTGCTCGCGCGAAGCGGCGCGGCGGCGTTCCTGCTCGTGTTCGTCGACGTGATGAAGGAGCTGCCCGCCACGCTGGTGATGCGGCCGTTCAACTTCGACACGCTGGCGACGCAAACGTACCTGTTCGCGCGCGACGAGCGGCTTGCCGAGGCCGCGCTGCCGTCGCTGGCGATCGTCGCGGTCGGCCTGGTGCCGATGCTGTTCCTCGCCCGCGCGTCGCGTCGGGTGGCGCGGGGCTGACGGATTCCGCCCCGCGAAAGGGACGCCTTACCGCCAGCCAGCCCGATCGACGAGCTTCTGCGCGACCGGCGTGTTGCGTCCGAGCGTCGCGATCGGCAGCGGGTCGGCGCGGAAGGTCCCCATCGCCTCGAGCGCGGGGTTCTTCACCTTGAGGCCCTTCACCGCCGGCCACTCGTTGTTGCCGTCGGCGAAGTAGCCCTGCGCCTCGTCGCTCGCCAGGTACTCGACGAAGCGGATCGCGTTGTCGCGGTGCGGGGCATGCCTGAGCACGCCGGCACCGGAGATGTTGAGGTGCGTCCCGGCCCCGGCCTGGTCGGGCCAGACCACGCCGGTCTTCGCGACGACCTCGCGGTCCTCGGGCTTCGTCGAGCGCAGCAGCCGCGCGTAGTAGTAGCTGTTCGACAGTGCCGCACCGCACTCGCCCGCGGCAACCGCCTTGATCTGGTCGGTGTCGCCGCCCTGGGGCTTGCGCGCCAGATTCGCGACGACGCCCTTCGCCCAGGCCTCGGCCCGCGCCTCGCCGAGGTGCGCGATCTGTGCCGACATGAGCGACAGGTTGTAGGGGTGGCTGCCCGAGCGCGTGCACACCTTGCCCTTGTTCTTCGGGTCGGCGAGCGAGGCGTAGGTGGCGACGTCGGCGGGGTTCATCGTGGCCTTGTTGTAGACGATGATCCGCGCACGGCTCGACAGGCCGAACCAGCCGCCCTCGGGATCGCGCAGCTCCGCGGGAATGCGCTCCGCGAGCACCTTCGACTTCACCGGCTGGAACAGGCCGAGGTCATCGGCCTGCGCAAGCCGCGCAGCATCGACGATCAGCAGCACGTCGGCGGGACTGTTCGCGCCCTCGCTCTTCAGGCGCTCGATCAGCTGGTCGTCGCCGGCCTCGATGCGGTTGATGCGGATGCCGGTCTGCTTGGTGAAGTTCTGGTACAGCGCCTCGTCGGTCTGGTAGTGGCGCGCGGAGTAGAGGTTCAGCACCTGCTCCTGGGCGAAGACGGTAGGCGCGATCGCGCAGGCGAGGATCGACAGCAGGGCAATCAGGCGATTCATGACGGCGGGTGATCGGGGTCGGGTGGTTCGAGGGCCGGACTGTAGCCGCAATGCGGGGGGTCGTCAATGGCAATACGAATCATTCTCATTATAGTTGATCCCGATCAACCCCGAAGGACTCACGACCGTCCCGGGTCCCCGTGCAACCGCGCGAGATGCCCTCGGCAAAGGGGTCTCGGCTGGCACGCCCGCCCCTCTCAGCGCGACGTCGACTCGCCGCCCTCGGCACGCCTGAGCTTGCGCAGCAGCGACAGCGCAAACCCCGCCAGCAGGGCAACCGCGCCGAGCAGGATCGCCCACAGCAACGCGGTGCGCGAGTCGACGCCCAGCAGGGTGCGCGGCGGGGACGCAATGCGGCCGGCGTCGACTTGCGCCGGCCCAAGCGTCGCGGTCGCGAAGGCGCGCACCGCCTCGGGCCGGTAGTCCGGGATCAGCGTGGCCGGTGCCAGGGCCGTGCGGCGCGCGCCGGCGTTGCCTACGGCGAGCGCAAACGGTCCCCCGCGGGCCAGGAACAGGAGTTCGCGCGGGGGCAAGCGCACCGCCGCCGCGGGCGCATCGCCGAGCGCGCCGCCGGCGTCCGGCACGAGCTTGATCGCGTGGTAACTGCCCGGCTGCACGCGCACCGGCGGGCTCAAGGTGTCGACGCCGCCGGTCCCGATCCTGTAAACCACACCGCGACCGATCGCGAGCCAAGGCTCGCCAACGCCAGGACGGCCGAACACGGTGACCGGCGCCACGACGTTGGCTTGCGTCGGGCGCACTTCGAGCGCGGTGATGCCAACGAGGGTCGGCACCTGCCATTCGAATGCGTGCGTGTCCACCCGCACCGGAGCGTTCAGGTCGAGGCGCATGTCGGGCGGCGGCGTCCGCTCGGCGGGGATGGTGGCGACCGTGGCGCCGAAGAGCGCGAACGGTGTCGCCGCCGGCCAGGTCAAGCGCAGGAACTGCCCCTCCAGCGGCTCCGCGCGCGCGAAGCGCACGCTGGTGCGCGTGGCTTGCGCGTCCCCGTCGCCAAGGCGGTACACCGGCTCGCCAAGCGCGAGCGGGTGCCACGTCTTGAGGTCGCGGCTCGCTTCAACGGTGATCGGAACCAGTTGCGCACCCGCGAAGCGCGCGTCGAGCTCGACCGCCACGCCGAGTTCCCTGACCCCGCGCGCATCGAGCAGGTAAGCCGCCACACGGTCGACCGGCGCCGAGCTGGCCTCGCTCGCGCCGTCGATGATCACCGTGGTCGACGTGCCGTGGCTGCGGATCGCCAACCTCCCGCCGGCGGCGGCGGCGGCGAGCACGCGTGCGGTGACCGGATACACCGCCAGCGCGACCGGCGTCGTCCGCGGCTCGTCCGCCAGCGGCGCCGTGAGCGCGAAAGGTACGAGCTCGCCGGCCGCGTTGTAGACCCGCAGATCGGCGAGCTCGGGCGACTGACTGTGGCGCACCACCTCGGCGGTCAGCGCCACGCGGAAGAACGGCCCATCGCCCTGGGTGGCAAGGTCGAACCGAACCGCGAATTCGTCGGGCCGCGGCTCGGCAGCGAGCGCCGCCGCCGAACACAGGCAGCCGATGAGCAAGGTGCCCGCAAGGAGTCTCACGTCGCCTCCCGCTCGTCCGTGGCACGCGTGCGCGGGGGTGGCGGCGGCAGCGGCGCAACGTAGCCCACGAACAGCATCAGCGCGCCGACGCCGACGAACGCCACGATGCGCTCGCCGCCGCCGGCATTCGACAGATCGATCAGAAAGAGCTTCACCACGGTCGCCGCAAGCAGCGCGGCCCCGGCCAGCCACGGTGCCCGGCGGCCGCGGCGGGACGCGAACACCGTCAGTGCCACCGCTGCCACACTCCACAGCAACGCGTACCCCGCCTGCACGATGAACGAGTCGAACAGCCACCGCGCCTCCCAGGCCACGCCGAAGTAGTGATGCGCGACGCGCAGCCAGACGCTGTTGAGCCACAGGAACAGGACGGCACCCGCCGACCGGATGGCGATCCGCTCGTCGCGCACCCAGGGGGGCAGCGTCCACGTCGCGGTCGACAACTGTACGCGCCACCCCCACAGCGCCGCCAACGCGAGCAGAAACGCGAGGTCGGTCGGGTTCACCAACGGCAGGTAGGGCAACGGAGCGGCGTCGCCGCGTTGGGTCAGCGTCATGGTCACGGCGCCGAGCGCCGTCAACGCGGCGACCGGCAGCAGACCATACCAGCCGTACGCAGCCGCGAAACGGTCCAGCGGCCAGCGGGCGGTCAGCGCGGGCGACACGGAGGCGCGTCCGACCGCGTGGAGCACCAGCGCACACGCCAGCAGTGCCGCGGCCGGGCCCCAACTCGTGTGCCACAGTCGCGCACGGTCGATCAGCTCGACGCTCAGGCTGCCGGCGAGCAGCACCAGGAGGCAGACGCCACCCGCGTGTACCGCGACCCACCAGCGGCTCGGCGCCGCGTCGAGCGCCCGCAGCGCGACGAGGTGCGCGGCGACGGCCACCGGCCAGCAGAGCCAGCCGAAGTGCTCGAACAGGTGCCGGAACAGTACCGCGCCGGCCAGCGCGCCTGCGAGCATCACCGGCAGCGACGCGTACGCGGGCCAGGTCGCCACCGGCCAGCTGCGCGCCAGCCCGACGCGAGCCGCGATGGCGGCGCTCAGCACGTAGCCGGCCATCAGGGGAAACACGCGGTTCGCGGGCGCGACCGCGAACCCGACCTCGCCATCGGCGCCAACCTGCCGGCGCGTGACCTCCAGCGTCAGCGCGAGCAGCCACCAGAGAAAGCCGTGCAGGAACAGCAGTACGGCGAGCGAGGCCTCGAACGCGTCGTAGCCACGGCGCTGCGCCGATTCCTGACTGCCATGGAGTACGGCGAGCACGCGCGCGCTGAAGATCGCAGCTCCAGCAATCAGCACCGCGCCGACGAAGTCGGCGTTCAGGACCGGCACCGGCTGCGGCGGCCGGACGCCCAGGTGCTGCACGAACGCGATGCACGCTCCCAATTGCAGCAGCAACCCGAATGCGCGTGCGGCCCGGCGCTGCTGTCGCACCCCGATCCACACCGCGGCGGCACCCTCCAGCGCCCACGCGGCAGCGGTCCAGCTTGCGTCGAGCGCGAAGGGGATCGCCAGCGATGCGAAGATCACGCCAAGCGCAAGAAAGCATTCGACCAGCAGCCGGAGCTGCGCGAGCCGCCGCCGCGCGAGCAGCGCCGCCGACCCCAGGTAGAACGAGGCGACGGCGAGCGCGGACCAGGCCAGGCCGTACTCGAAGTCGCGCACCAGCCCCGCCTGCAGCCCGAAGCCGATCAGCGGCACGCCGAACACCAGCGTCGCGTCCACGTAATCGGTCAGCCGCGGCGCGCGCCGCAGGGCGAACAGCACCGCGATCGCCACGTACAGCAGCCAGAACACCACCAGGAACAGCTGCGCGCTCGCGTACTCGTCGGGGCGATAGCGCAGCACGCCCCAGAATGTGGCGATGCCGAAGGTGAATCCGAAGCCGGCCAGGTTCAACAGCCGCCAGTCCCGCTTCCAGGCGATGCCGAGGATGCCGACGTTGAGCACCGTGTAATAGCCGAACAGCACCACGTGGTCGCCATGCCCGGTCGAGACCAGCAGCGGGGTCGCGAAGCCGCCAACGGCGCCGATCAACGCCAGCGCGCGCGCATCCTGCAGCAGCGCGAGCAGTGCCGACAGCGCGCACACCGCGACGAGCAGCGCGAACGCCGCCAACGGCGACACGAGGCCGTACAGCCGCAGCGCGGCGAAGACCGTCAGGTACAGGATCGCCACCCCGGCGCCTTGCAGCGTCAGCGCGTAGCCCGGGCGCCGTTCGCGCAACCGGAACCCCGCCGCGAGCATGCCGACGGCGACCAGCGCAATAGCCGCCAGCCGCAGCTGCGGTGGAAAGAGGTCGCGCTCGATCGCCAGGCGGGCGAGAAACGCCAGCCCGATGAACAGCACGACGGCGCCGAGCCGCGCCACCGTGTTCCCGCCAAGCAGCCAGGTGCGCGCGCGGTCGACCGCGGCCTCCAGGGCAGTCGGCGCCCGCGGTGCCGCAGCCTCGGGCGCCGGCGGGGGCGAAAGCCAGCCTGGCGCATTCAGCCCGGCACGAAATGGCGGCGCGACCTCGATGCTTGCCGGCGGGGCGACTTCGGCGTCGCTGGTCCGCTTCGCCTCGGGCGGCGCCCACGGCGCGAGGGGCTCCGGCGACGGGCTGCGCGCCAGCGAACTCGCGGCCGCGCCTCGGGCGTCGAGCAGCGACGCGACCCGCCGTTCGACCGCCGAGCGCAGCGTCCAGCCCGCCAGTCCGCCAAGCATCGCGCCGAGGATGAGGCCCGAGCCACCCGCGTGGCCGGCGAACAAGCCGAAGAGCGCACCCCAGAACACGCCCCACACCACCATCGTTGGCTCCTCACGCCACGGGGCCGCGCCAAGGACTCCGGCCTGGACATGCGAGCCCGGGCCGGATCCCTGAACGCTTCGTTTCGGGTCGGCCCACCGCGGTGGCTGCGCAGCCGGCGTGGCCGACGCGGCCGGGCATCCGCGGGTGGCGTCAAATGCAGGACGTCGGGGTTCCAGCGCAATGGCCGAGCCAGCCTATCACGTCCGGCCGCGAACGCCCCCTGCCCAATTCGGCAGGCCCGCTGCGGCGCCGGGCAGTGTGGCATCCGCAGCAGGCGCGCCACGCTCGCGCCCGACGAATGGCGAGCGCGGTGAGATCAGCCGTTGCGGCCTCCTTGCCCCGTACCGCCCGACGCAACGTGCAGCGTCGGCCTCGCGGCCTCGCCCGGCGACGGGCCCTTCGGGCCTGGCCTTCGGCCGCCGTGCTCAGCCGCTATTCCTTAGCCCCGCCGCGAGGCCGTTGATCGTGAGATGGATCGCACGCCGGGTGCGATCGTCGGTCGCGCCGGCGCGAAAGCGCCGCAGCAGCTCCACCTGCAGGTGGTTGAGCGGATCGAGGTAGGGAAAGCGGTTGCGGATGCTGCGCGCGAGCGTCGGATTGTCGGCGAGCAGCGTCGGCTGGCCCGTGATGGCGAGGTACGCCGCGACGCTTCGCCCGTGCTCCTCGGCGATGCGGCCGAAGATCGCGGCGCGAAGCGCGGCGTCCGCCACGAGCTCCGCGTAGCGCGAACCGACGCCGAGGTCGGTCTTGGCGAGCACCATCGCCATGTTCGACAGCATGCTGCGGAAGAACGGCCAGCGCTCGTTCATCTCCGCGAGCAGCGCCCGGCCTGCCGCGGCGCCTTCGGGATGGTCGGCGAGCCACTGCCCGATCGCGCTGCCGAAGCCGTACCAGCCCGGCAGCATCAGCCGGCACTGGCCCCAGCTGAATACCCACGGGATCGCCCGCAGGTCCTCGATGCGCGACGACGCGGTGCGCGACGCGGGCCGGCTGCCGATGTTCAAGTCGGCGATCTCGGCGATCGGCGTCGATGCGCGGAAGTATTCGACGAAGCCGGGCGTTTCGTAGACCAGGCCCCGGTAGGCACGCAGGGCCAAGGCCGAGATGGCGTCCATCGCGGCAAAGTACGCGGACGCGCGCTCGCCGAGGCGCTCGGTGTCGATCAGCGCCGCCTCCAGCGCCGCGGCGACGAGCGTCTCGAGGTTGCGCCGCCCCAACTCGGGGTCGGAGTACTTGCTCGCGATGATCTCGCCCTGCTCGGTGATGCGGAGCCCGTGATCGACGCTGCCCGGCGGCTGGGCGAGGATCGCCTCGAAGCTCGGCCCCCCGCCTCGTCCCACGGTGCCGCCGCGCCCATGGAAGAGGCGCAACGCGATGCCGCGCTCGCGCGCGACCGCGGTGAGCCCGCGCTGCGCCCGGTACAGCCCCCAGTTCGACGCCAGGTAGCCGCCGTCCTTGTTGCTGTCGGAATAGCCGAGCATCACCTCCTGCCGCCCGCCGCGGCTCGTCACCCACGCGCGGTACAGGGGGATCGCCAGCGCCGCGTCGAGCGTGCGGCCGGCGCCGTCGAGGTCGTCGATCGTCTCGAACAGCGGCACGATGTCGAGCGCGAGCGCATTGCCGCGGGCGAGGCCGACCTCCTTCAGCAGCACGCCGACCTCGAGCAGGTCGGACACCGACTGGCACTTGGAGATCACGTAGTGCGGAATCGCTTCGCGCCCGAAGCGCCGATGGATGTCCGCGGCGGCCTCGAGGATCGCGAGTTCCGTGCGCGTACGCTCGCCGTAGGTGGCGAACGGGGAGCGCAGCAGCCGTGGCGTCGAGAGCTCGCGCAGCAGCAGGGCGACGCGGGCGTCCTCGCCGAGCGCGAGATAGTCGACCTCGACGCCGGCAATGCGCAGCAACTCGGCGATCGTTGCCTCGTGAACGTCGGCGTTCTGCCGCAGGTCCACCGCCGCCAGGTGGAAGCCGAACGCGCGCAACGCGAAGCGCAGCGTCGCGAGCCGGTCCCCGGCCAGCGTCGCCGCGCCGTGCGAGGCGAGCGAAGCGCCGATGGTCGCGAGGTCGGCGTCGAAGGCCTCGGGCGACGCGTAGGCCGGCAGCTCGGCGTGCGGCGGACGCGCGGCGACGTGGCCCGCGACCTCGCGCGCCGTCGCGGCAAGCCGCGCATAGACGCCCGACAGCGCCTGCCGGTAAGGCTCATCCTGGCGGTGCGGGTTGGCATCGCGCGCACCGTTGGCGAGTGCCTGCAGCGCCTCGGTCGGCCGCACGAGGCGGGTCGACATCGACAGCTCGGCGCCGAGTGCGTGCACCTCGTCGAGGTAGGCGCCGAACGCGAGCGCACCCTGCGCGCGCGTGGCGTGACCGAGCGTCTCGGCCGTCACGTAGGGATTGCCGTCGCGGTCGCCGCCGATCCAGCTGCCCATGCGGAAGAACGTCGGCACCTCGTCGCCCGCGAGGGGCCGATCGGGTTCGCCGACCGCGGCCGCCACCGCACGGTAGAGCCGCGGCACCTCGGCAAGGAAGGTCGCGCGGTAGAAGTCGAGGCCGTTCTCGATCTCGTCGATCACCCGCAGGCGCGACAGCCGCAGCATCGCGGTCTGCCAGAGCGCGAGCACGTGACGGCGGATCGCCGCCTCGAGCTCGTCGTGCTCTTCGCGGGTGAGCGCCATGCGGTCGCGCGCGTTCAACGACCTCGCGATCGCGCGCTCGGCGTCCTGGATGCGCTTGCGCTTGACCTCGGTCGGGTGCGCGGTGAGCACCGGGCTCACCGTCGCCCGCGCGAGCCAGTCACGCACGCCCTCGCGGCCGACGCCGATCTCCGCGAGCTGGACGAGCACGTGAGCGAGGCTGCCGCGCTGCGGCGGGGACCCCGACAGCGCGTGCGCGCGGCGGCGCCGGTTCTGGTGCACGTCCTCGGCGATGTTGGCGAGGTGCGAGAAGTAGCTGAACGCGCGCACGACGTGCAGCACGTCGACGACCGGCAGCGCCGCAAACATCGCGTCGAGCTCGTCGCGCGCGCCGCGGGCCTCGTCGGACGCCGCGCGGTGGAAGCGCACCGCCGCCTGGCGGATCGCCTCGACGCGACCGTAGCCGTCGTCGCCGGTCTGCGCCCGCAGCACGTCGCCCAGCACCCGCCCGAGGAAGCGGGTGTCCTCCTTGAGTGGCAAGTCCTTGTCGGTGTCGGCGGTCGTCACATGGGGCCTCGTCGGCATGCCGGAAACCGCACGTCGCGGTCGTTACAATGATGCACGATAACGAAAGGCGAAAACGATGCCCGAGACCCTTGCCGCTCGCGCGCGTGCACTCTCCAGCGCGAAGCTCGGCGATCTTTTGGTGCGCGACCCCGAACGCGCGACGCGACTTGCACTGCAATGGGGCGAGTGGCGCATCGACTTCAGCAAGGAGCGTGTCGACGCCGCGACTCTGGAGGCGCTGGTGGCCCACGCCGACGCGATCGGCGTACCGCGCTGGATCGACGCGCTGTTCGCCGGGGAGCGTGTGAACCTGTCCGAAGCTCGACCGGCGCTGCACACGGCGCTGCGTCAGCAGGACGACACACCGGTGCGCGTCGACGGGCAAGACGTGATCCCATCGATTCGTGAAGCGCAGCGGCGCATCAGGGCGACGGCCGACGCGATCCGCAAGGGACGCCGTCGCGGCGCAACCGGCAAGCCGATTACCGACGTCGTCAGCATCGGCATCGGCGGCTCCGACCTCGGGCCGCGCATGGTCTGCGACGCCCTCGCCGGCACCGACGCGCCCCCCGTGCGCGTGTCGTTCGTGTCCAACGTCGACCCGGAGGCGATCGCGCGGGCGCTTGCACCGCTCGATCCGGCGTCGACCGCATTCGTCGTCATCTCGAAGACGTTCACGACGCAGGAGACGCTCGCCAACGCGACCGCAGCGCGCGACTGGCTCGCGCGTTCGCTCCCGGGTGCCGGACTCGGCGCGCACTTCATCGGCGTCTCCGCGAACGTCGCGCAGGCCGGGGCATTCGGCATCGCCGCCGACGACGTGCTGCCGATGTGGGACTGGGTCGGCGGCCGCTATTCGCTGTGGTCGGCGGTGGGCCTGCCGATCGCGCTCCGCTGCGGACCCGATGCCTTCGATGCGCTGCTCGCGGGTGCTGCCGCGATGGACGCGCACGTGCGCACCGCGCCGCTCGCGCAGAACGCCGCCGCCCTGCTCGCGCTGGTCGGCTGGTGGAACACGCGCTGGCTCGGCCACACGCAGCGGCTCGTGATTCCCTACTCGCACGCGCTCCGCGAGTTGGCCGCCTACCTGCAGCAGCTCGTCCTCGAGAGCAACGGCAAGAGTGTGGGCCGCGACGGTGCGCCACTGCCGGCCGGCACCACGCCGTCGCTGTGGGGGGAACCGGGCACCGACGCGCAGCACTCGTTCTTCCAGTGGCTGCACCAGGGCACGCATTCCTCCCCTGTCGAGTTCGTCGTGCCCGTGCGCGCGCGCCACCCGATCGGCGACCAGCAGCGCCTGCTGGTCGCCAACGCGCTCGCGCAGGCGCAGGCCCTCTGCGCCGGCCGCACGGCGGAAACGGTGCGGCGCGAGCTCGCGGGCACCGGACTCGACGGCGCCGCGCTCGACGCGGCAGTGGCGGCGAGGGTGTGCTCCGGCAACCGGCCGTCGACGACGATCCTGCTGCCCGAGGTCGACCCGCACAACCTCGGCGCCCTGATCGCCCTCTACGAGCACCGCACGTACGTCGA
>Ga0105103_10000937_pt1 | contig 16453 bp, 18 predicted proteins | sample PPLLaktember2015_2_FD_79107 | JGI IMG/M metagenome (GOLD analysis project Ga0105103, IMG submission 79107) | Freshwater sediment microbial communities from Prairie Pothole Lake near Jamestown, North Dakota, USA - PPLs Lake P7 Core (6) Depth... | ecosystem: Environmental > Aquatic > Freshwater >...
AAGTTATAACCAACTGCAACACTGATGACAATTTTTTTGGGGGATTGTCAAGGGATATTTGGGAAGCTCGCCTCATTATCCATCCCCTTCAATGAGGTTAATTGATTGGTTTTATTTTTTTTGAAAAATTTAATCATTCAACTTAAATCATTCATTTAAAATTAACAATACATCGTTAATAATTTTAAATGTATCTATATACCTATTTGTATAATTACATGTAAATTTGTTGAGAATATATAAAATATGCCATCTCAAATTTGCGTGTATATTGAAATGCCAGAGTATCTGAAAAAATACCTCATTTCTCAAAGCGAGAATGGTAAAGAACCTCTTGAATTTTCACCTAAACATGATTATTGCCGGTTATTGTCAAACCTGACTGTCAATTACCCGGTTGAACCTGTTGATACTTCAAAAAATACAGTTAAGATACGTCTTCCTTTCAACCGCATCAAGGATGTGTATTTTTATAATAAAATAGGTTATCACAATAGGATAGAATTCAGGGAGCAGATAAGAGTTGATTTCTATTACGATTTCAGGTTGTTTATAAAGGACAGGATTATGTGTAATATTCAAAGAAAAATTGCGATTGAACAGTTCTTTCAATTGCATAAAATTACCGAAGACGATCTGAAATTTGAAAGTTTTTACAGGAATTATACCCGTTTTAACAAAAAAAGACTATTAAATAGTTCACTATCAATACTTACTCACTAATGTGTAAGATTTGTCCATAAAAATTTCAAAATGAATTTACAATTCGACAGCGAAAAATCAAATCTTGGAGGGATAAACCAATTTAGTTTTATTTTTGAAGATGAACTAGTGTCTGAAATACCAATTATAAAAAACCAGGCCCGCGAAATACAAATTACATCAGAAGGTTTTATCGTTGCAAAATTAGTACAGGAAAGCGCTAAGTTTATCGAAGATAAAAAAAATGTAAACTTATTTGAATATAAATTCACAGCCAATGTTGCCCGCGACGATTATTCAAAGCTACAAGATTGTAGTCTTTTTGATTCTAACAGAATAATAGCTTTAGTTACCGACAATAATAACCATGTTCGTATTTTAGGGCAAAAAAACAACGCCTGCGAATTAATTATAAAATTTGATAAAGGACAAAATGTATCAGATCTTAACCACTACCTTATAGAGATCACTTGGCAAAGCCGCGAGCGTGCAGCTATTTTAAGCGATGCTTATATTATACCACAATTTATTCAGGACGAAGAAGGCGAACAAATAGCCATAGAAAGCAGTACACTCGACAATAAGGTAAGCTCGATGGAACTTACAGAAAGCATAACTGGAGGCTATTCCTATATTATTATGCCCGACCCTGCAGTACTAGGATCATTCCTTTCCAGAAAATATATACCTGCAAATTTTGGTGGGCCTGGCGGAGGAGGAACATGGGGAAGTATAACAGGTACTCTTTCAGATCAGACAGATTTAAAAACTGCGCTTGGCTTAAAAGCAGACCTTGTAACAGGGAAAGTTCCTGCAAGTCAGCTACCAAGCTATGTTGATGATGTAATAGAAGGTGTATTGATCAATAGTACAACATTCCAGGTTGGTGGCGAAACAATTACACCAGAAGCGGGTGTTATATATTCATCAATTTCAGGTGACTATTCAGGAAAATCATATCGGTGGAGTGGCTCACAATATGTGATTACATCGTCAGATCTAACACTTGGCGAAACATCAACAACTGCATTTCGTGGCGATTACGGTAAAACCGCTTATGATCACAGTGGTGCAACACATGCACCAACCGATGCCGAAAAAAATGTACAGGCGGATTGGAACCAGGCAGATTCTGGTGCAGATGATTTTATAAAAAATAAACCGACTATTCCTTCCGGAAGTCGTTTTGAAACATACACAACAACTGCAACTGCAGGAGGAACAACAACTTTAACAGTTGCTTCGAATTGCATGCAATTCTTTACTGGAACGCTTAACCAGACGGTTGTAATGCCCGATGTAACCACACTATCATTAGGTTTTGGTTTTAAAGTTGCAAACTTAAGTTCCGGTATCATCACAATTAACTCATCTGGCGGCAATACTATCATTGCGCTTGCAGCAGGTTGCGAGATAACGCTTACTTGTATTGCGATAACCGGAACAGGTGTTGCAAGCTGGAAAGCATTTGTTGAAGCGATAGCAGTTCCTGCTTCCGAAAAAGCGTTAAGTATTGGCACTACAGGTGTAAAGCAAGATTATGATATAATTGAACAGATTGTAGCAGTTGGAACGTTAGCATCACAAAATTGGTCAACCGGACAGGCAACATATACCGGAAAGCAAGGACAATGGACGGTTGATGCTAATTACAAATATGATTGCATTGCTACAAATACATGGATAAGAACACCTATCAATGAGGCAAGATACGACATGTGGCTTGCAGACATTAACGATAGTGCAGCCGACAAAACAAGTTCAGACCTTGATACAGCCTATGCAACTGCTCAAATCGGGCAGTGGGTTTGTGGAACTGTTCGAAATATTTATTACAAACATGGAACAAACGATTGGATTAGGATTCCTCGAAATATTACAACCGATAATACCTATATACCCGAAAGGCTTGCAGATATTGCTGGCGTTACACATGGTTATGCATTAACATTAAAAGCAGGTTATGATATTAAATCAATTCGTGCAGTTGCAGAAACTACCACGGCAGGTAATATCTCTTTGGGTTCTACAGGAACCGCGGAAGTTTCGAGTTTGCAAATAACTGCTGGTTGCTCAAGCAATGGAAATGTAACGGTTACATTGAACGGAACAGCGTTTAATGTAGCAGTGACAACAGCTGCAAATAATGCAATTTTAGTTGCAAATGTTTTAAGGGCAGCAACATATACAGGATATGTAGTTGGCGGAACGCCTGGAACGGATACCTTAACATTTACAAGTACAAAATACAGGGCAGAAACAGATTCAACTTATTCAGAGGGTTCTACAGGCGCCACTGGATCTATGTCAACATCAACACAAGGTGTGGATCCTAATACTGATATAATTTCTGCAACTACTTTATCTACTACAATTGGAGATGGTGTAAGGCTTGTATATGGTGTTAATCCATTATTCCCAACTGCATCAAACCGTGTGCTATATATAGGAATATCTAGTGTAGCAACTGTTAAATTACAAATAGTTTTAGAAAGGATATATTAATGAGTCATTTAATTAAAAATGGAACATCCTTATTAAGACAAGGAAGCAATATTTTCGGAGTCAAGGATACAATTACATTAACCTCAACCGCAATTTCAGGTTTTACAGGCCCGGTTGCTATTGCTCTTGATACTGCGAATAATAAATATTTTGTGTATAATTGGTCTGGGGGAGTTGTAAGAATATTAAATTTAACCACAAATGCTGAAATTGCATCAGTAACTGGTTTTGGAACCTCATATGGGGGCATTGCTCTTGATGTCGCTAATGATAGATATTATGTCAGCTCTGGAAGTACCGTAAGGATAATGAAATATTCTGATAATACTCAAATAGCTTCAATTACTGGGTTTACTTATGCTTATGGAATAGCATTGGATATTCCTAATAATAGATATTTTGTTTCAAACACCACTTCAATAAGGGTTATGAAATATTCAGACAATTCAGAATTGTTTCATATCTTAAATTTCACAAATACATACAAAATTGTTGCAGACAATAGCAACAACAGACTTTATGTTTGTGATAGAGGTGCAGGAAAATTTAAAATATTTAATTTGACAACATTTGAGCTGATTACAACGATATCTTTAACCAACTGTTGTTGTGCGAGCATTGATTCATTGAATAACAAATTATATCTTACTGCATTTACAAATCATGTATATATGTATAATCTTACAACACTTGCAGCTATGGCAACCATTTCTGTTGTCAATGGAGGTGTCTTGTGCGAATTTGACAATACAAATAATAATCTTTATGTTGGATATTACAATACAACTTCACTTTACATCAATAAATTAATATTAAGTTAAAAAAATGTATTATCTACGTGCAAATAAAAATGGATTGATTGAAGTAATAAGTGTTGAAAATATAATCAACCATACCTGTGTAATTGAAAAATTGCCATCTGATTTTTATAAATATTTGTCAGATGGAAAATATATTGTAGAAAATAATGAATTGAAAATAAAAGAAGGATGGACAGATTTTAATTTTAAAATATCAATTCCTACCTATCTCATTTTAGACAATACGTATTTAAAGCAATTAATAAATTATTGCGATATAAACAACGTAAAATATGAAATTGATAAAACAAGTGGCAATGCTTTTGTTTATGTATTATTCATAAACCCACAACATCTTGATTTGTTTAATATGATCAATAATATCAATGGTGAGGAAATTATTAAAATTGAAGAAAGATTTTAATCAATAAACCTGTCCTTTACCACACCTCTTAGTCTTTTCATATTTGTGATGAAAATTCACAACTATGAAAAGGCCTTTTTATTTCGAAGCTAAAAGCGAACAGGAAGCAGATTTACACATTTATGGGCCAATTGGCGCAAACAATGCCAGTTATGGCGATGGTACTAATAACACTGCCTATGCCCTTGTATCGCTTATCAAACGCTTAGATAAGGTTTATTCCAAAATCAATATCCACATCAATAGCCCTGGTGGCTCAATTGATGAGGGTTTGGCAATCTACAACACGCTAATAAAGGCTAAGGCTGAAATACATACTTTTAACTCAGGGTTAACTGCCAGCATGGCATCTATAATCATGCTTGCAGGGACTACCCACATGCCAAAGACTTCTATTTTCCATTTGCACCGGGCATCAACAATTGCCATCGGCAATGTAAACGATTTTGAACAAACTATAGAAGCGTTAAACACATTTGAATCGACACTGAAACAAGCCATTGCCGATAAAACCGGGATGACTGTTGGTGATATAGAAGCCAAATGGTTCAACGGGAAAGAGCATTACATGACTGCCGAACAGGCCTCTGAATTTGGTTTTGTCGATTATCTCGAAGATACCAAAGTCAAAACACCTGCCAGCCTCGAAAATTTACAGAATATGAATTTTAACCAGGTTGTTGAATTATATGCAAATTCAATAGAAAGCGATACCGAACAATCATTTTTAAATAAAATAAAGAATTTTTTTAACCCCTCAACTTCAAATAAAAATCAGTCAGATATGGCAAAATTAATTTTTAAGGCTAAGCTTACTTTGCTCTTAGCCTTGATTGGTCTTGAGCAATTTATGCTCAACGACGAAGGCAAAGTCGAAATGGAATTGGATCAGGCTTACAAAGTTAACGATGAGCTTGAAGCAAGAGCCGTAGAAATTGATAACCTAAAGCAGGAAAATGTAAACCTGCGTGAGCAAAACGCGGCACTTAACTTAAGAATTGATGAAATGCAGGCCAAAATTGATAAAACACCGCTTGAACCTGCTTCTAATCCAAAATCGAAGGATAATGTGATTGTGGATGAAAAACCTGTTGATAATTTATCAGTAGAAACAGCTAAGGCACTTCACGAATATAACCGGAAAACAGGGCTCTATAAATAATCTTCTCACTTTAAATTAAAAGAAATGGACTTAACAACCCCTATTGATATATCCGCCATTCAGGCAACCGCGGATAGAATTAAGCCAGCTATCAAAACCCTGATGATGCAAAATATTCGCACCGTGCTCAGCACGCTTGCAAATACAAAAGGCATTCAGTCGAGTGTTGATATGCTTACCTTTATTGAAGGTAACCTGGCCATGCCTTATGATCCTACTTTGTCGAACTGGCAAAAATTAGGAGAAATTAAAAAACGTACAGCCACCGTGAGGGTTGGCATGGTTCCTATTAAGGACGAAGTTGAGCGTTATCGCGATACTTACCTTGTCACGCTTCAGGAATTGAACCTCAACGAAAAGCAATTGCCATTCGCACAGTGGTATCTTCAAACTGTAACTGCCGTTGGTTTGCAAAGTTTATTCGCTTTGCCATACCAGGGCGTTTATAACAGTTCCGGTACAACTGCTGTTGATATTTGCGATGGTTTTTTCAAAATTATTGCCGATGAAAAAACAGCTGGCAATATTTCTACAGGAAATGGAAATCTTTACACCTTATCAGGTGCTGCAACTGATTATACTTCAAGCACAATAGGAGACGAATTGCTTGCACAGTACAATACACTTCCTGAAATTACCAGGCAGCTTGCTTCAATTGTAAACATTCGCGTTCCTTATCGTTACAGGGAAATGTATCGTACCTGGTTGAAAAGCGAATATCCTAACCTTGGTCCTAACGATTACAATCTTGATACCCTTGACGGTACAGATGGTAAAGGTAAATTTATTTGGGAATCGGCAATGGGCCTTTCGAAAAAAGCCATTATGGATATCCCTGGCGCTCTTACTTACGAAACCGATAACGATAATAAGGAATTCGGTTCGATTAAGGTATTTCATCCCGACAACAATCCTTTCTATGTGGCTATGGTCAATAAAATCGTTATTGGCTTCCAAATCCACACGCTGGATAGTAGGGTATTTAATGTTAATAACCTTTAATACCTGATATATGTCAATAGAATATGATGATATTTTAAACCCGGTCCTTGAAAAAGGAAACATGGGAGGGATTTGGGAAGAAATTTATTATGCGCCAAAATCGCATTTTAACTCATTCGCCACAAAACCAGACGAAGACGAAGACAGGGACTACGATACCATGAACCTTCTTACAGAAGGCGAAGATACCCTTATAGCCGGTAAAAAGCTATTCAGGCTTTATGGAACAATGGAAAAAGGTTCGTTGGTTGCTGCACGCCAGGGCGAAATTGATGGTGTAAGCCATAAAATTTCTCTTAAAATTTTCACACCTGGGCTCGAAGCTAAATCGTTAGCTATGCTTAGCATCCCAAACCAAAATTGGATTTTTTATGTCCGCACAGGAAATAAAATGTTCAGGGTTGGTGGAGATCGTTTTGCGGCTAAATTAGCTCCAGAAGGACAGGTAGGAACAGGCGACTCAACAGCCTCGGCAAAAGGAAATGAAATGACATTCTTCACTTACGAAGATGGGTTCTCTCCCGAAGTCGTTGACATTGATACTATTCTTGCAAAAGTCAATCCGGTTGATACAGGCTTAACCGTTGTATTTAGCCCGGCACATGGTGCAACAGGTGTATTGCTTGATGCAACACCAACAATTACATTTGGTGAAGCTATTTTTGACGCTTTGACATTAGCTGCATTTACATCTCAATCATTTGAGGATATTTGCGAATTGTACAGTCTTGATGTCGATGGCGTTAAGGTTGCTGATAAAGCTTTCACAGCTGTTAAGGCCAGCCAGGTCGTGACCATTACACCTACCACAGACTTTGTTACTGCAACAATGTATGAACTTAGGTTTAAGGCCGACAGGGTTGTTAGTGCCGACGCACAAGGAACCATCAATGGATCTAACTATATAAGGTTTACTACTGTATAACCCCTTGCTTGTTATTCTTTACTCATTTTGCAGGCCCCACATGCGTGGGGCTTTTTTTATTTGGGGCTTAGCCTGTCCTTTCCTTCATTTTTGGAAGTGGATATTTTTATATAAAAAAAATATGCAATTCGTCTGTAATAGAGGTAAATCTTTTAAGGCTGTTAAAATAAGGCCTAATTCAATCTGTAGATGTGGCAGTGGCAAAAAAGCAAAGCAATGCTGTGGCACTTCAACAACTTATTATGTAAAAAAAGATCCTATTAAGGAAAATCCTGAAGGAAAACCTTTGGATGATTAATTAATCATTAATATAAAAAACTATGGAATCAAATTTGGATAAAAAAATACAAGACTTTCTTTTACAGGAAAATCCTGAATATTGGGAAGGCGTTGAGCTTTATACGGCTCACCCAAAATCGCGTCAAAATATCGTTGTAAACCTGAACCAGAAATGGGATAAAGGATTTATGCACGAAAAATTAATTACTGAGCTTGAAAACTGTATTGGAATTGTTGCTCATTCAAACAAAAAAGCATTATTAAAGCATCGTGCAGCTGTTATTCCCTACAAAATGATTGATGATGCCAAAGCAGTAGCCCCTGTCAATTATGAATATCGCATAAAGCTGGATAAGCTTCCTGCTGAGCTAAAGGCCCTGGTTATTGAAAAAGGGCAGCTTTACAACGCGCTCGAAAAAGGAAAAAAAGAGCTTGCCAATGTAGGTCAGGCCAATGATGATCAGAGTGTCGCTAAAAGAATGGTTATCTTAAAAACAATGAAAACACAGATAGATAAGATTAAATCTATCCATAGCCTGCTTGTGAATTACGATAATACAAGGACTTTCAGTGCCGGCGAACTCGAAATTTTGAATGCAAAAGCTGCCGGCGGCACTACCGAAGTTGAACAGTTTGAAGATGACCTCAATGATGATCAAAAGCTTGAAATAGAATTCAAGTACCTGAACATGAATTATTATCAGAGAAAGGATTTGTTGGTTAAACTAAGATCATCGGTACCAAAGCAGGAGCAACGCGCTGCCGAAACCAACAAAGAGGATGTGAAAAAGAAAAACACTGAAAAAGCAATGTTGGGCAGGAAAATGATTGCTTTGCTCGAAAATTATTTTAAAGACACCCAGGAACCAGAATTATAAAAAATGTTATTCGAAACTTCGAGGAACGTAAGCCCTGATTCAGATATATCCTTTCAATCGCTTGATCATCCTGCCAGCTTCATCAGCTCGCAGGATGATTATCTTTCAAAACATCTGAGGGTAATTGACTGGAAAGAAAAGGAAAAGTTTTATCATTTCACCAGTAATGGCCGGTTTGCGCTTCACGATATATTAATTCGCATTGCAGCCAGGACAGAGCAGGCAAATTGCATTGTAACAAGTTTCAATTTATCAGAGATAGCTGCAAAACTGTTTATCCGGGCATATGATAAGGGTATTTTTAAAAGCCTTTCATTTGTGCTTAACGCTCAAAAGAAAAGCAATTTTGCGGATGCACTGAAACTTATAGAAGGAAAATTCCCGATTGTTTTTACAGCTATTCATGCGAAAGTTGGGCTTATCTGGAACGATTATAGGCATGTTGATATCATAACAACAGGAAACCTGAGTAATAACAATAACATTGAGCGTGGAATGATAACCACTTGCAAGGAAGTATTTGATTTTGATAAAAATTGGATTGATGGACTGTTCAATAGAAATGCAAAATAAAATTGAAGAATTGGCCAATTTGCTGACCACTCCACGGGACATTGCTATTATCCTTGAAGTGGAACCAAAAGCGTTTTATGATGAGCTTAGAAATATCAATTCATCATTATACAAGGCGTTTTATAGAGGTTTCTTAAAACGCGAACTGGAAATTAATAAAAGGGCACTGGCGCCCATCGACGTCGATAGCGATATATATACTGCTGAAAACCTCAAAAGTTTTAAATCAAAACTAATTATTCAGCTACATGCCTAAAACACTTAAAGCCGAAGATATTACAATTGACAGGTTACGCGCATGGCTTAACGACCCAGGCACGGAAGAGCTAAGCCCTAAAGACAGGGAAATATATAACAGATGGGACTATGCATATGATCAGCTTAAGATTGAAACCCCTTCGTCGGTTATTAACCGGCTTGTTTCAAAATTTTCAATTTCTAAAGCACAGGCCTATCGTGATTTACAACATTGTCAAAAATTATTAAATCCAATAAACCGGCACGATCTTGACTGGATTAGGAATTTTATCATCGAAGATGCTTTGCTTCAAATTGAGGTAGCCCGAGAAAATGTAGATCATAAAACCTGGCAGAAAGCCAGGGCAGATTTGATAAGGATCTATATGATTGAAAAAGGAGATAAAGCCGCGATAGATCCAGAATTATTAGGTAGAAACGAGTATTTCATTACCATCAATTTTGGCGATAATGTAGAAAAAATTAACATGAACGAATTGCATAAGCTGCCTGTTAATAAACGGGTTGAGCTTACCAATTTTTTATTTAATGATATTGATATTGAGGATGCCAAATTCATTATTGAGTCATGAAATTTCCACTTTCATTCAATCCATTTCAAACGGCAATTGCCATCCTGCAGCCAAAATATAATTTTATGGTTTCGGGTCGTGGGTTTGGAAAGTCTACATTTTTCGGCTATATGTTGCACCAGATAGTTAATGTACTTGCCGGGGCTTCGGGTATTATTGCATCAAAGACTTACACGCATGTTTTAACTTCAATCCTGCCATCCGCATTTGCACACCTTGAGCGGATGGGATATATCAGGGATATTCATTATGTGATAGGCAAGCAACCACCAAAAGAATGGGGTTTGCCTTATCATACACCGGTTAAAGATTTTAGTAATTACATTACATTTTTTAATCCCGAAAGGGCTACAGGGTTTTATCTTACTTCTCAGGAAAGAATAGGATCAGGACGTGGTCCCAATACTGATTTTCTGTTAACGGATGAGACATTAAGGCTCGATAAGCAACGATTAGATAATGAATTAAGTCCAACTCTGAGGGCTAATAAAGACAAATTCAGGCATATACCATGGCATTTGGGCGAGTATCATTCCACATCAATGCCCATCACACAATCATCGCGCTGGATATTGGATAAAGGTGAATATTACCTGCAGGAATATGCAATAGATTATTTTGGATTATGGCGACAGGTTGTTAAGATGCAGCTTGATCTACTCGATATTGTTGATCCTAAAGAATTCATGTTGCAATGGAATGAAATTCAAAGATTAAGGAAACGAATGATGCCATTATTGTCGCTGGATGGCAAAACATTATTTACGCTCTCAAACGCCTTTGATAACATTCAAAACCTTGGATTAAGCTATCTGAAAGAACAGCGCAAACGCCTTCCGGAGATCATATTTTTGATTGAGATAATGAACATGGTTTTGACCATGAACGATAATTGCTTCTATGCAATTAACGAGGACCGTCATATCTATTATGATTCCTACGACGATGATTTAACCCAGGATATGGCCCTTGCCAATAATTTTGATTTTGCGAAATTGAGTCAACGAAAAAGTAACATCCTTAACAGGAGGTATTATAATCCGAAAGAACCCATCTATTTATTTTTCGACTGGGGAGGAACAGTCAGCTTCGCACTGGCAGCACAATTAAATAAAACATCCAACACACTTTATATTATTAAAGAATTTTACGTCACCCCGGGAGGAGAAATGCCAACACTGCTTATGCACGAGGTTATTGATTTCTTTGATACACACCCTAACAAGATATGCTATTTTGTTAGGGATACCTATGGGGATAACAAATCTATACAGAAAAGTAAAACAATCAATCAGGAAGCGATTGCTGTGTTGCAATCAGCAAAATGGAAAGTCATTCCCAGGACACATCGATACAAAGAACCTCCAATGCATGAAAAATGGCAATTAATGCAGCGAATTATGAATGAAGGCGATAATAAGTATTTTAAGCTAAGGATTGATGGAACTAATTGCAAGTACCTGGTTATAGCAATGAAAGATACTAAAGTCAGGCAGGTTGGTAATGAGTTAAAGAAGGATAAAACATTAGAACGTAAAGATACTGTTGATCAGAGAACAGCACCTCACTCTACCGACGCACTTGACAAGGGATGTTACTTCCTTGTTAAGGCAAAAAATGAATTTGGGTTTATCGGGGGCAGTATGTAGATGTCCTTTAGCATCATTGGATTTACATTGAAATTTGAAATAAAAAAACTATGAAAATAATAGCCATTAATGCAGCAGTAGGTTCCTCATTTGAAGATATCATATCCAAAGGAGCCAATATCGCAGAACCTACAAGTGCGCAAAAGCACGAATTAGTAAGCTCAGATGCCGAAGATGACTCAAACGGAATATTGCAGGTTGAAACAGCCACTGCTGCCGGTACCATAGCAGGTATATTACAGCAGGAAACTGCCACTGCAGCAGGCACTATTGCAGGAATTTTGCAGGTTGAAACTGCCACAGTTGTAGGGGCAATAGGTGAGGCAGGAGCTGGAGACGCGAAAGTAACAATTACAGGTGCATTGGTTGATGGAACTCCTCTCGATGTTGCTGTTGCAGTTGCAAATAGTGATACAGCAAGCCAGGTAGCTGGAAAAATACGAACAGCACTTGCCATCGCGGCCATAACAGATAATTATACCGTTGGTGGAACAGGGGCAACAGTCACGCTCACAACAAAAGCGGTTGCTGCTAATGATGCAACACTGAACATTGCAATTGATAACGATACCTGTACAGGTTTAACTGCAGCGCCAACCAGTGTAAACACCACCGCCGGTCATGCAGGTTCTGGGGATGCAGAGGTTATTATCACATCTGCATTGCTCGAAGATTCCCCATTAACTATTTCAGTTGCAGTTGCAGTTGATGATACAGCTTCGGATTGGGCAGAAAAAGTAAGGGATGAATTAAATGACACAGAAGAAATCACCGACGCCTTTACCGTTAGTGGAGCAGGCGCATCCATCATTTTAACAGCAAAAGTGGCCGCTGCAAATGATTCAACACTTAACATTTCGCTCGATAATGACACTTGTAATGGTATCACTACAGCAGCAAGCAGTGCCAATACAACTGCAGGACATGCTGGAACAGGTAATGCTACAATTGTGATTACTTCAGCTTTACTTTCAGTTTCACCCCTTACAGTTAGCGTGCCTGTTACAATAGGTGACACACCAACACTTTGGGCTGAAAAAGTAAGGGATCATTTAAGCGCATTGCCAGCTATTACAGATTATTACACAGTTGGAGGAACAGGCACATCAATAAAATTGACAACATTAGTCGGTCATGCAAATGATGCCTCACTTAATATTTCGCTCGATAATGGCACTTGTAATGGGATTTCAACAGCCGCAAGCAGCGCGAATACAACTGCCGGTGTGCTTGGTACCGGAGCCTGGACAGTAATCGTTAATGGAATTGACGAAAATTTCAAGGAACGGGAAGAAATTGTCTATCTTCAAGGTGTCACACCTGTTTTGACAGAGAATGAATATAAATGGATCAATCAATTATCTATTAAAACAGCCGGTTCAGGCGGCAAGAATGCCGGTACAATCACAGCAACAGCAGAGACCGACAATACTGTTACAATTCAGATTGAAATTGGCAATAATAAGAGCCAGCAGGCTGTTATTATGGTACCTGCTGATAAATCGGCGAATATTAGTTATTTCAATGTTTCTGCAGCAAATGTAACTGAAGGCGCTGTAACTACTGTTGAAATACAGGTGAAAAAAAACACGGAGGTTTGGATACCGGAATTTACTATTGCATTAACCGCCGCTGACCCAACTTTTATTGATAATTTGGGCGAATTTATTGACATATTAAAGCCAGGCTCTTTGTTTAAAGTTGCTGCAAAAGCATCAGCTGGGAGCTCAAGCGTTTTGGTAAACTTCAATATCAGTTTTATATAGGTATGTTTGTTTTAATTGGTTTTGGTGCCCTGGAGACAGGGCATTTTTTTTTATATGGTGTTTTTTGAAAAATTATTTCAAATTTGGCATTTAAAATCATTGTCTGAAAAATTTTTCAAGAAAACTTCTCTATATGGCGGGTTTTGCTGGTGAAAAGCAGCAAAAACAAGCTACTTTAGAATTATTCTAAATTTCAATTATTACTAAAAAAAGTTATAAAATATTGATAATCAGCGCAAATAATATGCAATTAACTGGTTATTAACACCTTATAATGTGCGCAACATTCTGATAATCAGTTTATTTGCGCATGTTGTTAACATTAACTATCTTTATATCAAATAATTAAAGCAAATATTATGATACTTCAAGACAAAATTTACCAATCATATTATAAAGATTTATTACATGGGGTAAAGAAATGTTTACAAAACTTTGGAATTGATTTCGAGTTTATTGAATATCAATTTAGCACTGAATTTGAATTAAACCAGTTTTTGAAAAATGATTATTGTTTTCATGCCGATATCGATTCAAATTCGTTAAAAGCGGTTAAAATATTATTCTTATCATAAGGGTATATTTTTTTTATAATTGTTTTTTGATGATCCCTCTAAAAACGTGAAAAAACATTCCGTGCAACTGGTATAACGTGTCGAGAGTGAGAAACTCGTAAAAACCGACTTTAATTTAATATAAAATCGAAAATTATGAAAACTCAGAAAAAAGATGCTCATAACATCGAAACAATTGAGAACGATCAAACCGTTCAAACCGTCGAAACACAACAAAACGACGAATTATTAAAAGCCTTCAACCTGCTAAAATCAGAGAATGAAAAGCTAAAAGCAGCAAAAACGATCACCCTAAATTTTGAAGAGGCCGCCGAATTATTTAGGAAAAAGGCTAAAATGCTTGATGAGATCACCCAGTTTGAAGCAATAAAGCTTAAAATCTCTAATATTGATTTTAGTCCCGAATCAAAAAACCCGTTAAATGATAGATACTATTGTTTAGGTCTTGCCTTTGGCGATCGGGATTTTGTTTTTAAAATATCAAACATGTCTGTCATAACTGAATTCATTGACTTTGTGTTTAACAAACTCACATCCAAAATTGATGCGTTAAAACTTGAAGTTCAGGAACTATAATAAAATGAATGCGGGCGCACTTCTCAGAAAAGTAACGCCCGCATTTTAATATAAAATCGAATTACAAAGTTAATATAAAATCTACTACAATGACACAAGATATGATCGAAAAGCGTAAATTATTGCGAACTATCAGCAATGCAGCCATACAAGCAGCAAAAGACTTTAATATAAATATAGATGAATGTAAGGTTAATGATCTGTTAATGTCATTTGCCTACAATGCCAACAAAAAGCACATCTTTAATACGTTTATGGGATGGAAGTTTGAAGGCTACACAGTTAAGAAGGGTACAAAGGCCTATCTGTTATGGGGTCAACCAATCAACAAAACAAAGATAGACAAGGCCACAGGCGAAATAAAACAGGGAAATGATGATGATCAAGAACCTCCTTACTTTCCTTTAGCTTATCTGTTCAGGGATGATCAAGTACATAAGGTTGAACAGAAACAACTAATACAACCAAAAGCACAACATATAGACGCAATTGATATAAACGTTTAATTACATGATAAAGGCCTATTGATAGGCCTTTATACTAAATATACATATGTATTTATATACATATATGCATGTATAGGCCATATATGCCTATTTTTTCCATTTGTCCGCTTCCAATTCCGATAGGGCACAGCGAGGGCCATACAGACAAAAAGCGAAAATATATAAATATCAGGCAAAAACATAGGTCATTATGTTTTTGCTAATCTGATATTTATATATTTTGCTTTTATCTGTTTTTGACAAACAGGTTAATTAGAATAAGTCTAAATAAGCGCTACGTGCCTACGGCACGTAGTTTTTTTTTCTTCATGTGCTTATTAGTAAAATTTTTTTCGGAGATATTGAATACGAAATAAATTTTACGCATAAACACAATCAGAAAAAAAACAGGGTTGCTGTCGTTCTCATGTCCTTTACTTTCTTATCCGATTCTATCAAATTTGTTTAATGATTCTGAGAAGAGTAACTGACTTAAATGCTGTGCTGGCTGATTGGGATGAACATAAGTTGCCAGATGGGCGTGATAAATTTTTTTCGGTTGCTTTTGTAAGTAGAAAAGGTGAGTTCAGATACATTAAAAAATGCAGAAAGGTAGGATTGAAAATGAATATGAAAGCGAATGATATGAAGGCAGTGCAACCAGTTGACCAGGATGGAGCGGACAGAGGTCATGTTTATCCTGTTTGGATCCATTCTATTCTGTATTATTCTGGGAATGTTATATTTAACATGATATCAAATGATTGAACACGATAAAGACGGCTATCCTATTATTTCGATTAGTGGGAATAAAGTTGTTAGCTATGTCATTGAGGAAACTCAAAAAATTATTTCATCAAACGAGGAGGTTGATCCTGTTATTTTAGGTAGTACTAAAATAATACCTTGGTTTGATGATAATAAATTTCCTCAAAATGCTGATGTGATTATATCAGAAACCCCAGTTTTAAAAAGGGCGCTTAGTGATTTGACACGTGTAACGCTCGGACAGGGTGTATTTCCATGCGAGGTTCAGGACACGCAGTCTGATGGGCAGGAGGTTTTAAAAATGGTTAAGGATCCTGAGATTACTAATCAATTGCAATCTTATTTAATTCGAAGGTATCTTGCTAAGACACAGTATGATATTAACGCTTATGGTAGCGCTTTTGTGCAGATGATTCCTAACCTGGATGGAACTAAGATTGTACAATTAAATCCTGTCAATGCATTGCATTGCAGGCTTGAGATGTATGATAATCTTGGTAAGATTAATAATGTGGTTGTTTCGGGGAAATGGCCTGATGCTACTGAAATAGATA
>Ga0105103_10000938_pt1 | contig 16447 bp, 17 predicted proteins | sample PPLLaktember2015_2_FD_79107 | JGI IMG/M metagenome (GOLD analysis project Ga0105103, IMG submission 79107) | Freshwater sediment microbial communities from Prairie Pothole Lake near Jamestown, North Dakota, USA - PPLs Lake P7 Core (6) Depth... | ecosystem: Environmental > Aquatic > Freshwater >...
CATAAGCGTTATCGTTTTATTCACCGGCTTGACTCTGTGGGAATTCCTGCGTCATCGCCCTGAACATCCTTTTAGAGACAGACGTTTCATGTTTTTCATCTATATTCTGATACCTGTGCAGACGCTTTTTGCTCACAACTGGCTGACGATTCCCTATTATCTTGATCGCGCATTTCGAGGTACCTGGGTGGGAAATTATTGGGAAATCTTTGCCAATATTAATCCAATCATCATCTTTATTTTAACTCCCATCATTGCCGGATTGACCGCGCGAGCCAATGTTTATCGAATGATGATCTATGGAACATTAGTCATGGCGTTGCCGACATTTCTCTTGGCGCTCGGTCCCATCCCTTCGCTTTTTTTGATCTACATCATCATCATGTCAATAGGTGAAGCGATGTGGCAGCCCCGATTCCTGCAATGGGTCGCCGAGATCGCTCCGGAGGGGCAAACCGGCGCCTACATGGGGATTGGTCAGTTTCCATGGTTTTTAACCAAAGTGATCACATCACTCTATTCCGGTTACTTTGTCGCTCATTATATTCCGCGTCCTGAACTGGGACTGATTCAAAAGACAGGAACAATGTGGCTGATTTACGCTTTTATAGCCATGCTGTCACCAACGGCCCTATGGTTTGCGAAAAAATGGATGAGCAAAGGGATGAAAAACAAGGCCTAATCAATGGATTTCTGGCAGCATTTACCCGAAAAGATCAATCCAATCATTTTTACCGCAGGCCCGCTGCAGTTTCGCTGGTATGGATTCATGTATGTCGTCGCCTTTTCGGTAACATATCTACTGCTCATTCACCGCATCAAATCTGAATCCGGCAAAATAACGCGGGAGGTTTTGAATCACTATTTTAGTTGGCTGATCGGCGGCGTTTTATTGGGCGGACGACTGGGATATATTATCTTCTATGACGCTGCGACTCTGCTGCGGCAGCCGCTGGCCGTCATCCTTCCCTTTTCCTTTCAAAATGGAGTGCAGTTCACCGGCATTTCCGGCATGTCCTATCATGGAGGGCTCATCGGCGTTGTCATCGCAACTCTCTATTTTGCTCGTCGACAGCAGATCAGTTTCTGGGATTTGGCCGACCTATTGACGCCGGTCGTACCCATTGCCTACACTTTTGGCCGATTGGGCAATTTTCTGAATGGTGAATTGTATGGTCGCGTGACGAGCGTACCCTGGGGCATGTATTTCCCCATCGATTCCTCAAGGCAATTGCGACATCCGTCACAGCTTTATGAAGCCCTTTTTGAAGGGATATTTCTATTTATCATGCTTTGGTCACAGCGCAAGATGCCATCGCTGAATCGGCTTTATCTCCCGCTCTATCTTTTGGGTTACGGATTCGTTCGGTTTTTTATCGAGTTTGTACGCGAGCCCGACGCCCATTTAGGCGTTTTCTTTGGCCTGCTCACCATGGGCCAGATTCTTTGCCTGCTGATGATTTCTGCCGCCATTGTCCTGATGGTATTACTCGTTCAACATCGTCAGTCCGGATAAATCCGATCCGATACATTCAAAATTCCGCAAATCCATCGCTTCTTCAAAATCCCCCCAACTATTGGAGCAGGTGTTTATTTCGCCTTCATCAAATCCATCAGACTTTGAGTGAGCGCATCACCTGTCGAACCGACGCTCATTTCTTTCCTTTGGTGATGCCATCCCAATCATCGGTGCGGAAAGGCAAAGCCGGTAATCCTTCTCTATTATACAGATTGCAGATTGGATTGTCAGCCCAGGCGTAACGTACTGCAACCGGACGAGAAATGTCTGGATGAGAAACCAGTATGGTATTTCCGTCGATCGTTGCATCCGCCCAGACAAATACTTTATCTTCGCCGGCAACGGCAAACCCGGTGAGTTTGTCGCCCAAAGCCATCAGACCGCTACCGACATGATCAAAATGGAGGCGAATTTTATTATCTTCAAAACTCATCGACTGATAAATGGGGCCAGAGTAGATGACTTTATGCTGATAGACCTTCGCCAAAGCATTCAGCGCCAAACGATAGCCGACATCCTGTTTGTTTTTGGGATGAATATCTTTGGCATCTCCAATATCGATGGCCACAGCCATTCCCGTTGCAGGTAGAGAAAGAGTCATTGACTGAGCTTCCCGCAATTCTGCCCATTCGCTATCGGCAGGATGGTCAAGCGATGGTTGAAAATTCGCCAATTGGACAAACAAAAAGGGGAAATCACCCAGCTGCCAATTTACCCTCCAAGATTGTATCATCGTCGGGAACAATTCGCGATATTGATAGGCGCGGCCTGCGTTGGCCTCTCCTTGGTACCAAATGGCCCCCCTGATGGCAAAAGGCATCAGCGGTTTGCTCATGGCATTATACAGCACAGTTGGGCGATACGGACTGTCCGGTGATTGAGGTCGCGGCGGGATATCGGTGATGCTTATACTGGAGCGATAGCGCCACTTACCGGCAAGATCAATCTGCTTTCCCGAACTGTTGATCAATTGCAGCTGTTCTTTGGAACCCCACACTCCTCCACCCCCCCCTGTATCAAGCACTCGAATGGCAATGACGTTATCCCCTGGCTTTAATTTATCGCCGGAGATGGCATATTCGCGGGGAATATTATAACCGTCAGTTGATCCGACCTGCTGACCATTGACAAAAGTGATATCCTGATCATCTATTGGTCCGAGCCTGAGGGTCCATGTCTCTGTCGGTAAAGTCGACGGCAAGGTGAAGGTTTTTCGGAACCATACAATTCCATCGAAATCAGCCAATCCGGCACTTTCCCATAAAACCGGCAAATTCATTTCATTCCATGCGCTTTCATCAAGGGCAACACTTTCCCATGTTGCGCTGTCAGCCATGGCCGACTGCACCTTTTGCTCAACCAGGGCTTGCCATTCCGCCAGTTTGTCATCATATTCAACTTTCATTTGCGCTTCCGATGCAGCACTCGTCTGCATCGATTCGATGATCGGCGCATAGTCTGCGAGCGACGTCAACGAACCTGCCGACGTCCATGCTTCCGCGGGAGTTCCCCCCCAAGAAGAGTGTATCAATCCAATGGGTACAGACAGATCTTTATAAAGAGCACGACCAAAAAAATAACCGACGGCACTGAACTGGGGAATGGTCTGGGGTGAACATTCAACCCAAGGAGACGCTGATACATCCTCTTGAGGGAAGAGACTCATGGCGTGATTCACCTGAAAAAGTCTGATTTGCGGCCATTGAGCCTGGGCGATCTCCCGTTCAAAATCGCGTATCTCTCCCCAACCGGCGAGGGGCATTTCCATGTTGGATTGACCAGAACAGAGCCAAACCTCACCCACAAAAACATTTTGGAGACGGATCGTATCTTTGCCGATAATGGTCATTTCAAATGGCCCACCAGCGGCAAGGCTGTCCAATGTCACTCGCCAAGAGCTGTCCTCAGCAGCAACGGTCCCCTTTTTTTGTCCTTGGAACTGCACAGTCACTTTAGCAGTCGGTGTCGCCTTGCCCCAAATCGGGACCTCCGTTTTCTGCTGCAGAACCATATTGTTTGTGAAAAGCGAAGGAAGGTTGATAGTGTCGGCGGGTTCAGCAAAATAGGAACATGACATTCCAATGACCATCAAACAAAGGGTGAACAAGGTATATCGATTTCTCATATACTCCTCCAAAGAAATCCGATTCGTTCTCATTTGTCTCTGACAATCAAAAATAACCAAATAAAATCGGGATAGAAAGAAATATTTCAAATTTTTCAACAAGCGGGAATTTAATGATGATGGATGTTGACTTTGAATCCATCGGCGAGTAAATTAGAATGATAAAGAGGAAAATTATGAATCGCGGCACATTATACGGCATCATCGCTTACGGTTTGTGGGGAATTCTACCGCTCTATTGGAAACTGTTGCAAGGCGTCCAGTCGCTTGAAATTCTTGCCCATCGAATTATCTGGTCGCTGTTATTTGTCATTTTGCTGCTGTTTTTGCAGAATAACTGGCGTTGGTTGAATCGAATTATATCGAGACCGACGATTCTTTTATTTTTCAGCTCATCCGCGATATTACTGGCGGTGAATTGGCTTACCTTTATCTGGGCAGTGAATAATGGATTCATTGTGGAAGCCAGTCTTGGATATTTCATCAATCCTTTGCTGAATGTGCTTCTGGGCGTGCTGTTTTTAAAGGAAAGACTGCGAATCGGGCAATCGGTTGCCTTGATGACAACCGCCTGTGGAGTCTCGTGGCTGACCATCCATTATGGCTCTTTCCCGTGGATTGCGCTGACGCTCGCCATCACGTTTGGTATTTATGGATTATTACGGAAAATAGCCCCTTTGGATTCCATTGAGGGTCTTGCGCTTGAAACAGCGCTTTTAATGATCCCTGCAGTTTATGCATTATTTTACTTTGAACAACAGCATACCGCTCAATTTCTCCACAATACTGTGGCGACAGGGTTGCTGTTCGCTGCCGGTATAATTACCTCCGTCCCATTGATCCTTTTTTCCTCGGCAGCACGACGCATTTCTCTCACGGCTTTAGGTTTTATCCAGTACATCGCCCCAACACTACAATTCCTTACCGGCATACTCATCTATCACGAACCATTCAACAGTGCCCGTTTTGTCGGATTCAGCCTCATCTGGGCGGCATTGGCTCTCTATACTCTAGAAGGCCTGCATAACGCGCGGCGCCGGCAGCGATCATCCTAAATCCTATTTCAGAAGCAGCAGTAATTTCTTTTATGGATGAGATTTTTTGATTTTGGTGTTATACTTGCCAAAATTAGACAAATGTTTGACACGTGATGGAGATCGAAATGAGTTTGTTCACTGATAAAACAATGGAATCTGCTTTCAAATATGCAAAATCTCAGACGGCACATTTCTCAAAGAGCTTTTTCTTTTCATCACAAATTTTGCCTAAAGAAAAACGATGGGATACATTTGCGCTGTATAGTTTTTGCCGCTACGCCGACAATATCGTTGATCAACCGCGTGAACGAGCTGATGCAGAATTGTTCGATGAGATCGCATCTCTTGCCAGAGAACTGCAGATTGCCTATCGTCGAGGTGAATCAGAGCACCCCATTTTGAAACCATTTATACTGGTCTCTCTGAAAAGGGACATTCCGATCGAATATGCACTGGACTTGCTTGATGGTGTAAAAATGGATCTGTTAAAAAATCGTTATGAAAGCTTTGCGGATCTGTATGAATTTGCTTATCGCGTCGCGGGTGTCGTCGGTCTAATGATGACTTTTGTCATGGGCTTTAAAAACAAAGAAACCCTGATTTATGCTGAGAAATTAGGCATTGCCATGCAACTGACTAATATTCTGCGAGATATTCAAGAAGATAAAAACATGAACCGCATTTATCTGCCGCTGCAGGAATTGAAGCAATTTGGTTTAACTGAACAAGACATTCTGCTGGAAAACTTTAGCTATGATATGTACCACTTTATGAAATTCCAGGTTGAGCGTGCCGACCGTTACTTTGAGGAATCGTACCCAGGGATAGCTCTGTTGGATCGAGATTCGCAGTTCGCTATTTATTCTGCAGCAAAAATATATCGCGGCATACTGCGACAGATCGAAGAGCGTGGTTATAATCCATTTTTAGGACGCGCCTTTGTCAGCCAACGTAAGAAATTAGCCATTCTGTTCAATGAGGTTCTGAAAACGCGTCTGCTCCAACCCGTTGCAACGATGATGGCCTCCCTATTAAGTTAAAACAGACTGCAAGAGTTTTTACAAAAAAAATACAATTATTAACTTTGATTTATCCTAAAAATTGCCAACTTTGTAATTATTATTGTCATAGGAAGAGAGATTGTTATGCGCATTTTTATTATATCTTTGCTTTACTGTTCTGCCGCTGTATCTGCAGGCGATTGGACGAACTATACAACCGCCAACAGCGGTTTGGCGGGAAATCATGTACGTGCGGTCATTGTAGATCCTCAGGGTAACAAGTGGTTTGGCACAGATCAGGGATTGTCAGCTTATGATGGAGTGAAATGGCTGACCTATATCCATGACGACAATCAGCAAACTCTGGCTGATAATTCTATCAATGATTTGGCCTTTGAAACATCATCATATGGACCGGAGCTGTGGATTGCCACCGATAATGGTGTATCAGTAATGGCCATTCCGTCAATCGATGCCGTAACCAAGGCGACGCCCTATCGCACCGATAATACGGGACTCATCGATAACAAGGTGACAGCGGCGGCAGTGGATCCATTGCGACATGAGCGGTGGTTTGGGACACCCAATGGCGTCTCTCGATTTAGTTCTTCCGGTTGGAGAAATTTTTCCATGTCCACGGTCCCCATACTCGCTTGGAATGATGTGACCGATATCGGCATTGATGTTGCCGGCGGGTGGAAATACATCTGCACCCAGAACGGCATCCAAGAGATGAACGGCGTCTCCAGATTGCGCACCAAACTCGATGATGTTGATGCCATCACCTCTCCATCTCCCTACAATGTTGAATGGAGCGGCCTTTACTCTTCCATGGTTTATTCGGTCTTTGTCGATACCGACGGCACACAATGGTTTGGTACAGCAGAAGGATTCGCATATCACGATACGCTGGAAACCAAAGCCGGATGGGATCAGTTCACGACGGCCGAAGGATTAATCAACAATGTTGTCACATCGCTCATTAAAGGCAGTGACCAAGTTGTCTGGGTGGGCACACTGGGTGGTCTTGCTCGATTTGAGTATCAGTTGGGCGAATTCGGCGTCGAATCGTACAAATTCACCCATTACACGACAGCAGATGGCCTGGTCAATAATGAGGTGACCGATATCACCTTCGATCTTGATGGTACCCTGTGGATTGCCACAGCCAATGGTGTGTCCCATTTTAGCGGCGTAACTGCCGGAGTATTGTCAGAGAGCGACTTGCATCCTCGAGAATATTTCCTGAACAACAACTATCCGAATCCGTTCAATGCGGGCACCACCATCCGATACGCAACGGCAGCATTTGGTCATGTCGAATTGACGATTTCCAACATGTACGGCCAGATCGTTCGCGGTTTGGTCAGCGCACAGCAAAACTCGGGAGATCATGCGGTATCATGGGATGGAAGGTTCAGCAATGGAGAAGCGGCGCCAACGGGCGTCTATATTGTGAACTTGAAGGTCGTTGCAGAAGGTAATCTGTTTTCTGATTCGAAAAAAATAGTGCTGGTTAAATGAGAGGAATTGCTAAAGCGATAGCGAAAAATAATCAAGCCTCAAAACTCTTTCTCATTTCTCATCAAACAGTGAAAAAACATTATCACGATTTTCACCAGGGGGTGTCTTTGATTTTGCCGACGGCTCGATCGGCTTTTCTTCTTCCGGAGCCTGTACACGTTTTATCTGCAGAGAGACGCCATTCATGGTGAACGGTTGTCCACGCATCTGTTCATCATCTAAAATCCAGCTCATTGTCTTCAGGGGAATCGCCAGGACTAAAAAATTCAGTTGCCACCAATTTTTCTTTCGATCCGGTTCAATATGTTCAATTCTCGCGAAGAACCCGGGTTCATCTTCGACGTAAATGATGATGACTTCTCCAACTTGGAATCTGTCGCCGTATTGAATCATGCTGCTCTCTTTCACATTGACCAATATAGCAAACTAGCCAATTTTAACAAAAAAATCAAGGCATTTGCCCAGGCATCAAAACAAAGTCTCAATCGTCAAGTTTCCTCAATTAGGCATTGGAGGGCAATGTGATATTTTTCACTTTTTTATTTGCAGGTTAAGAAAAAAAAAGTTAAACTGTATTCACTGAATATGAAGGAAAAAGCAGATATGTTGAAAATCAAAGCGACAATTATCGATCAAGCCGGATTAGAGCGCACATTGACCCGCTTGGCTCATGAGATCATTGAAAGAAACGGAGGGGCAGTTGGAATCGCCTTGATTGGTGTGCGAACACGTGGTGCCACTTTGGCCGAACGACTGGTCAAAAAAATTGAGACAATTGAAAATCATAAAGTGCCGCTCGGCATATTGGATATTACACTTTATCGCGATGACTTTCGCAAACGTCTGAAACAACCCTGTGTCCAAGTTACGGACATCCCCTTTCAGCTCGATGAAAAAAATGTCGTTTTGGTCGACGACGTGCTTTACACCGGCCGAACTTCTCGAGCAGCTCTTGACGCTCTGATGGATTTGGGGCGGCCTGCCAGTATTCAACTGGCCGTGCTCATCGACCGTGGACATCGTGAATTGCCGATACATCCGGATTATGTAGGGAAATCGGTAACAACTTCATTGGGTGAAGAAATTCAAGTTCGATTGATGGAAAATGATGGCGAAGACTGTGTACTGCTTGTACAATCTCCAGAGGAGGCCTGATCTATGGCGCTGTCCAACCGCCATTTGCTTGGCTTAGATGGGGTGCCTGCAGAGGATATCTCCAAAATCCTTGATACGGCGGAAAGCTTGAAAACAATTCTAAGCCGACCTATCCCCAAAGTGCCGACGTTAAGAGGAATAACCGTTGTAAATCTTTTTTTTGAAAATTCCACCCGAACACGAATTTCATTTGAATTGGCTGAGAAACGTCTCTCTGCGGACACGGTGAATTTCACCTCTTCGGGGAGCTCGGTCAAAAAGGGCGAAACTCTAAAAGACACCGTACGCAACATAGAAGCGATGAAAATTGATATGGTTGTGATCCGTCACGCCTCTGCAGGAACTCCCTATTTTTTAACCAAGTGCATTAACTCGGTCATCATCAATGCCGGCGATGGCAGACACGAACATCCTACACAGGCGCTTTTGGACATGATGACACTGAGAGAAAAATGGGGAACACTGAAGGGGAAAAAAGTGGCGATCATCGGAGATATTCGCCATAGTCGTGTGGCAGGATCGAATATGCGCGGCTTGGTGACAATGGGCGCCGAGGTCTTAGTATGCGGCCCGCGAACTTTGATTCCGCCGGGCATTGAAGAGATGGGAGTTCATGTCACCTACAATCTTGATGAGGCATTGGCATGGGCGGACGCGCTGAATGTGCTGCGCATACAGTTGGAGAGACAGGAAAAAGGGCTATTCCCATCGATTCGAGAATATCATGCCGAATATGGCATCACCCGCGAACGGCTGAAGCGATTCGATAAAGAGATAGTCATCATGCACCCCGGCCCTATCAATCGGGGTGTGGAAATTGACAGCGATGTTGCTGATTCAGACGCATCCATTATTCTTGAACAGGTTACAAATGGTGTGGCTGTACGCATGGCCGTATTGGTGCTGTTGAGCGGAATTGACGCTGCACATGAATCGTGAGGAAAGTATCATGAATTTTGCCAAGACAGACAATCTCTTACTCGCGGGCGGTGAAATCATTGATATCAAATCGGGCAAACACGAAAAGGTTGATATCGTCATTCAAAACGGTAAAATCGATAAAATCGGCGCCATAGAAAAAAAAGGTTTCAATGGACAGATCATTGATGCCAGTGGCTGTATCATCACGCCCGGTCTGATGGATATGCATGTTCACCTGCGCGAGCCGGGTCGCGAAGACAAGGAAACCATCGATAGCGGATGCGCTGCGGCAACGGCCGGTGGATTTACGGCAGTCGCGTGTATGCCCAACACCACACCCGTCTGTGATACGCAGGAAGTCGTACGATTCATCAAAAAAAAGGCGGAAAAATTGCTGGTCGATGTTTTTCCTGTCGCTGCGATCACCAAAGGGCGACAAGGCAAAGAAATCACCGAAATGGCTGAACTGATTCGAGAAGGTGCAGTGGCATTTTCCGATGACGGCAGTCCTGTCGCCGACACGGCGGTCATGCGTAATGCAATGGACTATGTGAAAATGTTTGATGTGCCGATCATCGACCATTGTGAGGATCCGTTTTTAGCCCAAGGCGGCCACATGAACGAAGGCGTTATGTCGACCAAATTAGGCATGCAGGGAATTCCCAATGCCGCTGAATCGTTGCAGATTGAACGGGATATTCAACTTTCGCGGCTCACGGGAGCAAGAGTACACATTGCTCATTTATCAGTCAGAGAAGGCGTGGAATTGATACGGAGGGCCAAAGACGAGGGTCTTCCGATCACGGCTGAAGTTGCTCCTCATCACCTGATGTTCAGCGATCAGGATTTGGTTAATTATGATACCCATCTAAAGATGAATCCACCTTTGCGCACGCCGGAGGATATTGCGGCGCTCGAAAAGGGGATCAAAGAAGGGGTGATCGATGTCTTCGCTTCCGATCATGCACCGCACACCATTGAAGAAAAAGATGTCGAATTTGACGCAGCACCGTTCGGTATCTTGGGTCTTGAAACTATGTTGGCCATCATTTTAAAGCAAATCGTGAACAGAAATATTATCAGCCTTCATCAGGCATTGGAAAAGCTGACAATCGCACCCCGCCGCATACTGAACCTTCCTTTGCCGGAGGTGAAAGAGGGATATGAGGCAAATTTGACGCTCATCAATCTGAATGAAATGTGGACATATGATGTGAGCAACTCACGTTCAAAATCACGCAATGCTCCATACAACGGCATGACCTTCCAAGGCAAAGCGGTGGGTGTCTTCAATCGCGGTTTATTTGAATCTAATTTTTCACAATAGGAAAATACGCTTTGGGGTAACGCCATTCTGATCTGCCAGTATGATCTAATGAGCGATCAAAGTCAGTTTCATTTTTACAGAAAAATCTTGCTTTTTTTCAACAATTTTAATAAATTCCTTGTCTTTGTCTATAAACCACAATAAAGGAGACGTACCTTGAAAACTTATTCGCCAAAACCACAGGATATTCAACGCAAATGGTTTGTGGTTGATGCGGAGGGACTTGTTTTAGGTCGTCTGGCCAGCAAGATTGCTCAAATAGCGCGCGGAAAACACAAACCCATTTGGGCTCCGCATGCAGATGTGGGTGATTTCGTCATTGTTGTAAATGCCGACAAAGTCCGCCTTACCGGACGCAAAAGCGAACAAAAGGTTTATATTCGCCACACCAATCACCCCGGCGGTCTGAGAGTGACGCCGATTAAAAGCGTGATGGCGACGAAACCCGAATTCGTGTTGCGGGAGGCGGTTCGCGGCATGTTGCCCAGCAATCGCCTGGGACGCCAGATACTGAAACATGTTAAAATCTACGCTTCACCGAACCATCCGCATGAAGCACAACAACCTGAGACATTGAACTTGTAGTTCTGTCTGTGAATTAGGGAGAAACGATGAAAGGAACTTATTATTATGCCACCGGGCGTCGGAAAAACGCCGTTGCACGCGTTTTTGTCAAGCCCGGGACCGGCAAGTTTACCGTCAATGATCGTGATTTGCCCGAATATGTCAAACGAGATACCCTAAAGATGATCGTCGAGCAACCCTTGGTGGCGACGGAAATGCTGGGTAAACTTGACATTAAGGCTTACGCCAAAGGTGGCGGACTCACCGGGCAATCCGGCGCGATTCTTTTGGGTATCGCCCGGGCATTGGTAAAGAGCAATGAGGAATTGAAACCGATACTGCGCCACGGCGGCTTTCTCACCCGCGATCCCAGAATGGTCGAGCGGAAGAAATATGGTCGTCCAGGTGCGCGTAAACGCTTCCAGTTCTCAAAACGCTGATTTTTTTTCAGCGAATCACACATTCTTCGTTGGTTTAAGGGGTGCCTTTGCGGGACATATCTTCATCGAAGAATGGCGGTTTAACCCCAACATGAGGATAATAACATGGCAGAAGTTAGAATTCAGGATTTACTGCTCGCCGGATGCCATTTTGGTCATTTGACTCGAAGATGGAATCCGAAGATGAAGCCGTACATCTTTATGGAACGAAATGGGATTCATATCATTGATCTCAAGAAAACCCTCGGATTTTTGAATAAAGCATGCGAAGCCATTGAGCAAGTCGTGCGCCAAGGCGGCGACGTTCTGCTGGTCGGCACAAAAAAGCAGGCCAGAGACATCATTCGGGTTGAAGCCGAACGATGCGGCATGCCGTATGTAACCGAACGGTGGCTGGGTGGCACCTTGACCAACTTTGTCACCATTAAAAAGAGTGTCAAACGCCTCAAGAATTTAGAAAAAAAGGCCTCTGACGGAACCTATGATAAACTGTCCAAAAAAGAAATTCTCACCATTGAACGTGAGAAAGAGAAATTAAATCAAATACTCGGTGGAATTCGGGAAATGAACCGTTTACCTGAAGCCATATTCCTGGTGGACGCCAAAAAGGAAACGATCGCCGTCCGCGAAGCACAACGGCTGGGTATTCCAATTTTTGCCATATTGGACACCAACTCAGATCCGGATCCAATAGATTATATCGTCCCCTGCAACGATGATGCATTCAAGGCCATTAATTTGGTCACTCATGCACTGGTTGATGCGGTTCTGGCAGGGAAAGAAGGCCAAATGGAACGTAAAATCGCGGAAGAGGGCGAAGAGGAAAAAGAAAACTTTCGTTTTGGCGTTGTAGATGAGGAAGAAGAATAGAATCGTTATTGCGATTATGCGATAAAAATTGTTCAATTTAGGAGAACTCAAGTGATGAGTATTACGGCCGCTGACGTACAGAAATTGCGTGAAATTACCGGCGCCGGTATGATGGATTGCAAAAAAGCGTTGACCGAATCAGGCGGCGATTTTAATAAAGCAATTGATTATCTGCGGACAAAAGGTTTGCAGCAGGTTGATAAAAAGGCCGGTCGCACGACAGAGCAGGGCATTATCCAAGCCTATATTCATCCCGGCAGCCGATTGGGTGTATTGGTGGAAATTAATTGTGAAACCGACTTTGTCGCGCGAACTGATGCTTTTCTCAATTTTGCCAAAGATGTGGCCATGCAGATCGCTGCTGCCAAGCCGATTACTGTAAAACGGGAAGATGTATCGCAGGCTACAATCGAACACGAATTGGATATCTATCGTGCCCAAGCCCGCGAACAAGGTAAACCCGAAAATGTTATCGAACGTATGATCACCGGCAAATTGGAAAAATTTTACCAGGAAAATTGTCTTTTGGAACAGGCGTTTGTCAAAGATTCCGACAAAACTATCCGCGACTATCTGACAGAAACCATTTCCAAACTGGGTGAAAACATCATTATAAAACGTTTTGTCCGATATCAATTGGGCGAATAATGACCAGAGAAGAGCAAAGTGAAAACTTTGCTCTTTTTTTATACAGAGCCGAAAATGGGAGTAAAATGCAGGACGAAAAGCCTGTTTATCGACGCGTTTTGATCAAGCTCAGCGGCGAAGCGTTGATGGGGGACGAGAGAAAACTTGGTATTGATCCCACGACGGTGGATCAAATCTCTCAGGAAATCAGTGAGATCGTGCATCTGGGTGTTCAGGTGGCCATCGTCATTGGCGGAGGCAATATATTTCGTGGATTGTCCGCCAGCGCGCGCGGTATGGATCGAGTCACCGCCGATTATATGGGAATGCTGGCAACCGTCATAAATGCATTGGCACTACAGGATTACCTGGAACGATATGATCTGCAGACGCGCGTCATGACAGCCATTAAAATGGAGGAATTGGCGGAACCTTTCATTCGTCGTCGGGCAGTTCGTCATCTCGAAAATGGACGCGTGGTAATCTTCGGCGCAGGCACGGGGAATCCCTATTTTACCACAGATACTGCCGCGACTCTGCGCGCTGTCGAAATTGAGGCAGACGCCATATTCAAAGCCACCAAGGTCGACGGTGTATATGATCGCGATCCAGTGGAACATCCCGATGCCGTCAAATTTACTCACCTAACTTATATGGATGTGGTTCGTCGGCAGCTGAAGGTCATGGACACAACTGCCGTAACCTTGTGTATGGAAAACAAACTGCCCATCGTGGTCTTTAAGCTAAAGGTAAAAGGAAACCTTAAAAAGGTCATTCTTGGTGAAAAGATTGGTACAACTGTAGGTAGCGACTAAGATGATAGAAAACATTAAAAAAGATGCCAAAGAGCGCATGGAAAAAGCGGTGGAAACCGTGAGAAACGACTTTGCCAAACTACGAACGGGCAAAGCCACGCCGGCATTGTTGGACAGCATCCGAGTTGATTATTATGGAAGTCCCATGCCGATCAAGCAGATTGCCAATGTCAGCGCCCCTGAACCGCGATTACTCGTCGTTCAGCCTTGGGAACGCAATATGGTGGCTGAAATCGAACGCGCCATCATCAAATCAGATTTGGGTCTGAATCCTGCGAATGACGGCATCGTCATTCGTATCCCCATTCCCCAATTGAGCGAGGAAAGACGCCGTGATCTGGTGAAAATCGCCCGCAAAGGCGGCGAAGAGGGTAAAATCGCCATTCGCAACGTTCGCAGAGACGCCAACGAAAGATTAAAGAAAGACGAAAAAGCCGGAGACCTTTCAGAGGATGAGTGCCGGGACGGTCAAGATGACATCCAAAAACTCACCGACGATTATATCAAAAAAATCGATGAAATTCTCCAGCTGAAAGAGAAAGAGATTATGGGCCAATCATAAAGCAGATGCTTTATGATTCGCATCGGCAGGAAATAATTTCAGCATTCGAGCTCTCAGTAAATCAATGCCGCTGAAAATGCAGGGTGCCTCGCATTTCACGTTCAGTAAAAACATGTCCGTTCATCCCCCCACACAAGCCGGATGGTGAGCCACCCTCATGAATTCCCAGCATCATCAAGCCCCTTATGATAAATTTGCCAAGTTTTATGATTTAGAATATAGTCATAAAGATAATGATTTAGACTTTTATCTGGCGCTGGCTCGTGCATTTGGTTCACCGATCCTCGAAATCGGCGTCGGAACGGCAAGAGTGGCGTCCAGATTGGCGGCTGCAGGTTTTTCAGTAGTCGGTATTGACAATTCAGCGCTAATGCTGAAAAGTGCAACGCAACAGTTGTCTCATCTGAAGGAGATGTTAATCGGGCACGTGCAGCTTGTTCATGCCGACATGCGCAACTTTACCCTCGAAACGATATTCCCATTGTGCATTATTCCTTTCCGAGCATTCCTTCATAACCTGACCATGGATGAACAGCTGGAAACATTGACGCAAATTCACCGACATCTTGAACCGGGGGGTATACTGGCATTTGATCTTTTTGTACCGCTCTATCAGGTTATATCCGCATCCGAATGGCACGATAAGATTGGTGAGGAAGAGTTGCATCCGGAAAACTCGGGCGTTTCGATCGACATCAAAATCAAACATCGGCCGGAACAGCAGATCCTGCGGGTGACCAATTCTTACTTTAATCGGCAAGATGGGAAAACCCGTTCGGCGACGATGAATTATCGTTATATTTTCCGCTATGAAATGGAAGCCTTGTTGCGATTGTCCGGATTTCAGACAATCGAGGTTTACGGTGGATTTGAAAAACAGCGATATAATTATCACAGCGGCATCATGATCTTTATCGCCAAACGCGCCTAGTCATTCTAGGCGAGGATGGAACTATTGAAACCATTGCCGCGTTGATTTTTAATATGACTATAGTTTATCGGGAGTAGAAGGCGTCGTGGAACTTGCCAAGGTCAGGTTCATTCGAAATCCGAAATCCGGCATAATTCGAACTCATAATTTGATTCGCAAATCCATCGAATGGAATTTCGCGAATATATTCGACTTTGAGTTTTGCGAAACGCAATATCCTGGTCATGCACGGGAGCTGGCGCGTGAAGCTGTCGATTTGGGATATGATGCTGTGATCGCCATTGGAGGCGACGGCACCACCAACGAAATTGGTTCAGCACTCATCCATACCAAAACCGCATTGGGAATTATTCCTCTGGGTTCAGGTAATGGATTGGCCCGCGGTCTGGGCATTCCTCTCTCCCCCCTGAAAGCCGCCAAAGTACTGAAAACAGGATTGATCAGACAAATAGATGCCGGGCAAATTGAAAAAGATATATTTTTCATTGTCACCGGTATGGGATTTGATGCCATCATCGGTAAGGTCTTTAATGAGCAACAGGTGAGAGGCCTCATCCCCTATTTTACCATCGGTTTTAGAGAATACTTTTCCTATAAGCATGAAGTGTTTGTCCTCAAATTCAACAATAAGCAGGTTGCGGTTTCAGCCTTGTTTGTGACAATTGCCAACCTCAAAGGCTGGGGCGGCGGCGCCATTATTTCACCAGAAGCTGAATTTGATGACGGTATGCTGGACATTTGCGTCATTCATCGTGCCCCGACGTGGTATGTTATTGCGAATTTATACAAATTATTCACCGGCGGGGTTGTTAAACTGCGCAAATACAGCCGATATCAGGCATCTGAAGTTGAAATTGTGCGCGAAAAGGCCGGTCCCTACCACTTTGACGGAGAAGTGCAGGATGGGGGTGAAATATTAAAGGTGTCCGTACATCCGAAAGCGTTAAACGTAATCGTTCCACAAAAAAAAGCAGCCCGATTCTTACGATCCAATAAAATATCGTCCAGGAAAAGGAGTTCACCTTGAGC
>Ga0105103_10000941_pt1 | contig 16419 bp, 18 predicted proteins | sample PPLLaktember2015_2_FD_79107 | JGI IMG/M metagenome (GOLD analysis project Ga0105103, IMG submission 79107) | Freshwater sediment microbial communities from Prairie Pothole Lake near Jamestown, North Dakota, USA - PPLs Lake P7 Core (6) Depth... | ecosystem: Environmental > Aquatic > Freshwater >...
ATTCCTGATCGGTCATGAGATAACGATATCCATGCATTCTTGTGGCGTCCGGCAGATGTACGTTTTCAACCTGCACTCTGGACCATGCATATACTCGATGATGAATACCTGCCTGCCCGGGCTGTTGAACTGGTGAAAACGCAGTGGATCATCAGTAAGTTGACCTGTAGCGAGACATTCGGCCGGTGTACGCTTCCACAAATCCATATCAAAATATTTTTAAATAAATTCATTTCGAAATAGTTAAATAGATTTTAATATTACTCAGCATGTTGTCTCTGCTGCCTGAACCCGATCGCGCCAGCTCGCCCGTTACCGGTGTTGTCCTCCTGATAGGTATTACCATTATTTTCGCTATGCTGGTGCTCCTCCTGTGTCTTGGCTTTCATCTGCCATCAGCTGATTCTTCTGTTCCTGCCGTTTTCAGGATCGCAACGATTACGTTCATTCAGGACAGTGAGGGGATCAACGTGCGGGGATACGTTACCGTGACCAATACCCGATCGGACAATTACCGGAACAGATTTCTTAAGGTTATTACCTATGTGAACGGCACCCAGACAAACTGCAACATCCCCACCCTGAACAATCAACTGTTCTGTACGCTCAACCATAACGGTGTCTGGCATTTATATGGAGTGGGGACGTGGGGTAACAAAGATTCTCCGACATCCGTATGGCCGGGTCATTCGGATATCTCGATTGAATATAAAAAAGGGGTACTACATCCCGGGGATTGTATCACTCTTGAAGTGATCGATACGACAACGAACAGGATAATTTCTCGGGATACGTACCCGCATACGACTACCCGTGACATACAGTGGTTTATGAATTATTTCCTCAATCCTCAAGCCGCTTAAAGACCCCTTTCTTCGCTTTGAGGATCTTGCATTCAGGACAGCGCCATGTGTCCGGCACCTTCTCCCACGGCGTCCCAGCAGGGATCCCGTTCTTGGGATCGCCCTTGGTAGGGTCAAAAATATAATGGCATTCCAGACAGACCCGCCGTGCATTCTTGTCATCCGTTGGCATGGTTCCTTTCAACTCCATGTATTTTCATAAAACGTACCAGTCTGGTTTTTCCTGCTTTGGATATGAATACTATCCTTTGGGCAAAACCCATCACCGTTACCACAGACACTTATAACGAGATGAACTGTCGGGCACAGAGCCGGGCTACCCGGAGGGGTTCGGGAATTTTTCCCTCAAGGGTGAAGTCACGACAGAATCGTGCCGCATCGGGGTACCCGATCCCGGCCGCCCGCAGGTAGATCGTACGATGGTTTCCGAGATCTACCGGCACACGTTCACCGAGCCGGAGATAAGCCTGTACCCGTTCCTCATCCTCAGGGAAATGGTGCCGGATATCATTAAGGATCCCGTCGGAATCCTCGTACGTAACGCAGATGACCGGAATTTTGGACTCATCCGCAATCCGCACGGGATCCATCACATTGAACCAGGCAATCACGCAGCCGGAGAGAAGGACAATATTAATGTCCCGCCGGTCAAGATCCCGTATCATCCGGAGGACTGTATCGGTTGCATCCCTGCCGCCAACCCTGACCCTGCCAAAACAGAAACCGTCGATACGGAGGTCTTTTCGCATCACGACACCGGCAAGCGTGGAATGTTCCCGCCCCGCATAGCTCTCCGCAATTCCCAGTGCCCGCAATCCCTTTTTGGGGAGATGCATAGAAGCACTTATGACACCCGATTAAAAATACTATACCAATGAAATTCAACAAAGACGAGGTTTGTGTTTTAATCCCGACACTCAACGAAGCGCCCACCATTAGCGCAGTCATCCGGGAATTCAGGGACCTCGGATATAACCACATCCTGGTCATCGATGGCAAAAGTTCTGATAATACGGTTAAAATTGCCCGTGAAGCGGGTGCAAATGTCCGGACGCAGTCCGGGTCAGGAAAAGGAAATGCGATTATTGAAGCGTTTGAGATTATCGAACAGCCGTATATCCTCATGCTTGACGGGGACGGCACCTATTCTGCAAAAGATGCTGATAAGATGCTGACCCCGCTGTTCCTGGGATTCGATCAGGTTATTGGTGATCGTCTCATCAATGCCGAAGAGGGCGCATTTTCCCGGATCAACCTTTTCGGGAATCATATGCTCAATATACTCTTCAAAATCGCCCATAGCCGGGACCTTCATGATATCCTTTCCGGCTACCGTGCATTCACCAATCTTGCCATCCACCAGATGAACCTGAAAGAGAAAGGTTTCGAGATCGAGACCGAGATTTCCGTTGAAGCAGTCCGGAACGGCCAGCGCATCATGGTCGTTCCGATACGGTATTTAAGCAGGCCGGGAACCGCAACCAAGCTCTCCCCGTTCCATGACGGGATCAAGATCGTCAGCACAATCTACCGGCTTGCGCGGGTGAATAACCCAATGTTCTACTTTGGTCTGATGGGTGTATTCACCGCCATACTCGGGATGCTTGTTGGGGTCTATGTCCTGCTTCAGTGGTTCCAGAATATTGAACACATTCCGCTTACAATCCTCACCGTGCTGCTCATCGTTGTCGGAATCGAGATCTTCATGTTTGGTATGATCAGCGATATGCTCCTCGTCTTCCACCGGGAGATCGTCCGGGAGATCCAGCTGCTCCAGCCTCCGAAATCCCCGAAATAATAAAATTTTTCCCAGAAATTCAATTCCATTGAAAGAAAATCAATACAATACTCAATGCATGAAGTTTCTTGCCTCAGGGACTCTCCATAGAGTGGTGTTGCCAGAACGTTTTTTATATTTTCTGCTCTGTAGAAACGGGCATGAACAAAGGGTTCGCACAGAACCATCAAAATCGCAGATATGAGAGCTCCCCGCCTCATGGCACGTCCGGGGCACGGTGGGGCAGTTCCGTGTTTTCCAAAATGCTTCCGGTTATTGACCCCCGCGGGGGCGTCCCTCCGGGGGCGACGGCGTTCATCGCAAATAATTGAGAAAGTAAAAAATCCTGAAATAACAGGGTTAATTGCGATTTTCATGGGAAATCATTTGATAGTAATTATGACGCTCTTGGGGGCTCCGCCCCACCGCCAGGGCATCCCCAGTTGCGATAGTGCCGTATTACCTGTACACGACCGTGCAGGTATTTTCCGAGCCGGTAATTAAAGAAACATCGCAATGCGCCCCCGCCCCCGATGGGGGCAGGGCTGGCGCAAGGGGGTTATCATCACTATGAAAAGAGGTTTTCTCCAGAGCAAAAAACCTACACTGATGGTTTTTTCCCTGATATTATTTTCCAAGAAAATTCCGCTTGATAGCAAGAACCCGGCACGCGTGTTCCGCAAGTGACGTGTAAAGATATGCTTCGTCAAGGGTCTTGCCAGCAGCAAAAGTGCCGTGGCCGCGGGCAATCACCAGCTTCGAACGAACAAGAGCATCGGAAACGGTGTCTGCAATCTCCTGCGATCCCGGCTCTCCAAACACGACCGGTATCACGGGGCAGAACATTTTTCCTTCACTGTCCTCCGGCCGTATTTCGTCCAGGACTAGGGACAGGGCAACTGCAGCCGGGGGGTGGGCATGGATTATCGCCGTGTGAGGAGTTTGTCTATAGACTTGCCGGTGAACCCGGTACTCACTTGAGGCATCCGGGGGAACTTCCCCTGTCAGAGGGACAAAAATTGGTTCTGCTGCAACATCGAGATAAGCCCCTGCCCGTTTGATAAAAAAACCGCCATTTCCTGTAAGCACGCTGACATTGCCGAAATTCCCCCCGACAAGGTGCTCGGCAAAGAGCCGTTTTCCTATGCGCTCGAATTCACTGGCGAACAAATTTCACACCCATTTTTCCATAGATATTTTTTCTGCGCATGTGTTTGTTTTTATAGCAAGGTATCCCGGGTCAGGAGCGCACCGAACATGAATTCATCCTTATCCCCGGGTAGCCGGCAGATCTCCTGCAGAGGTCTGTTTTGTGCACGCGGTTTCGTGCGGGCTACCGGAACTGAATACTGACATCCCGCATCTTGTTGTATCGTGCGATATTAAGCAGCAGGGGCGTGAGGGCCTCGACCATGCTCGACACGGCCAGTGGCCCTGCGTCAAAAGCTTGGAACCGGGAGACCTTGTTCACGATTGCCATAACTTCCTGCTTTGCCTCGGCATCATCGCTGCAGACCGGAACGGAATAGGCAAGTTCTTCATCCAGTGCCTTCCACTTGTTGGCCGCGATCGTGTTGAACGCGGAACAGATACGGGCAGTGGGAGGGAGGAGCCGCCTGAGCATGAGGGCTGCGGATCCTTCCGGCGGCGGGACGAACACGAAATGGTCACGCTTCTCCATGGGATTAACCGGGCTGATAACGATCTTATTCTCAAAACCATGAAGGCCTTCGAGTGTTGCGGCAAGGTGCCTGAACGGGATTGCCAGGATCACAATATCTGCATCATCAACGGCAGTCTGGTTGGAAACACCTGTCAGCGAACAGGACTTTCCCCGGTTTTTCAGGGTCTCTGTACCGAGCCTGCACGTTGTTTCCGCCTTATCTTTCTCCCGGGATCCGACAATAACATCGAATATCGGGGACAGGCGAAGGGCCATCCCCTCCCCGATATCACCGGTTCCTCCGACAATGCCAATCTTCACTTATCCCACCAGCGGCCGTAACATTTTTTCAAGCGTTGTCGCGTCAGTGACACCTTCAAGAGACTGGAGAACCTTGCCATCCTTCTCAATGATGAGCGTGGGAACAACGCGGATCCCGTATTTTTCAGCAAGGTCCATGTGCTGGTCGACATCAACTTTCCGGATCTCGATGGTATCACCCATCTTTTTTGCCAGTTCCTCGATGATCGGCGTCTGCATCCGACAGGGCCCGCACCAGGTTGCAAAGAAATCAAACAAAACCGGTTTGCTCATAACAATCTACCTGTAGGAGTTGTCGATGAAAAAAAAGATAAATCTATGGTATTGTTACCTGGAAAGGATCTGCATGATGATTCTGCCGTATGCCGGCCGGGTAACGATGACACCGACAAGGACACCCAGGATCGTAATGATTGCAAATCCCTTCAGGGTCGAAAGGTCCATCAGTGCGAGCGGTAGCATCGCAATGAGAACGGTTGCTGCCGCAGCAACGATGATCCCAAGAGCCCTCGCAAGCCTTTTCAGGTAGAGATTGGGCGAAGGAACCTTTCCCTCATGCAGGATCTCATCGGTGATGATCACGAGCTGGTCGATTCCGGTCCCCACGACCGCAACCAGACCGGCAATAGTCGGCAGATCCATCTGGAATCTGATTAACGCGATGAATCCAAGCAGGATGACCAGTTCTGATGCATTGATCATGATCATCGGGAGGACGATACCGGGTTCGCGGTACCGGTAATAGACAACAAATCCAACGGTGATAAGGGCGAGGATAAAGGCAAGAACAGCCATGGTCTTGTACCGCTCCCCGAGGGGTGCGGACGTTCCGCCCGATCCTGCGATGGTCACATCCACCGGCAATGCTCCTGCACGGAGGTGAATCTCCAGCTGCGTTGCCTGGTTCGAACCGGTCTTGCCGACACCGGTTGAAGCGAATAACTGGCGTATCTTCTGTGTCTGCAACTGGCCGGCAAGCTCGTCAGACAGGGGCGCAGAATAGACCGTCTCGTTGTCAAGGAGCATGAGGAGGTAGTGGTTGGTGGGATCCGTAGTAGCGCCGTACTTTATCGCTGCTTCCTGGAAAGCGGTTGCACCAGCCTCATTCAAGGTAAAACTGACACCCCACTTGTCGCTGCCCGGTGGTTCCTGGGTGGGCAGCTGGACGCTCGTTATTGAATCGCCGGATACCACATGTTCGGTAGCATTCCCGGTTGTCTGGACGCGGATCTCGAACTTACCCTGCTTCCCGACGATCTCCTGCGCCTGTCTCATGTCGACACCGGCAAGTTCGACACGGATGTAGCGCGCTACATTGTTGAAACCGGTGAGCGTATTCACTTTGGCATCCTTGGTGCCCATGGCATTGATCTTACTTTCAAGGATGCGTTTAACGGTGTCAGCTGTTGACTTTGATACTCCCTGATTATAACTGGTAATCTTCCCGCCGGCAGTCTCAAAAAGGGGTTCAAGCTCTTCCCGGGTATAAAATTTCCGGATTTCCAGATGTGTTTCATCGATCTGAACCACTTCGGCATCCACCTCTTTTGAGAGGTTGGCAATGAATGTTTCTACCGGTTCGTCCGTGGTAAACCCGATGACTTCTCCCTTAAATTCCAGCTGGATCCATGCACCCTGCTGGAGGTCAAGACCGTACTGGAGGTTGGTGGCAATCTTTCCCTGATCGTCAACGTGAGGAAAAATCGCGATGACCGACAGGAGGACGAGGATGATAAGGATCGCAACTCTCCAGTCGCTCACGAGTGCCTTTAACTGTTTCTGGTTCATTTGCCACCTCCCTTCTGCACGTACCATTTCAGGATGCCGACATTGGTGAGCCAGGTGTTCAGGATATCAGCCACAAGCCCGATCAGGAGAACTGCAGATATTTCCATGAGTATCTGGACTGACCCGAACCATGAGACTGCGAATAATGCCGCGACTGCGGCAAGGGTCGTGGACGTCATGATCATGCCGGTGTGGAACGCTCCCGTGAGCTTGTCATTCAGCTTCCCCTGCCGTTTCAGTACCCGGTTGGTGAGCAGGATATCGCTGTCCACCGAATAACCGATCAGCATGAGGAGAGCTGCAGTTGTCCCCAGGGACAGGGGAATACCGATGATATTCATGACTGCCGCGGTCATCACCATATCCGCCAGAGCAGAGAAGACGACGGCGACAGAGGGAACGAACGTCCTGAACGTGAGGAAGATAACCACAGCCATACCGATAAAAGAAAAAATGAGAGCGAGAGCCGCCTGGGATTGGAGTGATTTCCCAAACGATTCCCCAATCTGGTCTATCTTGGCATCCGGATATTTCTGACTGATCAGCTGCGAAAGGGACTGATATCGTGTATCATCCATGCTGCTGAACTTCAAAAACTTCCCGTTATTCATATCACTGATCTCTGACAGCGGGTAGCCGGCAAAGGTTGTCTGCAGCTGTTCCCTGCTGTCAGAAGTAATGATCGTGACCGCAGTCCCCCCGGAAAAATCAATACCCGGCGTTACAGGCATCCCTGTTGCCACGATAGTAAATGCTAGCACGACAAGGGAAATGATAAAAAGGACTAGAGGGATTACCACGAGCTGCTGTGGTGAATATTTCTCGATATTATAGTTGATCAATCCCATGTCATATTCATCTGTCTACTTATGATTAAATAGTTACCAGAGATGATGTTCCCTGGGATGGGACATCCAACTCCAGATTAAATCTTCGCAATGACAGTATCCAGGAAAGTTTCGCAGAAAATTTTTGTTCCTTTTAAAAACGCTCCAATCCCTGATTCGGGATATATAATTGCAAAAAATCAAAAAATATAAATAGCGAGAACTTTGACACTACTCCTATGAGATCTCCAACAGAGATCAAGAGAGTCATCGAGAACCGCCTGCGGTCATACCTCTCACGGGATAAGACCGGCATCCGGCGCGAAGTACTCATACTCTTTGTAAAGACACGATCGATCACCATTGCCGAACTTGTTACAGAACTGCAAAAACAGTTCACGGTTACATTCCACGCGATTGCATCGATGGTTGGTATCATTGCTTCCCGTATCGGCATTCTCCGGGCAAACCGGAATACCGATGGCGTGAACAGGTACGAAATCAAGGAAAAGTATGTTGACATCGTGGTCGGGATTGTGGGAACATAAGCCCCCAGCCGATCCATAACGATTTTTACTGCCCACTTTCAATAATATCAGCATCATGTTTACCCATTCTCAGGACAGCATTGACCTTGGGGAGATTACCGTTGTTCCCGAAGTCCTTGCATACATCAACAAGCGGGACTGTGATTTCCGTATCTGTACCTCATGCGGAGGGCCGATCCTTCTGCCAATACGGGTTAAACCCCCAAAAAAGACTGATATCCTGCTCAAGGCCGGCAACCATACTATCTATATATCCATTCACCAGGCACGCTTTCTCAACAGCATTCATATGGACATGATACCGTTCTTTGAGGAAAATGAACATACCGGGCCTGAACGCGGATGAGTTTTATTGAGGTTTCCCATACCGCGGATGTAAAAATCCGGGCAACAGCACCAACGCTTGAAACACTTTTTTCAGAAGCATTTGCTGCCCTGATGCAGGTTCTCTATGGCCCGGACCGGAAAGGCGGCAGGAAACGGGAGATACGCCTCGAAACAGAAGACCATGAATCACTCCTGAGGGAGTTTCTCTCAGAAGTACTATTCATTGCTGAAGTTGACGGACTGGTCTTTTCCGGTGCGGAGATCCATATAGATGGATGCCGCCTTGTTGCAACGCTTGACGGTGAGCCCTTTGACCGGACCCGGCATGCCCTGGGAACGGAAGTGAAGGGGATCTCATATTCCGGTCTTGCCATAACGCACGATACCAACGGATACATACTGGACATCGTATTTGATGTATAGAGTCGAATATAGTAAATAAAGGAACAGATTCTGCAGGAGGAGAACGGGTACGATCCCCGCTTCTCTGTGCAGGCCGGGGGGAATGAGCCTGATGCTTGAAGGCATACAACGGATTGGAACAAACGAATGGGAAGTGCCGGTCGGATTTATTCCCGGGATGCGGGTTCCGGGCAGGTTCTTTCTTTCAGAAGCTCTTGGCCGGATGCTGGAACCCGGCGCTGTCCAGCAGCTGGCAAATGTTGCGACCCTGCCCGGGATTATCCGGCACGCCCTCGCCATGCCGGATATTCACTGGGGTTACGGCTTCCCTATCGGCGGCGTAGCGGCATTCTCGCTGGACGAAGGAGTGATCTCCCCCGGAGGTGTCGGCTTTGATATCAATTGCGGAGTGAGATTGTTTACAACGCCTCTCCAGCCCAGGGATATCACCGGCAGGCGTGACCTGGTCGATGCGCTCTTCAACGCCGTCCCCACGGGGGTTGGTGCAAAAAGCCTTCTGAAAGTGTCATCAAAGTCGCTTGACGATATGATGATGAAAGGGGCACGATGGGCCGTCGAGTCCGGGTACGGTCTGCCGGGAGACCTGATACGGTGCGAAGATAAAGGATGCATGAATCAGGCCGACAGCAGCCAGGTTTCAACAAAAGCAAAACAACGGGGAGTGCCCCAGGGTGGGACACTGGGTTCGGGCAACCATTTTCTCGAACTTCAGGTAGTCCGCGAGATTTATGATCAGGAAGCTGCACACGCCTTCGGCCTCGCTGCCGGACAGGTCTGCTGCATGATCCACTGTGGCTCCCGCGGTCTGGGTCACCAGGTATGTACAGACCACTTAAAAATACTCGAGCAGGCAACCAGAAAATACCATATCACCGTTCCTGACCGGCAACTGGCCTGTGCCCCAATCATCTCCCCTGAAGGAAAAGCCTATTTCGGTGCTATGGCCGCATCGGCAAACTATGCATGGGCCAACCGGCAGATGATAACGCATACCGCACGAAATGTCCTGGTGAAAATGTTTTCTGTCGATTACGATGAGATGCCGCTGGTGTATGATGTTGCCCATAATGTTGCCAAGAGAGAAGAGCACCAGTATGAAGGAAGGCGCCGGGAAGTGTGTGTGCACCGCAAGGGAGCTACCCGTGCATTCGGACCTGGTGCACCGGATCTGCCGCAGGATCTCGTACGGATCGGCCAGCCGGTCATCATTCCGGGTAGTATGGGGACATCATCCTTTGTGCTGCGCGGGACCCATACAGCCATGGAGAAGACGTTTGGTAGTACCTGTCACGGGGCAGGACGGATTATGAGCCGGTCGCAGGCGAAGAAGAAGCTGATTGGGAAGGAAATTGCAGCTGGTCTGCTCAGGCAGGGCATCATCGTTCGTGCACCCAATGAAGATGCCATTGCTGACGAGGCACCTGACGTCTATAAGCCCAGCGATGAGGTTGTAAACGTGGTGCATGAAGAGGGTATATCCCGGCTGGTCGCACGACTCACCCCTGTCGGGGTGATCAAGGGATGAGCTGCCGCGCCGGCTTTGTCTGGGCAACGCCGCAGCATTTCAACCGTTATATTGAGGAGTGCGGGGTAACCTGCGAACTCGTCACTCCCCACATGCTTGCCGCCCCGTTCTACCGGCCAACCCTCAACTGCCTTATCATTCCAACGGGATTTGCAAACCCGGCCTATTCAAACCTTCTTCCTGCCCTCCGCGCCTCGTCCCCGCGCATCCGGAGGTTTGTTGAGAACGGTGGTTCCCTCCTTGTATTCGGTGCTGCTGCCGATAAGCCGGACGCCTATGACTGGCTGCCATTCCGCGTCATGTACCGGCATGACTGCCATCCGCGGAATATTACATTTCCGCCAGGTTCCAGCACCCAATCCATCATTGATGATTATAATCCCGCCACGATCGAGTGCGATGGCATATTTCCGGAACATGAGGGGAAAAGCGTCGGTACCTGTGAATCCGCAGCGGTGATTATCGAAGAGCACGTTGGCCAAGGGAGGATCGTTGTGACGAGTATTCATGAGTATCCCTCCCGTCGGTTCCTGAATAAAATTTGTGCTGAAGGAATCCCGAACACGTTCTGATTGTTTTGCCACGGGAATATCCGGTGGCGTTTTCTGCAGGGGTTCAAACGGGGGCAATTCCAGCCCCGGAAATTACGTTATTGCACCGTTTTTCCGAATTCAGCACATTTTCCATGAACTGCTCTGGAGAAACGGGCATAAACGAAGGGGTCGCACCAGAACCATGAAAATCGCAGATATGAGGCTCCCCGCCAGGGCCCCTCCGGGGTACGACGGGGCAGTTCCCTGTTTTTTAAAAATGCTCCAGGTTATCGATCCGCCGCGGGGGCGCCCCTTCGGGGGCTGGGCTGGCGCAAGGGGGTTATCATCACTATGAAAAGAGGTTTTCTCCAGAGCACGGTGAACCTGATAATCCAGGTTCTCCCGAATTCGCCTGAAATGACATCCGTTTGCTAAAAGGGGGTATTTTGAGAGAGGGGAGAGGGTGGCAGGAGAGAATCGCTCCCTTGAGGAAATTCTCCGACGGAAGGGTTTTTCAGGGGGGAGACGGTTTCAGATCAGTCTTAATGTACGAGAAGTTGAACCAAAAAATTTCAGAAAATTTTTTCTTCATAACGTCCAAAAAACCAAGAATTATTTTTCTCAACCAGAAATAGCTCGTTTCTTGCGTCATACGATCCCCAGCAACGGGGGACGGGGCGCGATTGTGCCAGAATATTGAGGGAAACAAAAGGACCCGTATCGTAACTTTATTCATCACTGATTCATTAGTATTAACCAGCAATGGATATTTCTTCCTTTAAACATTACCAGTCTCACGTAATCGTCCTGCTCCTGTTATTCTTTATGGCGATTGCATTCCTTCTCCGGATCCTCCCTGCAATCGTTACCCGGGACCTGGCTTTTTTCCCGGTATATGACACGGACACCTGGTATAACCTGCGGCAGATCGAAGTGATGGTCCACAATTTCCCGCAATACAACTGGTTTGACCCGATGACAGCGTATCCTGCGGGAAAGTTGATCGACTGGGGGCCGCTCTATCCGTTCCTTGCAGCAGTGCTCTGTCTCATAACCGGCGCGGCCACCCGAATCGGGATCATTTCGACCTCGGGATTTGTATCACCCATCCTGGCAGTCCTCATGGTTCCGGTCATGTACGGTATCGGAAAGAAGCTTGGGGACTACAAAACAGGTCTTGTTGCGGCCGGTCTCATTTCCGTTACCTCACTGGTGTATTTTACGTTCTCCTCATATGGGATGATCGATCACCATGCTGCAGAAGTGCTCTTTTCCACGCTCTTTTTTTTCGTGTACCTGTATGCCCTTATCTATGCACGGGAAAATCCCGTTGATTGTAAAAACCGGAGCACACTCCCGTATTTCTCCCTTCTGTCTGCACTTGCCGGTTTCGTCTATTTTCTGGGGCTCATTACGTCAACCACGGTGATTCTTAGCCTTCTCGTTATCGCTGTGTATATCTTCGTACAGGGCCTGGCAGATTTTTACTCTAAAAAAAGTTCCGATTATCTGTGCGTCCTGAATATTGTCCTGCTCGGTGTTGCATCAATCCTTTTCATCCTGTTCGGGTTCAAGCGTGAAGGGATATCCTTCTCCCAGTACTCTGTAGGCATCCTGTATATCCATCTGGCACTTATGGCTGAGGTTGTTGTTATCCGTATCCTTGCGGAAATATTCCAGAAAAAACGGGCATGGTTCTTCATCAGTACTGCCGGGCTATGCCTGGCAGCGCTCGTTCTCAGCCAGATCATTCCCTCATTACAATCGATCTCAGAGCAGGCACTGGACCTGCTCTTCGGTTTTTCGGTGTATACGGTTGGTGTGCAGGAAACTCTTCCCTTGTCATGGGCTAACGCATTCGAGACGCTGAATGCGGGTATCTTCCTTGCGGCCGGTGGGTTTCTGGCTCTGGGATATTCTCTCTGGAAAAAACAGGAGCGGGAACTGATCTTCTTTGCGATCTGGTCTGTACTGATGCTCCTCATCACCATCCAGCACCAGAGATTCCTGTATTACTTCACCGTCAATATCGTCCTCCTCTCGGCAATCTGCATCACGGAACCCCTGCGCTGGGAAAACAATCCGCTCTGCCAGGATGTTTCCTCGTTTTTTTCCAGGAACGAAGAGAGCAGTCCTGCCATAATACCTGGAAAAAAACCACCAGCACCCTCAAAACAGGGAAGAAAGAAACGAGTTGAACCCGTACCCGTAAAAGCGCGTCCAGCCGGGACATACCTTGCAGGTATCTGCATCATCGCGGTATGCCTCCTTGCCGTTATTCATCTCGCTCTATCTATCCAGCAGGACTACCAGTACGGCATGAGTGCCAGGGAGCGGGTGATACCCGGGGACTGGATGGAATCCCTCACCTGGCTGAACAGGAACACTCCCGACACGGGTATTGACTATTTCGGGCAGTACGACAGGAAACTCTATACACCGCCCAAGAACTCGTACGGGATCATGGCAGTATGGGACGCCGGGCACTGGAACACTTTTTTTGCCCACCGCGTGCCGATCACCAATCCCTTCCAGGACAATCTCGGGGGTGGGCGGGGGACAGCGGCCTTCTTCCTTGCCGAGAATGAATCGAAAGGAATTTCCATCCTGAATGAGTTCAGGGGACGGTATATTATTACCGACTCCTCAATGGCAGTTGACCGGTTTACCAATCTTGTTCCCTGGGTGAGTGGATCGGTAGATATCTCGCGCTATATCAAGTGGTTTCTGGTTCCTGATGCAAAGGACCCCTTGCAGCTGACAAAGGTCCACAAATATGACGATGGTTATTTCCGGACCATGGTCGTGAGGCTGCATAACCTGGATGGCTCAATGACAGAACCGACAACCGCAGAGTATATGCGCTACGTGATCAGGCTGCCGACAGCGAGGGAATCTGCCGAGGCAACGGGTTACTCCCGGGTTATCACGGACAAGAACACCGTCACAGTCTCGTCGCTCGATAACAGGTCGCCAATAATTCCAGAAGGTAAAGAATTACTTCCCAGCACCTACGCTGCGCTCTATACCGGCCAGCCGGACAGACCCCTGCAAAAAGTTCCGGCCCTCCGGCAGTTCCGGCTGATCCACGAATCGGAACAGAACGCCTCGGTCACCCCGTTTCCGGAATCCGATTCCTTCACCCTCCCGGGTATTAAAATGGTGAAAATTTTCGAGTTTGTCAAGGGGGCCCGCATTACCGGTACGGGTGTCATTGAACTCGACGTGGTGACCAATACCGGCCGGACCTTTACTTACCGGCAGGACAGCATTGATGGCGAATTTATTGTCCCCTATTCTACAACGGAGAGCGCGTATGAAGTGCGTGCAACCGGGCCGTACAACATAGCCGGGACGACCCTGTATTTTACAGTAACAGAAGATGACGTGACCAGCGGAAAGAAGGTGACAGGTCCTTCGTAACAGTACTGTTTTAAAAAGTCCTGTCATCCCCAAACAAGACCTTGCGATAATAACTGACCGGTACTTCGGCAGGTTTACCCCGTCAGGGACTTGTAAAATTGTTCCACCCGGTCAACGATTCTGTCCCAGTCATAGGCTTCAGCTGATATCATGCAGTTCGTTTTCATCGACGGGTATCTGCAAAGGGCTACCTCTATTTTAGAGGAAAGATCCTCAATGGATAATGATGAGAGAAACCCGGTTTCTTCTGTAATCAACTCACCGATGGCATTATCCGGGTGATCCACCGTAACTATTGGAAGGCCGCAGGCAAGCGCTTCCAGTGCAGCAATACCAAAACCTTCCCGCGTCGAAGGGATGACGCAGATATGCGATGACTTCATCAGGCTGATAACCTCATCGTGGGAATCAAGAAATGATTTGAAAAAAACCCTGTCTTCAATCGCAAGGTTCCTCACCAATGACCGGATGGCATCCCGCTCCGGTCCATCTCCAAGTATGAGCAGAGTGCGGTTTGGGGATCCTGACAAGATTACCGCAAATGACCGGATTAGCACATCCGCATGTTTCTCTTTGATCAGGCGGCCCACAAAAATGATATCGAAGGGCTCAGTGGATGGAGGCAGCGATCTTAGCTGGCGGGGATTGACCCCGTTCGGGATAATGCGGACTTCGTTACATAACCCAAGGAGCCGTAGTTTTTTTGCCGTTGTTGCTGATACTGCTATTATATTCGGGGTGAGTCCTGTAACCAGCCGCTCGGTTACTTTTCCAAAAGCCCCCAGCCAATCCAGGTATTCATACCAGTAGTCTCCCCATACCTCGTGCCATGTAATGATGAATGGCTTTTTTTTCATCACTGATGCAAGTTTTACCGGAAAACACGGGATATAAGGAAACTGCTGGCAGTCGATGATGTCAAACTCTTCACGCATCAGAAACAAGAGGAGGTGGCAGCTGAAAAAAAGTGCTTCAAACAGCGTTCTCCTGCCATCTGCATAGAGTTGTTGTGGAGGACAGATGCCGTGCAGGGTTATCCCGTCCGTTTTTATGGAATCCGGTCCATCCCAGTATTTCATTCCTATGATATGGACATCATGCCCCCGGGCACCAAGACGGATTGCGAGTTCGTGGATACGCATTTCCACGCCTCCTTTCACGTAGGGGTAGATGACATCGTAGACGAAGGCAATCTTCATTGTGCTCACGAGCCAGAAGAGTTGTTCTCATTCAATAACATCATGCTCTGGAAGACGGCGAAGAGGAAGATCTGTAAACCGGTGGTTACCAGGACGAGTGAGATGATTGCTGTCGAGATCTGGGAGAGAATGCCGAAGTTTTCGCTAATCCACTGGATAATGATATTGAAACCGATAAGGATCCCAAAAAAAGCCAGAAATGCACCGGACAGGAGGAATTTTTCCAGGTTGTGGTAACGCATAAAAAGTTCGATGATCCCGGTTTTTTTCTCAAACCCGTGGATGACAGAATAGGTCTTCATCAGGAGTGCGGAAAGGACGACCTGCAGACCACCCATCACCATGATTGCCCCTAAAATGAAGGTATGAAGATGGGAGGCCTCGACATTTCCCTTCACATAAAAAAAGGTCATCAGAAGAAAACCGACACCGGCAAAAATACTTCCCGGTATTGCGATAAACGGCAGCGGTTTCATCAAGAGGACAAACCGGATATGTCTCCAGCCATCGGCAAAACTGTGCAGTTTTGACGGCGCCTTCCGGGGATAATAATTGATGGGAACTTCTTTGATGCGGAGATTTTCTTTGGATGCCATGATAAGCATCTCGGACGCGAACTCCATACCGCCGGTCTTGATGTTGAGACGGGTCAGGGCTTCTTTTGTGATAGCCCTAAATCCGCTGTGGGTATCAGAGAAACGGGTATGGAAGATCAGGTTTACCATCCATGTCAGAAGCGGGTTGCCAATATACCGGTGCAGGGCGGTCATGGAACCCGGGTGGATGGTACCTTTGAACCGCGAACCTATGACAAGGTCTGCACCGTTTTTCAGCGGGGCAAGTAACAGGGGGATCTCCCGGAAATTATAGGTATCATCAGAATCCCCCATAACGTAACACTGGCCATGTGCCAGGTCAAATGCAGCAAGATATGCGTTCCCGTACCCTCCTTTCTCCGGGCGGATGACGATTGCTCCCATCGATCGGGCTATCTCGGGTGTACGATCGCTGGATGCGTCCGCAACAATGATCTCTCCTCTTATCGCATTATCCAGAAAAACACCCTTGATTTTCGTAAGACAAGCCCCTATGGTTTCCTCCTCATCGAGAGCGGGCAGGATTACCGAGACTTCACAGGCTTCCCATCCGGTCATGGCGAGATATTTCATGTATTCATGTTTCAGCGGGTGGTTATCGCGAAA
>Ga0105103_10000942_pt1 | contig 16419 bp, 15 predicted proteins | sample PPLLaktember2015_2_FD_79107 | JGI IMG/M metagenome (GOLD analysis project Ga0105103, IMG submission 79107) | Freshwater sediment microbial communities from Prairie Pothole Lake near Jamestown, North Dakota, USA - PPLs Lake P7 Core (6) Depth... | ecosystem: Environmental > Aquatic > Freshwater >...
GCGTAGCCCGCCTGCGGCGGCAGGCCGAGCAGGGCGGCCGCGACCTGCGTGTCGAACACCGGCGCCGGCACGAATCCGCCCGTCTGCAGCAGTACCTCGAGATCCTGCCGCGCCGCGTGCAGGATCTTGGGCCTGGCGCGGTCGGCGAGCGTGGCGAACAGGGGCGCGAGGTCGAGCCCGGCAAGCGGGTCCACGAGGTAGCAGTCGGTGTCGCTCGCAATCTGCACCAGGCACAGCTGAGCGCGGTAGGTGCTCTCCCGCATGAACTCGGTGTCCACCGCGAGGCGCGAGGCGCCCTGCAACCGGAACACGGCCGCATCCAGCTGCCCGGGAGTCGTCACCAGCGTCGCGTCGCGCATGCGTCGGGGAACCTGCGTGTAGAATCGCGCCACCCACGGCGCCGTGTTCGAGACGTGCAGCAGTTTCTCAGGATCTTCCTCGACATCGTACTCTGGCGCCGCGGCCCGCAGGACCTGCCCGTCTCGGGACTGCTGCTCGGGCTCTCGGTGGCGGCCTACGTCGCGGTCTCGGCCGCGCAGCTCGCGCTGCTCGGCGAGACGGCGGCCACCTGGCTCTTCTTCGTGATCGTCGACCCGCTGCTGCTGCTCGCCTGGATCTGGCTGGTCCTGCGCATCTACTCCCGCATGGAACGCTTCCCGCAGACGGCGACCGCGGTGTTCGGGGCGAGTGCGCTGCTCGGCTTCGTGGTTTACCTGCCAGTGCAGGTGCTGCTCGATGCCATCGGCGCGGGCCCGGAGTCCGGCCTGGCGCAGTTGCTCGCGCTGGCGCTCGTGGTGGTGTTCGCGCTGGTGACCGGGCGCATCCTCAAGCTCGCCACCGAGACCAACATGATCACAGGCGTCGCCATCGCGCTCACCTACTTCCTGCTCGTGAACCTGCTCGTCGGGCTGCTGCGCGGACCGGGAGCCTGAGCGTGCACCTGCACATCGTCGGCATCGCAGGTACGTTCATGGGGGGGATCGCCGCGCTGGCGCGCGCCGCCGGGCATCGCGTCACGGGCTCGGACCGCGCCGTCTATCCGCCCATGAGCACGCAGCTCGCCGCGCTCGGCATCGACCTGATCGAGGGCTACGCCCCCGACCAGCTCGCGCTCGAGCCCGACGTGTTCGTGATCGGCAACGTCATGAGCCGCGGCAACCCGCTCATCGAGGCGATTCTCGCGAGCGGTCGCCCGTACGAGTCCGGCCCGGAATGGCTGGCGCGCAACGTGCTGGCCGGCCGCTGGGTGCTCGGCGTGGCCGGTACGCACGGCAAGACCACCACCACCAGCCTGCTCGCGTGGATCCTCGAGCACGCGGGGCTGGAGCCCGGCTTCCTGGTCGGCGGCGTGCCGCTCGACTTCGGCGTGAGCGCGCGGCTCGGGGCGGGACGCCACTTCGTGGTCGAGGCCGACGAGTACGACACCGCGTTCTTCGACAAGCGCGCCAAGTTCGTTCACTACCGGCCGCGCACCGCGATCCTGAACAACCTCGAGCACGACCACGCCGACATCTACCCGGACGTCGCCTCCATCCAGAAGCAGTTCCACCTGCTGCTGCGCACGGTGCCCGGCAACGGCCGTCTGCTGGTGAACGCGACCGACCGCCACCTCGCCGGGGTGCTCGAGATGGGATGCTGGACGCCGGTCGAGCGCTTCACGGCCGACGCCTCCGCTCCGGCCGACTGGCGCGTGATCGCCGACCCCGACTCCGGCTACGCGCGCTTCACCGTGCTGCGCGGCGAGCGGCCGCTCGGCGAAGTCGAGTGGAACACGCTCGGTCGCCACAACGCCGAGAACGCACTCGCCGCCATGGCGGCGGCCTGCCACGCCGGCGTGGACGAGCAGGCCGCACTCGAGGCGCTGCGGCGCTTCGGCGGCGTGCGTCGCCGCCTCGAGCTGCGCGGCACGGTCGGCGGCGTCGCGGTGTACGACGACTTCGCCCACCACCCGACCGCCATCGCCACCACCCTCGAGGGCGTGCGTCGCAGCGCGGGCAGCGGGCGGGTGATCGCCGTGCTAGAGCCGCGATCCAACACCATGAAGCTCGGCACGCACCGCACCGCGCTCGCCGAGTCGCTGCGCGGCGCTGACAAGGTCTTCGTCTACCAGTCGCCGGAAGTGCGCTGGGACGTAGGCGAGGCGCTGCAGCCGCTTGGCTCGCTCGCGATCGTGCACGAAGACCTCGGGCGCCTCACCGCGGCGCTAGTCGCGGAGTCGCGCCCCGGCGACCGGCTGGTGCTCATGAGCAACGGCGCCTTCGGCGGACTGCACGAGCGCTTGCTCGCCGCGCTCGAGGCCCGCGCCGAGGACGCGAGACGCGCCTGAATGGAAATGCCGGGCGAAATCCCGCTGTTCCCGCTCAGCACGGTGGTGTTCCCGGGCGGACCGCTGCCGCTCAGGATCTTCGAGACGCGCTACATCGACCTCGTGCGCCGCTGCATGCGCGACGGCTCGGGTTTCGGCGTGGTGCTGCTGCGCGAGGGTGCAGAGGTGGGCGTGCCCGCCGTGACCTACGACGTCGGCACGTATGCCCGCATCGTCGATTTCTCGCAGCAGCCCGACGGCCTGCTCGGCATCCGCGCGACGGGCGAGCGGCGCTTCCGCATCCTCGAGCGCCGGCGCGCGCGCGACGGCCTCAACCTCGCCGACGTCGAGTGGCGGGGCGACGAACGCGCCGAACCCCTGCCCGAGGAGTTCGCGGACCTCGCCCCGGCCATCGACGCCATCCTGACGCAGGCCGGCGAGCCCTACGCTTCGCTCGAGCGGCGCCTCGACGATGCGGCGTGGATCTCCGGCCGGCTCGCCGAGATCCTGCCCGTGCCGGTCGTGCACAAGCAGCACTGCCTCGAGCTCGACGATCCCGTCGAGCGGCTGCGCTACCTGCGGCCGATGTTCGAGATCGGCTACCGATGATCGTCCGCACCGTGGCCGGGCGTCGGCGATTGCGGGTCATGCACGTGATCCTCTCGCGTGGCTTCGCGGGTTCCGAGCGCGCCGCGGCCGAGTCCTGCGCGGCCCTCGCAGGGCGCCACGCCGTGGCCCTCGTCGTCCGCAGCGACCACCGCGAGCCGGGCGGACCGAGCATCCGCGACGAGCTCGCGCCCGGGATCGAGGTGTTCGAGGTGCCCCCGCACCTCGGCACCCGGCGACACCTCGAGGAGGTCATCCGCGCGTGGGCGCCCGACGTGGTGCACACGCACCTGCGCCGCGGCACGCGCTACGTGGCGCGCATCGGCCTGGCGCGCATCGGCCTGCCGCAGTCCGTGCACGTCGCCACGCTGCACTTGTCGCTCAACGGCCCGCACTACCTGGAGGCGGACGGCCTGTTCTGCATCTCCGAGTGGCAGCTCGCGACGATTCCGCCCGATCATCGCGGCCAGGTCTTCCTGGTGCCCAATTCCCTGGTGGCGCACCCGCGCCTCGATGCGGAGCGGGTGCGGGAACTGCGCGCCTCGCTCGGCGCCGGCGAAAACGAGTTCGTGGTCGGTGCCGTGGGCCGGCTCGCGCACCGCAAGGGCTTCGACCTTCTGATCCGCGCGTTCGAGCGGGCGCAGCTTCCCGGCGCGCGGCTGGTGATCGTGGGTGACGGCAGCCACCGGCAGCGGCTCGAGCGGCTCGCGGGCGAGCGCGTGACGCTCACCGGCTTCCGGCGCGACGTGAAGGATCTCTACCAGGCGTTCGACGTGTTCGTGTGCCCGTCGAGCTACGAGCCTTTCGGCCGGGTGATCATCGAGGCGCTCGATGCAGGTACGCCCGTGATCGCCACGGATGCGGAGGGTCCGGTCGACATCGCGAAACGCCATCCGGTGCACCTCGTGCCCCTGGGCGACGAGGCGCGTCTCGCGGAGGCGCTGCGGGAGGCGGCCGCGCGGGGTCGCGTCCGCATCGAGGCCGATCTCGCGGAGTTCAGCCTCGAGCGGATCGCGACCCGCATGGAGCAGTCCTACCGGACGCTGCTCGATGCCAGGCGCGCGGTCGCGCCCCTGGCTGCGCCGGCTGCCGTCGACTCCGCGTCGTCGGCCGCTAATGGTCCGGAGGATGTGCCTGCGGCGCGGCGTTACCTGTTCGCCCCGGTGTCCGGGCCCGGCGGTGCCGGCGAGCTGATGCGGTGCCTGATCATTGCCCGCGAGCTCGCACGTGCCGAACCGTCGGCGGACATCCGCTTCCTCGTCAGCCGCGTGGCCGTGTTCCGCGACGCCGTGGACTTCCCGATCATCGACTGTGACGCCTCGCCCACGAAGAGCACGCCGCAGGTGCTGGCGGCCATCGAGTCGTTCCGCCCGCACGCGATGGTGTTCGACAACTCGGGTCGCACCTCGCAACTGCGAGCCGCAAAGCGCGCGGGCACCCGGCTGGTGTTCTCCAGCCGCGCGCCCAAGCTGCGCTGGAAGGCGTTCCGCCTCAAGTGGATGCGCCTGCTCGACGAGCACTGGATCGTGTTCCCCACCTTCGTCACCGGCGGGCTGACGTGGCTGGAGCGACGCAAGCTGGCGCTGTTCCCCGCCTACACGGTGCGACGGCTCGACACACTGTTCCCGCCGGCCGACCCCGAGGCGCGTCGCGAGTGGCTCGCGCGGCACGGCTTCGAGCCGGGCGGCTACGTGGTGTTCGTGCCAGGCGGCCGCAGCGAGGGCCAGCGCATCGCGGAGCCCGCCGAGCACTTCATCGATGCCGCCCGGCGTTTCTGCGCGGCCACCGGCTACCCGTCGGTCGTGCTGACCGGGCGCGAGGTCGTGGACGAGGAGGCCGGGGGCAATCCCAGGCTGCTGCCGAGGATTGCACCCGAGGAGGTGCAGTACCTGCTCGCCGAGGCGACGATGGTGGTGAGCAACGGCGGCACCACCCTCGTGCACACGCTTGCACACGGCCGGCCGCTCGTGGCCGTGCCGCTCGCGGGCGACCAGGCGCGCCGCATCCGCCGGGCCGTGCGGCTCGGCATTGCCGCGAGCGCGCCGCCTGACGCGGAGAAGATCGCGGCCGAGGCGGTCGCGCTGCTCAAGGACCCGGCGCGACGCGAGGTAATGCCGCGACACATCGCCGAGCTCGGCATCGCCAACGGGATTGGAGAGGCGGTCGAGGCCCTGCGTGCGCTCGCGCGGGGCGGGGTGGCCTGAATCCGCGCCTCAGCCTGCGGCCAGGATCTCGCCGAGGTCCGCGACGAATACCTGCCGGCGCCCGTTGGGACAGGCGTTGAACGCGATGCGCGTGTATGTCCGGTCCCAGGCGGGATGCGGGTCGACGCGCAGCGGGCCCGTGGAACGCTCGATCGCCGACTGCGTGCGGATGCGAACCAGCGCCGATTCGGTGCCGTCGCGAAGGTCCACGAGCCGGATCGGCGTCGTACCGTCGCCGTATGCGACCGGGTCGGTCACGTAGGCGTCCGTGAGCAGGAAGCGCCCGCCCGGGTGCAGCGTAGGATGCCCGGAGCCCGGCACGTCCGGCACCAGCGTTTCGAGTGAGGCGCCATCGGCCGCCAGCCTCGCGAACCTGAGGCCGTCGCCCTTCGTGTTGAGGTTCATCAGGATGTGGTCTCCGTCGGGGCACCAGTTGGGGTGGTGGCCCCCACGCGCCCAGATCGTGTCCGGAACTGCCACTCGAGCGTTGCCGCCGTCTGCGTCCAGCGTGATCACCTGCTTGGCGCCAAGGCTTCGCTTGCGCCTCCAGGGCAGGAGACTGCGCGGCAACCAGCGCAGCACGAACATGAGTCGCGAGCCCTGCGGATTCCACTTCACGTGGAAGCCGAAGAAGTCGCCGCGGCGACTGGCCAGCGGATCGAGGGCAGGCGAAACGCCGCGCACGAGCTGTTCGATCGACACCAGCAGTCGCGATTCGCCGCTCGAGATCTCCGTCAGATAGATGCCGTCGTCGGACGGCGCGCCGCGGTTCGCCGGAATCCGCTCACGTGGCACCACGACACCGTAGCCCCGCTGGGTCACGGCCGTGCGCCGCAGGCACGGGCTTGCGGTCCGGCGTCCGTCCGGGGAGACCGCGTACACGGTGCCGCCGAGGCGACGCATCTCGCCACTAGACGGGTCGAGGCAGACGCCGAACGGTTGCCAGTCACGGACGTCCACGTCGTTGTAGAGCAAGGTGCCGTCGTCTGCTCCCCACTGCAGTTGCGCGCCGAGCTGGACGTCCCAGCCGCGCGTCTCACCGACAGTGCGTATCCCGCCGGTGGCGAGATCAACGAGCACGATTTGCGCAACGTCTCCTGGACGGGGCGCGCGATCCTCGAAGGGCAGCCGCGTCAGCGCGATGTACCTTCCGGACGGGCTGAAGGGCGAGCTGTCGTAGAAGCGGTGGATGTAGCCCGTGCCGCCCGGTGTCACGCAGTGCACCGGCACGCGCGGTGCGAAGTCCGTGTATGAAGGAAACGCGTCGAGCGGTGGAAGCTGCATGTCTTGGATGGCCCCGGCGGCGCCCGATGCTACACCGCGCCGCGCAGCCGCGTGTATAGTCCGCGCGGGCCACCGGCGGACCATCCATGCTGCGATCGTTCCTGGCGCGCCACCGTGACCTCACGCACGGCAAGCGCATCGTCTTCCTCGCGATCAACAAGACCGGCTCGAGCAGCCTGTGGACCTGGATGGACGAGCACCAGGTCGCCTACCTCATGAACCGCTATCGCGAGGCCGAGGACCGCAAGCTGCGCATCATCTCGGAAGTGAAGCGCAAGGGCATTCCCTGCTTCACGGTGGTCCGCAACCCGTGGGTCAGGGCGGTGTCGAGCTGGCAGTGGTGCATGCAGACCAAGGGGCTCGCGCCCTGCACCTTCGAGGAATTCCTGCGCATGCCCCTCGAAGGCATGACCGAACAGCAGCGCTATCACACGCTGCCGCAGTGGCGGCACGTCGTCGACGAGCGCGGCGGCATCGACTACCTGGACCACGTCGGCCGGCTGGAGCGGCTCGGCGAGACGCGCGACTGGCTCGCCGACACGCTCGGCCTGCCGCGTCCCGGCGAGCTGCCGCACCTCAAGAAGAGCGGCAGCGAGGGCTGGCGGCAGCACTACACGCCGGCCGCGCGCGAACTCGTCGCGGCGACCTTTCGCAGGGACTTCGAGCTGTTCGGCTACCCGCTCGAGTTCTGAGTCCGCGCAGGGCTCTACAGGCGGGCGAAGACCCGCCCGGCGGCGGCGACCGTCGCGTCGATGTCGGCGTCGGTGTGCGCGGCGGAGATGAAGCCCGCCTCGAATGCCGACGGCGCGAGGTAGATGCCCTCCTCGAGCATGCCGTGGAAGAAGCGCTTGAAGCGCTCCACGTCGCAGGCCGTTGCCTCGGCGTACGAGGTGACCTGCTTTGCTGCCGTGAAGAAGAATCCGAACATGCCGCAGACGTGGTTGGTCGCGAGCGGGATGCCGGCGCCGGCCGCGGCCTGCGCCAGGCCGTTCACAAGGCGATCGGTCGAGGCTGCGAGCCGCTCGTGGAAGCCCGGCGCGTCGAGTCCCTCGAGCGTCGCGAGACCGGCTGCCATCGCGACCGGGTTCCCCGACAGCGTGCCCGCCTGGTACACGGGTCCGAGCGGTGCGATGCGCTCCATGATGTCGCGGCGGCCACCGAACGCGCCGACCGGCATGCCACCACCGACGATCTTGCCGAGCGTGGTGAGGTCGGGACGCACGCCGTACAGCGCCTGCGCGCCGCCCTTCGCGACGCGAAAGCCCGTCATCACCTCATCGAAGATCAGCACGGCGCCGTGCCGCGTGCACTCCTCGCGCAGGGTCTCGAGGAAGCCGGGCAGCGGCGGGATGCAGTTCATGTTGCCGGCCACCGGCTCGACGATCACGCAGGCGATCTCGGCGCCGATTTCCGCGAAGGCGGCGCGGACCTGCGCCGCGTCGTTGTAAGAGAGCGTCACCGTGTGGGCGGCGAGCTCGGGCGGCACGCCGGGCGAGGTGGGGACGCCGAGCGTGAGCATCCCCGAGCCGGCCTTCACCAGCAACGAGTCGGAGTGGCCGTGGTAACAGCCCTCGAACTTGACGATCTTGTTGCGTCCCGTGAACCCGCGCGCGAGGCGGATCGCGCTCATGGTCGCCTCGGTGCCCGAGCTGCACATGCGCACGAGCTCGATGGACGGCACGAGCTCGATGATCTTGCGGGCGACCGTGGTCTCGATCTCGGTGGGCGCGCCGAACGACAGGCCGTTGACCGCCGTCTCCTGCACGACCCGGATCACCTCCGGGTCGGCGTGCCCGAGGATCATCGGGCCCCAGGAGCCCACGTAGTCGATGAACTCGCGGCCGTCGGCCGACCACACGCGCGGGCCCTTCGCCTTCGCGAAGAACACCGGTTCGCCGCCGACGCCGCGGAAGGCGCGGACGGGCGAGTTCACGCCGCCGGGGATGTACTTGCAGGCTTCGGTGAACAGGCTCACGTGGGACTCCAGCGGGTTGGCGGCGGCCGCATAGTCTAGCAAGGGCGACGAGCCGCCCCTTACCATGGCGTGCGGCCCGAAGCGGGGCCCCGAGGTGCGGACGTGAAGACCTGGATGTGCGTGAACTGCGGCTTCGTGTACGAGGAGGCGGCGGGCTACCCCGCGGGCAGCATCGCCCCCGGCACCGCCTGGGCCGACGTGCCCGAGGACTGGCTCTGCCCGGACTGCGGCGCCCCGAAATCGTCGTTCGACATGATCGAGGTCTGACGCTTCGCGCGCGCGACTACCGCTGCGTGACCGTGTGGCCGCGCTGGCGCAGCAGGTCCACCACGCTGTGGCGGCCGACGAGGTGCAGGGCGCCCACCACCACGAGATAGTCGTCGCGGTCGTCCAGCAGCTCGACGAGCCGCTCGACCCAGGCACGGTTGCGGTCCTCGGTCAGCGGTCCGTACAGCTCGGGGAATTCCTCGAAGGCCGCCGTGAGCATTGCCTCGAGGGCCTCGACGTCGCCCGTGCGCCACGCGGCGAGCAGGTCCTCGATCTCGGCGTCGAGGCGCTCGGACTCGCCGAGCGACATCATCAGGAAGCGCTTCTGTTCAGGCAGCGACAGGCCGGCCAGCACGGCGAACTGCTGCTCGGCGGTCTCGAGACCCTCGATGGGCTTGCCGTCGCGCGCCGCACGCTCCGCGAGCTGCTGCTCGATGCCGAGTTCGGGCTGGAAACCACGTTGCGCGAGCTCGAGCTGCAGCAGCATCGTCGCCACGAACCACGGCGCGAAGCGGTCGAGCATGGCGAGATCGAGGCCCGACTCGCGGGCCCGCCCGGCGACCTCGTCGTAGTTGCCGCCGAGCGCGCTTCGCAGGCTTTCTCCCTCGGGCAGCAGGGCTGAGCGCTGCATGGTGCCGAGCAATGCGGTGGGATCGGCGATCCCGGGATCATCGAGGTCGATCTCCATCACCAGTTGCTCGGCGTCGACGTAGGCCTCGAGCGCGGCGCGCGGCAGCTCGCCGTCGCCCGGACGCAGCACGTGGATGGAGCCGAGCAGGTAGACGGTGTTGCGCTCGCCGCGCACGGCCCACAGCACGTTGCGCTCGCTCGTGTCGGCGAGGGCGGCCGGGAACGCCATCACGGCGCCGAGCAGCAGCGCTGCGAAACGGACGATCACTGCGCGTAACGCTCCAGCCAGACGACTTCCGTCGCGATGCCGCCGTCGTCGAGCAGGTCGATCACGCGGTAGCCGGGCGGCCGGTCGTCCACGATGAAGCCAGGGTCGCGCGGCCGGAACTGCATGCAGGTGGACGGGGTGCACATCAGGCGCACCGCGCCGCGGAAGAGGTCGAGCGACTGGTGGGCGTGGCCCCAGGCGACGCCGCGCACCTGCGGTTGGCGGTCGAGGATCGCGAGGAACGGCTCGGCGTCGAGCAGGCCGAGGGCGTCGAGGCCGGGCGCCTCCATGCTGACGGGTGGGTGGTGCAGGCAGACCAGTGTGTGGCTGTCGCGGTGGGCCTCGAGAGTCGCCTCGAGCCGCGCGAGTTCAGCCCGCCCGAGCTGGCCCTCGCCGTCCTCCGACTCGGCGAACCACGTGTCGAGCATGACGACGGCCCAGCCGCCCGCGATCCGCAGCCCGCCCAGCTGGAACGGCGGGTGGGACAGCCGCCGCTGCATCTCGTGCGGCAGGTCGTGGTTTCCGGGGATCAGCAGCACCGGCGCACCGAGGTCGTCGAAGAGCAGCTCGAGGCTGCCGTAGGCCGCGGGGTCGTCCTGGACGAGGTCGCCCGTGACTGCAATCAGGTCGGCGGGAAAGTGGCGGCGACGCGCCAGCGCGAGACAGGCCTCGAGGCTCGGTTGCGTGCGCACGCCGCGCAGGCTGGCGGCAGGGTCGGCCATCAGGTGGGTGTCGGTGAACTGCAGCAGTCGGATCATCCCGGGCCCCGGCGTGGTGAATGGCGTCTGCCGGGCGTCATTCTGCTATGGCCCGACGCCATTTTCCCGGCGGAGACCGCTGGCAATGCGAAATTGCCGGATGTCGCCTATTCTCGCCGCATGTCCCGGCGCTCGACCCCGCTCACGGATGCGCTCTACGACTACCTGCTGTCGGTGTCGCTGCGGGAACCCGACGTGCTCAGGCGGCTGCGAGAGGAGACGGCGGCGGATGCCGCGGCGCGCATGCAGATCGCTCCCGAGCAGGGGCAGTTCATGGCGCTCGTGGCGCGGCTCATGGGCGCGCGGCGCTGCCTCGAGATCGGCGTATTCACCGGGTACTCTTCGCTGGCACTGGCCCTTGCGTTGCCGGAGGACGGCCGCATCCTCGCCTGTGACGTCAGCGAGCGCTGGACCGCGGTCGCGCGGCGCTACTGGGCGGCGGCGGGCGTCGCGCACAAGATCGAGCTGCGCCTCGCCACGGCCATGGAGACGCTCGAGCGCCTGCGCGAGACAGGCGCGGCGGGCAGCTTCGACTTCGCCTTCATCGACGCCGACAAGGAGAACTACGTCGGCTACTACGAGCGGGTGCTCGGGCTGCTGCGCCCCGGCGGCCTGATCGCGGTCGACAACACGCTCTGGTCCGGCCGAGTCGCGGACCCGGAGAATTCCGAGGCCGACACCGTGGCCATGCGCCACTTCAACGAGCACGTGAGCCGCGACGAGCGCGTGGACCTGAGCCTGGTGCCGATCGGTGACGGACTGACGCTGCTCCGCAAGCGCTAGTGCCCCGCGCGGGTACGGTCTGCCTCAAGTGCCCAGTGCCAGGCGGAAGCCCAGGCTGCTCGATCTGAAACTCTCCTGCCGGCCCTCGGTGACGAAGACGCCGTCGGTCGCCGAGTCCGCTGCCGCGGAACCCGGCGTGACCGACCTCTCGAGGCACGGGCGGCCGCCCGGTTCGCCGCCGTCCCGAGGCAACGAGCAGTCGCCGGTCCACTCCGAGATGACCTCGTCCGGGCTGGGCCGGAGATCCTGGCGCAGCAGCGCTTTCTGCAGCTCTGCCACTCGCACCAGCCGCAGTTCGAGTCCGGTGTTCGCGTTCAGCCAGGTCACGTAGGCTTTCGCGTCGGTCCAGGATATGCAGACCATGGGCGCCTTGCGATCTGCCTCCGTCGCATCGGCTGCGACCGGGCAACCGGGCACCTCGCCCGGACTCTGCTCGTGCCCGGTCGCCTGCACGAACGCCTGGAACTCACCACGGCTCACCGGGTAGCGGGCAACCGAGAACGCCCCGACGCGGGTTTCGGGCTGGCCTGTCCGGACCGGCAGGATGCCGGCCGCGACCGGCACCATGTCCTCGAGAACCTCCCATGCCGATTCGGGCAGTCCCGACCGGAAGCGGAAGTCGTTGTAGGCCCGCATGGCCTCGGCGTAGGTTTCTCCTGCCGGCTCGGCGACCTTGAAGAAGTCGTTGAATGCGCGCTCAGCGCGGACCGGGTCGCCCTTGGCCCGGGCCGAATCGGCCTCGGCGAAATAGAGGCCCGGCGGCACGACGGCACCGGAGGCCGCCAGCTCGCGCAACTCGTCCATCGCAGCAAACAGGGCCGCGACGTCGCCGCGCTTGAGCGCTTCGACGGCCTGCTGCCGGGCACCCTGTGTTCGCTGCTCGAGCGCGGGGGCATCCTGTGCGTGCAGCGTGGCGCCGGTCCACAGCACGCATGCACACGCGGCGATGCCGAGCATGCGACGCCCCCCGGCCCTCCCGCGCAGACGCTGGAACTTGCTCATGTCAGAAATCCACGACCTTGACCGCGGAACTCGCGTACTCGTCCGGCGGTCGTTCCCCGAACCTGACGATTCCATCGCGGTCGATCCAACGATACAGCTCCGACGGCGCTTGCGTACCCGGCGCGTCCTCGACCGGCTCGGCCCCGGCATCGCCGGGCGCAGAGTCCCCTGCCGATCCGCCCGTGGCATCTGCAGCGGCCTCGGCGACGGCCGGAACCGGTTCGGAGATCTCGGGCAGCGGGCTGCTGGCCACCGCTTTCCCGGCATCGGGTACGACCGCAGCTTGCGCTGAGGGCTTGGTTCGGACCCTCGGCAAGGCGGGAGCGGCGCCCGGCGCCCGCGGCTCCTGCACGACGGCGACCGGCGCCGTGGCGGTCGCCGGGGAATCGGCGGGCGCTGGCTCCGGCGTGGCGCGGATCGCAGCTTCAGAGGCCGGTCTGGCGCCCGATTCGTCCTGTTTCGCCACCCAGTAGAACGCGAAGAACGCGAGCCACGCCAGGCCGGTCACGGCCATCGCGGCGGTGCGCCAGCGAGGTCGGTGGCTGGACGCTTGCGTGGCAGAGGGTCCGTCCGTGGCCCGCGGCGTGTCGCGCGTGGCGACGATGCGCAATTCGCCGGGAGCGAACGCCTGGACCAGCTCCATCACGTCGCCCGACCGCTTCTCCCGGTCGAACGACAGACTGGCGGCCAGCGCCGCGTTCTGGGACTCGGTGAGCCCGGGCACCGGCTCGTACTTCATCTCCCGGAAGCGTGCTTCGACGGCGGACTTGCGCGCGAACGGGTGCCGTCCGGCGAGCGCCTCGTACACCACGAGCCCGAACGCGTAGATGTCGTCCCGCGGATCGGGGGGCGCGGTCGCGAGCATCTGCTCCGGACTCGCGTAGGCGTTCGTCCACGCGCCGAGCTCGCCGGCGTCGAAGACCGTCATCGTCGATTCCTTGCCGGGCGTCGCGTCCTTTGCGAAGCGCGCGATGCCGAAGTCGATCACCTTGACCTCGCCGTCGCGCGTCAGGAACACGTTGGCCGGCTTGAAGTCCGAGTGCACGAGGCCGCGCGAGTGCGCGTGGCGCAGCGCCGTCCCGGCGCACTCTATGACCTGTCGCGCCTGCTCGAAGGGCAGGCCCTTGCCGGCGCCGCGCGCCAGCGCCTTGTCGAGCGACTCGCCCTCGAGCAGTTCCATCACGAGGTAGACGTGCGACCCGTCGCGGTCGAAGTCGTAGACCGCCGCAATGTTCGGGTGCGAGAGCTGCTGCATCCGCCGGGCCTCGCGCTGCAGCGCGATGAGCGAGTCCGGGTGGCGCTTGAACTCCTCTCCGAGCACCTTGATGGCGACGTGGGGATTGCGATCGCGCGCCTCCTCGCGCCGCCGGTCGCGGGCCCGGAACACGAGTCCCATGCCCCCCTCGCCGATGGCCTCTTCGAGCACGAAACGCTCGCGCAGGACGTCGCCGACGCCGATGCGCGTCGCCGGTGCGTCGCTCTCCGCCCAGCGGCGCCAGCTGCCCGAGCCCTCGCTTTGCGAGGCGGTCACGGCGACTGGCGGCGGCGGCTCGGGCTGGGTGGGCGGCGCCGGAGACGGCGCGGCCGCGGCCGGCGCATCGGCTGCCGGTCGAAGCATTGTCAGGTCGGCGGGCGGATCGGCCTCCGGCCGGCCCCCGGAACCGGGGTCCTCGTTCCTATTCACGGCCTTTGGCTGCCTGTCATTAACTTCTGGTGTGGCTGCGATCCCTCGCCGCAGGCTACTGGCATGCGCGTGAGCGAGCAAGCATGCCTGCCGCCGCTGCGACGCAAGACGGCGCAACCCGCCGCGAGGGCGCTCCCCAAGGTTGACAATCGTCCGCGAAAGGCGAATCGTCCGCACCTCGGCAACCTCGAACGAACATTCGGTGCCGAACAGCAAGGGGGGAAGCTGCAGCTGCGGTTCTCCCAGTCGTCAGCATAAAAAATAGGGACTGCGGATGATCCCGGTGGTCGCGCGGCTGATGGAGTCTATCTCCGCGGAAAACCCGTGCGGTGCGGACATCGAGGACACGCCGCTGCTGGCGTCCTTCGACGCATATCGCCTGTTCGGGCAGATGGCCGCTCCGTCCGGCGATACCGACTGGCGGGAGATCCGGGACCGTGCGATCGAGGCCCTCGAGCAGAGCCGCGACCTGCGCCTGCTCGCTCATCTGGCAGCCGCGTCGCTGCGCACCGACGGGCTGCCGGGTTTCTGCGACGTGCTGCAGGTCGCCTCCCGCTGGTTCAACGACTATCCGGAGCAACTCTATCCGCGGATCGACGAGGACGCGATCCTGCGCAAGAACGCCCTCAACGCGTTCGCCGACCGAATGGCCATCGTCGACGCGGTACGGCGCCAGCCATTCGTGTCGAATCCCCAGCTTGGCGCGTTTGGTTTGCGGCATTTCGAGATCGCGACCGGCAAGCTGGCCGCGACCGACGGCGACGGCGAGTCACCCAACGAGGCGCACCTCAATGCGGCGCTTGCCGCCGCCGACACCGAGCAGCTGAAGGCGACGGAAGAGAGCCTCGCCGCCGGTGTCGCGGCGCTGAAACACATCGAGACCACGATGCGGGAGGCGCACGGGTCCGATGGCACTCCGGAATTCGATCCGCTGGTCGCGCCGCTCGGGCAGGTTGTTCGCATACTCAACGAGCAACTTGCCACGCGCGCCGGGGACGCGGCGGCGCTGGTGGCGGCCGAGGGCGGCGCGGAGGCCGAGCCGGGCGGCGCCACCGTGATCGGCGTCGGCAGCATCCGGTCGCGGGACGATGCGGTGCGCGCGCTCGAAGCGGTGGCGGCATTCTTCCGCAAGAACGAGCCGTCCAGCCCGGTGCCGCTGGTCGTGGAGCGCGCCAAGCGGCTGGTCGCAAAGGACTTTCTCGAAGTGCTCGCGGACATGGCCCCCGACGGGCTCGACGAGGCAAAGCGCATTGGCGGCATCCGCGACGAGTGACGCAGCCGGCGGCGCCGGCAGATTTCAAACCATCAGGAGGAGAGACCGTGCCAAAGCAGAGCAGTCAGAAATTCATCGCACGCAACCGGGCGCCGCGCGTGCAGATCGAGTACGACGTCGAGTTGTACGGCGCACAGAAGAAGGTGCAGGTGCCGTTCGTGATGGGCGTGATGGCCGACCTGAGCGGCGATGCGAAAGATCCGCTGCCGGGCGTCGACGATCGCAAGTTCATGAACATCGACGTCGACAACTTCGACGAGCGCATGAAGTCCATGAAGCCCCGCGTCGCCTTCAGCGTGCCCAACACGCTGACCGGCGAGGGCAACATGTCGGTGGACATCACCTTCGAGAGCATGGATGACTTCTCGCCGGCGGCCGTCGCGCGCAAGGTCGATTCTCTCAATCAGCTGCTCGAGGCCCGACAGCAGCTCTCGAACCTGATCACGTACATGGACGGCAAGGCTGGCGCCGAGGAGTTGATCGCCAAGGTCCTGAACGACCCGGCGCTGCTCAAGACGCTGGCGGCGACGCCGAAGCCAAGCGACTCAGGCGAAAGCGCCTAACTACTCCGGGGTATCCACCAATGGCTGAAGCAAAGCAGGATCAGGCCGCACAGGCTGCGGTCCAGGAAGAAGACCAGTTCGCTGCCCTCTTGCACAGGGAGTTCAAGCCCAAGACCGACCGCGCGCGCGCGGAGGTCGAGAACGCGGTTCGCACGCTCGCCGAGCAGGCGTTGCGCGAGACGACCGTGGTTTCCGACGACGTCATCGGCACGATCAAGGCGATCATCGCGGAAATCGACAAGAAGCTCTCGGACCAGATCAACCAGATCATGCATCACGAGAGGTTCCAGCAGGTCGAGAGCGCGTGGCGAGGGCTGGAGCATCTCGTCAGCAACACCGAGACGGACGAGATGCTCAAGATCCGCGTCATGAACATCTCGAAGAAGGACCTCGCCAAGACCCTGAAGAAGTACAAGGGCACGGCGTGGGACCAGAGCCCGGTGTTCAAGAAGCTCTACGAGCAGGAGTACGGTCAGCTCGGCGGCGAGCCCTACGGCTGCCTGGTCGGCGACTATTACTTCGACCACACCCCGGGCGACGTCGAGCTGCTCGGGCAGATGGCGCAGGTGGCGGCCGCGGCCCACGCTCCGTTCATCGCGGCAGCGGCGCCGACGGTGATGGGCATGGACTCGTGGCAGGAGCTGGCCAATCCTCGTGATCTCGCGAAGATCTTCAGCTCGCCCGAGTACGCGGGCTGGCGTTCGCTGCGCGAATCCGACGATTCGAAGTACATCGGCCTTGCGATGCCCCGGTTCCTGGCGCGCGTGCCCTACGGTGCCAAGACCAGCCCGGTCGAGGAGTTCGACTTCGAGGAGGA
>Ga0105103_10000944_pt1 | contig 16415 bp, 14 predicted proteins | sample PPLLaktember2015_2_FD_79107 | JGI IMG/M metagenome (GOLD analysis project Ga0105103, IMG submission 79107) | Freshwater sediment microbial communities from Prairie Pothole Lake near Jamestown, North Dakota, USA - PPLs Lake P7 Core (6) Depth... | ecosystem: Environmental > Aquatic > Freshwater >...
AGGAAAAACTCCCGCTGCTGGGACGAGACTTTCTCGTTCACCTGACTGGTGATCTGGCTTTGCAGCTGGGCGACCTCGCGCTCTTTGCGCAGCAGCATGAGCACTTTCTCCATGCGTGACACCAGCGGCAGCGTGTCCATGATTTCCTGCAGTTGCTCGCCCGATGCGGTTGTCAGCGCGGCGGAGAAATCGGCCAGCAGGCTGGGTTGGTTGGGGCTGAAATTGGCCAGGTATTGCTTCAACTCCTCGCTGTACAGCGGGTTGAGCGGCAACAGCTCCTTGATTTCCTTGATCAGGGCCATGGCGTAGGCCTTGACCTCATCCGAGCCGCGCTCTCCCTGGCTGCGGGGATACTCCACCTGCACCAGGTAGGGTGGCTTGTCGCTGAGCCAGCGCACGATCCGGAACCGCTTCACGCCCTGGGCCAAAAACTGGCCCCGCTGTTCCGCCAGTGGCGGCCGATGCAGGCGCACGACACAGCCAATATCGGGGAACTGGCGCGCCTCGACCCTGGCGGGGTCCGGCTCGTTGACGTAGGCCAGGCCGATCAGGCCATGGCCAGCCCTGGCTACGGCCTCAAGGGTCGAGCCCCATTGCTCCGGGTTGATCCCCACGGGCTGCACCTGGCCGGGGAAAAAGGGGCGGTGCGGAACCGGCATGAGGCACAGGGTTTCGGGCAGGACATCGTCAGCAACCGCCGGGGTTCTGGCTTCGGCCTCGGGGGATACCAGCTCGGCTTCAGCCGCTTCGTCGCGCTCACTATTCATCGTTCCGGCCTTGAATGCCAACAGGGTCAATCGTTCTTATATAGGGTTCGATGGGCGTTTTTCAAGCAAGCGCCGATAGATCCCGTTCACCGGCATGCGATCTGTGGTTATACTCTCTCGCCCCGGGAATCGCGCCCGGCAGTCAGCGTGACAATCCGGACTACGCGAGGACCGACGCAGTGCATATAGACCAGCTCACCGATGCCGAACTGCAAGCGCAGCTGGCGGCGCTGCAGGCGCAGTACGACAAGTTGAAAGGCCTCGGCCTGGCCCTGGATATTACCCGGGGCAAACCCTGCACCGAGCAGGTCGCCCTGGCGGATGCGCTGGATGGCATCCTGCAGGGCAACTTCCTCGCCCAGGACGGCACCGACAGCCGCAACTACGGCGGCCTGGAAGGCCTGCCAGAGGCCAGGGCCCTGTTCGGCTCGGTGCTGGGCCTGAGCGCCGGGGAGACCATGGTGGGGGGCAGTTCCAGCCTGACCATGATGTACCAGGTGGTGGAATTCGCCCTCACGGAAGGCCTGCGCGGGGCCGAGTCCGCCTGGGGCAACAGCGACACGGTGAAATTCATCTGCCCGGTGCCGGGCTACGACCGCCACTTCGCCATCTGTGAACACCTGGGTATCGAGATGGTGACGGTGCCCATGCTGGACAGCGGGCCCGACATGGATGCGGTGGAGGCCCTGGTCAAACAGGATGACTCGATCAGGGGCATGTGGTGCGTCCCCCGTTTTTCCAACCCCACCGGCTGCGTCTACAGCGCGGCGACGGTAGAGCGCATCGCGGCGCTACCGAAGCTGGCCGGGGAGCACATCCTGGTACTGTGGGACAATGCCTACGTCGTACACACGCTTTACGACGATGCCCCGGCGCTGGCGTCCATCAGCGAGTACTGTCGCAGCAAGGGCACCCTGGATAACGTGTTCCAGTTCGGCTCCACCTCCAAGATCACCTTTGCCGGCGCCGGGGTGGCGTTCCTGGGCAGCAGCAAGGAGAATCTGGCGGCACTGGGCCGGCACCTGGCCTACCAGACCATCGGCCCGGACAAGGTCAACCAGCTGCGCCACGTGCGCTTCCTGCGGGACGGCGACAACCTGGCCGCCCACATGGCGCGACACGCGGACCTGATCCGGCCCCGCTTCGAGATTGTGCTCGATACCCTGGAGCGGGAACTGGCAGGCACCGGCATGGGCAGCTGGACCAGGCCGCGGGGAGGCTATTTCATCTCCTTCGATACCCGGGATGGGCTGGCCACCGAGGTGGTCAGGCTGGCGGGGGATATCGGGGTGAAGTTGACGCCCGCCGGGGCCACCTTCCCCTATGGCAAAGACCCCCGCAACCGCAATATCCGCCTGGCGCCAACCTTCGCCACCCGGCAGGCGGTGCAGCAGGCGATGGACGCCTTCGTGGTTTGCGTGCGGTTGGCTTCAGTGCGGCAGCGGCTGCAATAGCAGCGGGGCTGACCGCGGCAACCCGGAACACTCAGCAGGGGTGATCCGGGTCCAGTTCGAACGTCTCCACCAGCCAGTCGAAATACAGGCCGCTGGAGAGAAAATCCAGGTAGATCTCGTTGACCAGGCTCACCAGTTTATTGACGGCGTAGTCCAGGTCTCCGTCGAGTACGGTCATGGTAAGCGCCACGTCCCCACCCCGGTTATAGGTCCTGAGCGCGACCTTGCCGCGATCGCAGCGGCGATGCGCCGGCAGGGCCGGATCCTGGCGCGCCGCAAGCCAGGCCCTGAACTGGCGGTACATCGGGGAGTTAGCCGGCACAGCCGGCAATACGCAGCCGATGCGCAGGGTTTGTTTCGACTCGTTCCACACCCACTGGAACACCTGGTCGCGATGCCAGCGCAGCCGGAACTCGGCGCTGCGTCCGCGTTGCACCTGGCGGCCGAAGCCCCGGAAGACACCCCTGCCGGCATAGTGCTCGAGCAGGTCTCCCACCCGTTGCGCAGTGCTCATCAGTGGGCCACGGCGCCCACACCCGGCTCAGCGTTGAGGGCTATGCCTGGAGGGTAATCCCTGGGCGAGGTGAACTCCTTCAGTGCCTGGCAGTTGATCAGGCTGGACACCTTCTCGTCCCGGGCCAGTTTCCAGGCCCGCGCCAGCGCCGCGCGAAACTCGTCCACGGTGCGCACATATTCGCCGTTGGCGCCCAGGCCCTGGGCCATCTGGTCGTAGCGCAGGTTTTCCTGGAACAGGTACATCTGCAGGGAGCGGGCGGAGCGGGCGGCGTTGGTCCACACGCCCCAGGCGTTGTTGTTGTAGACGATGGTAATCGTGGGCAGGCGGTACTTGTTGGCGGTGTCCAGCTCGAACATGCTGTACGCCACGCCTGCATCGCTGGTCACGCAGATGGTCGGTGCGCCCTCGTACCCCTGCTGCGGGCCGACTCCGCGCTGCACCGCGGCGCAGGCACCCATCATCATCGCCATATCCGGCCCGATGGCGCCGTACTGGTAGGCGGGAACGATCATCTGGCCCGGGCGCCGGGCGCGCATATAGCGCCCGGAAAACAGGCCAATGGTCCAACCGCCGCCGCCGCTCACCACCGCCAGGCGGTCATCGGTGCCGGTATCGATAAAGTGCTGGGTTTCATGTCCGATCACAGCGGGGTGCAGGTGATTGGTCTTCTTGCTGTACTCCAGGCCCAGCTGGTAGGTGTCGTCGAGGTGCTTCTGGTAGGCCTGCTTCGCCTTCGCGATCTCATCTACCCAGGCGCCGCGCTTTTTGCCCTTCACAGCGTCCTGCAGGGCCGCCAGGAATAGCGCCTCGTCGCTGACCACCCCCAGGTCCAGCGGCCAGTTGCGCCCCAGGTCATTCTGGTCGGGGTGTACCCGGACGGCCTTGATGTCCGGGCTGAAGCGGTACTCACCGGGGCTGGGCATGCAGTACTGGCCGACGAAAATCACCAGGTCGGCGCTGAGCAGAGCGTCCGGCGCCGCCATCACGCAAAGGCGGTGGTCATCCGGGAAGGCGCCCCGGGTCGGCCCGGAAGTGGCGACGGCAATGTCCCCTTTTTCGGCCACCTTCATCAGTGCATCCCAGCCCCCGCGCTGGAACACCCCCTGCCCCGCCACGATCAGCGGTCGCTGGGCCTTGTCCAGCATGCTGACGACCCGGGTCATTTCAGCGGCGCCGGGGTGCGGCCGGGAAGTACTGCGGTACTGGCTCTTGTCGTAGTAGTCCTTGAGCTCATCGGGACTCTTGAAGCGGGCCCGGGCGACTTCCGCCGGGAAATCCAGGTGCACAGGCCCCGGTACACCGGACTTCAACTCGCGAAAGGCATAACCGGCGTATTCATGCACCCGGGAGGGATCGATCAGGCGCTTGCCGTACTTGCGGATGCCCGTGGTGAGAGGCTGCTGGTAGCCGGTCTGGATAAAGGCCTCCCGATCATCCCCGGCAATCATCATATTGCTCGCCAGCACCAGCAGCGGCGTGCGCGCGGCATTGGCCGCGGCGATATTCATAATCATGTTGGTGAAGCCCGGGCCCTCCGTGCCGGAGGTGGCCACCACCTCGCCCGTGGCGCGGGAGAAACCGTCCGCCATGGCGCACATGGAGCCCTCCATGCGCCCGCCATAGGCGGGGATGCCGGCCGCCGCCAGAGCGTTGATCACCGTGTAATTGCCGGGACAACAGAACAGGGCCGCCAGCTCCTCCTTAACACAAACCTGGGCGAACACTTCCGCCCCGCTCATGCCGCTGCCCTCAAATTTGCCCGGTTTGGGCGCCTCCGCCAGGGAAGCGGTAAAATCGGCGGGAATACGGATGGACGGGATGGTCACGTCGGCGATATTGACCTGGTCCGCGGTAAACGCGCTGGCGCTGGCGCCGGCGGCAACCGCCGCGCCCACACCCGCCGCGGACTTGCGCAGGAAATCCCTGCGCGAGGTGCCGGCTGCCTCCGCCCTGGCCACCGGGCCCTGACCCGCCTGCTGCTCCTGCTCGCTCATGCTGTGCTCCTCGATCCGAATTAAAGGGAGTTCAGGGCTGCTCAACCCACAGGCTCTTGACGAAATGCACCAGGTCCCACACCGCCTCGTCGCTGCCGACCGCCTGGCGCCAGCCCGGCATGGCCACGCCGGCCCCATTGGCAATGCTGTTGAACAGATCCTGGTCCGTGCTGCCGTTGTAGTAGTCGGCGGGCAGCGTCAGGTTGCTGGCATCGGAAATGACGTCAACCTGGGCGCGACCGTCCCGCCCGTGGCATTCGGTGCAGTACTGCTGGAAGAGCTGGCCGCCGCGCTGCACCGCAGCGGCGTCAGCCGCTGGCTGCGCGTGGGCGCCAACCGCAGGCAGCAGGCCAATGCACAGCAATAGCGAGGCGGCCGGTACCAGGAGCGCACACGGAGGTCGTTTTGAATCTTGGGGGTTAGAGGCCATGCCGGGACTCCTCTGCGTTATTGTTAGAGGCCACAGCATAATTGGCCGCGATCGTATTGCAAACAGCGGAAGCCTGGGGGACCTACTCCTCGCTGCCGCGCTGGCCGGGGATAACACCGGAGAAGGGAAAGCTGGCGACGTTGCCAACGACCGTCGTGTCGGAAACCTTGCCACTGCCTTCCTTGTCGACCTCGTCGATGCGAATGATGGCCTGCAGCGGAATATAGCTGCGCTTGACGCCGCTGAACTCGTTCTTGAGCCGCTCCTCGCTGGGGTCGACCACGAGCTTGGAGCGCTCACCGAAGACAAACTCCTCGACCTCGATAAAGCCCCACATGTCGCTCTGGTAGATCTGCCGGGCGAAGACCTCGAACACCTGGTTGCCGTTCTGGAATATCACCTTGTAGACGGGCTGGCTTGCCATGCTTTCCTCATTTGGGTGGCCGCGCGGAAGGGACTTGCGGGGCGGCCGGGTCTGGTGGCCCCGCGGCAACCACCGGTATTCAGGGGGCGGCAATATTACCACCCCTCGCGGAGAATACCAGCCGGGGTGGGTTTCGACGACCTTCCTCTGTATACTCCTCAGCCCTTTTCTACATGGATCAGACAGCGGCGGTCACGTCGCCGCAGAGGCCCGGTGAGCAAGAAACTCTTTATCAAGACCCACGGCTGCCAGATGAACGAGTATGACTCGGCGCGGATCCGGGATCTGCTGGCCGAAAGCCACGACCTGGTCCCCACCGACAACCCCGAAGAGGCCGATGTACTTCTGCTAAATACCTGTTCTATAAGGGAAAAAGCCCAAGAAAAGGTGTTTCACCAGCTCGGCCGCTGGAAACGCCTCAAGCAGAAGAAGCCCGGCCTGGTGATTGGGGTTGGCGGCTGCGTGGCCAGCCAGGAGGGTGCGGAAATCGGCCGGCGGGCGCCCTATGTGGACCTGGTTTTTGGCCCCCAGACCCTGCACCGCCTGCCCGAGATGATGGAGCGGCGCGGCCCCGCCGGCACCCTCGTGGTGGATATCAGCTTCCCCGAGATCGAGAAGTTCGACCGCCTGCCCGACCCGAAAGTGGAGGGCCCCAGCGCCTTCGTCTCGGTGATGGAAGGCTGCAGCAAGTACTGTACTTTCTGCGTGGTGCCCTATACCCGGGGCGAGGAAGTATCCAGGCCGGTGGACGACGTCATCGCCGAAATTGCCCACCTGGCCAGCGGTGGGGTCAGGGAAGTCAACCTGCTGGGCCAGAATGTGAACGCCTTCCGGGGCCAGAATCACCTCGGGGACACCCTCGATTTCGCCGAGCTGCTGCACTTGGTCGCCCGCGTGCCCGGTATCGATCGTATCCGCTATACCACATCGCACCCGGTGGAGTTTTCCGATGCGCTGATCGACGCCTACGCGGATATCCCGCAGTTGGTCGACCACCTGCACCTGCCGGTGCAGAGCGGTTCCGACCGCATCCTGATGGCGATGAAACGGGGCCACACCGCGCTCGAGTACAAATCGAAAATCCGCCGCCTGCGCAAGCTGCGCCCCGACATCAGCATCTCCTCGGATTTCATCATCGGCTTCCCGGGGGAAACCGAGGCGGATTTCGCCGCCACTATGAAACTGGTGGAGGACATCGGTTTCGACACCTCCTTCAGCTTCATTTACAGCGCCCGCCCGGGCACGCCGGCGGCGGAACTGCCGGACGAGACCGATGAGGACACCAAGAAACAGCGCCTGCAGATACTGCAGCAGCGGATCCTGCAGCAGGCCCAGCACATCAGCCGGCGCATGGTGGGCAGTAGCCAGAAAATCCTTGTCACCGGCGTGTCGAAAAAAGATCCGGGCCAGTTGCAGGGCCGCACGGAGAACAACCGGGTGGTAAATTTCAGCAGCGCGGATGTCTCCCTGGTCGGCCAGTTTGTACTGGTGGACATCGTTGAGGCCCTGCCCAACTCACTGCGCGGTGTGTTGAGCGCCGGTTGACGCAGCTGATTTCCCGTATATCCTTAACTTCTTTACGACTGCCCCCGGTGGCCATCCCCTATTTTGACTAGCGAACCCCCCCCGACAGCAGCGACGCCCACAACGCTCGCCAACCCGTCGATACAGCAATCACTCACCCTGGAACCCCATGATGCGCGCCACCTGGCCGTGCTGTGCGGCCAGCTGGACGGCCACCTGCGCCAGATCGAGCGGCGCTTCGGCCTCTCGATCAGCGCCCGGGGCAACCAGTTCCTGTTGCGAGGTAGCGCCGAGGATGTGGCCGCGGCGGCGCAGCTGCTGCGGCAGCTGTATGCGGAAGTCTGCCTGGGAATCGAAGTGACGCCCGAGTCGCTGCACCTGCAGCTGCAGCAGGCCGAACTGGAGTACCTGTTGGAACCGGGCGCCGACGATGATGCGCCGGTGCAGGCCATGCGGGTTATTCGCACCAAGCGCGCGGCTATCAAGCCCCGCGGCAGGAACCAGCAGGGCTACGTGCGCACGATCGGGCAGTGCGACATCAATTTCGGCATCGGGCCGGCGGGCACGGGCAAAACCTACCTGGCCGTGGCCTGCGCGGTGGAAGCGCTGCTGGAGGACCGGGTGCGCCGCATCCTGCTGGTGCGGCCGGCAGTGGAAGCCGGGGAGAAGCTCGGCTTCCTGCCCGGCGACCTGAGCCAGAAAATCGACCCGTACCTGCGCCCGCTTTACGACGCGCTCTACGAAATGCTGGGCTTCGAGACGGTCAATAAATACATTGAGCGGCATATCATCGAAGTGGCGCCGTTGGCCTTCATGCGCGGGCGCACCCTCAACAATTCCTTCATCATCCTGGACGAGGCGCAGAACACCACCCGGGAGCAGATGAAAATGTTCCTCACCCGGATCGGCTTTGGCTCCACCGCCGTTATCACCGGCGATGCTACCCAGATCGACCTGCCCAAGAGCTCTCCCTCGGGCCTGACCCACGCCAGCAATGTGCTGGCCGGCGTGGAAGGCATCGGCTTCACTTACTTCGGCAGCAAGGACGTGGTGCGCCACCCCCTGGTGCAGCGCATCGTCGAGGCCTACGACAGCCACGAAGACAAGGCCACCGCGCTGGACAGGACCAGGCGATGAGCCTGACCGTCGATATCCAGTGCGCGAGCGCCGAGCCCGTGCCCTCAGAGGACGACTTACGCCGCTGGATCGCGGCCGCCCTCGCCATCCAGACGACCCGGGACGACACGGAAATCAGTGTGCGCCTGGTCGACATCCCGGAGATGGCCGGCCTTAACCAGGCCTATCGCGGCAAGCCCGGCCCCACCAACGTCCTGTCCTTTCCCGCCGATCTGCCGGCAGAGCTGAAATTGCCGCTGCTCGGGGATATCGTGATCTGCGCTCCTGTTGTGCGGGAGGAGGCACAATCCCAGCACAAGGCCCTCGCCGCCCACTGGGCCCACATGGCGGTGCACGGTACGCTGCACCTGCTCGGCTACGACCATATCGAAGAGAGCGAGGCGCTGGCGATGGAAGCGCTTGAAAGCACCATCCTGGCCGAGCTCAGCTATCCCTGCCCCTACCAGTCCAAACCACCCACGGAGAATACCCTGCAATGAGCGACGACCGATCAGGCAACGATTCGGGCGAGAAGTCCTGGATCGACCGGATTGCCGTACTGTTTTCCTCAGAGCCGCGCAACCGCAAGGACCTGCATGATGTGCTGGCAGTGGCGGTCGAGAACGAAATCATCGATCGCGATGCGCGCAGCATCATGGAAGGGGCGATGGAGGTCAGCGACATGCAGGCCCGGGACATCATGATTCCCCGCACCCAGATGGAGGTGATAAAGGCCGAGTGCTCGCTGGAGGAGATTCTGCCGCAAATCATCAACACGGCGCACTCCCGCTACCCGGTGGTGGGCGAGAGCCTGGATGACATCTGCGGCATCCTGCTGGTCAAGGACCTGCTGCCCCAGATCCTCAACAAGGAGCAGAGCGAGTTCAGGATCCGCGACCTGCTGCGGCCCACCGTGGTGGTGCCCGAGAGCAAGCGCCTCAACGTCCTGCTGCGCGAGTTTCGCGAGAACCGCAACCACATGGCGATTGTCATCGATGAATACGGCGGAGTGGCCGGGCTGGTGACAATAGAGGACGTGCTGGAGGAAATCGTCGGTGATATCGAGGATGAGACGGACACCGAGGACGACCAATTCATCCGCAAGATCGGCGACGACGATTACTTCATCAAGGCACTGACACCGATCGAGGATTTCAACGAGTATTTTGGCAGCAAATTCAGTGACGATGATTTCGACACCATCGGCGGCCTGGTCATACAGGCCCTGGGGCACATGCCCGCCCGCAATGAGACAGCCACCATCGATAAGTTCGAGTTCCTGGTAATCAACGCCGACCAGCGCAAGATTCACAGCCTGCGCATGCGGCCGCTGCAGGACTGACCGGGCACATCACGACATGAGAAGTGAACCCGGCCTGCATCCATTGCTGGTGCTGTTCCTGGCGCCCTTCGCCGGGGCGCTGGTTACCCTGTCCCTGGCGCCGTTCGACTTCTGGCCGGCGGGCATCATCAGCTGCGCCATCTACGCCTTCCTGCTGTGCACCTGCAGCCTGCGCGAGGCTGTCTGGCGCAGCTGGTTGTTCGGCCTGGGCCTGTTTGGCAGCGGCGTGTCATGGGTTTACGTCAGCATCCACGTGTACGGCGGGGCCGGTGTAGTCCTGGCCTCGTTTCTGACGGTGCTGTTCTGCGCCGGCCTCGCGGTACTGTTCCAGGTTTCTTTCGGATGGTTCTATGTGCGTTTCGTGCGCGCCCTGCCTGGCGGCATGCTGGTCGGTTTCCCGGTAACCTGGGTGCTGGCCGAGTGGCTGCGCAGCTGGCTGTTCACCGGCTTTCCCTGGCTGTACCTCGGCTACGCCCACCTCGATACCCCCATTGCGGGATGGGCCCCGGTGGTCGGGGTGTTCGGCTTGTCATTCATCTGCGCCCTGACCGGCAGCTGCCTGTTCCTGGCCTGGCGCAGCCGCAAGGCCATCGCCTGTACTACCTACGCCGTCATCGTGATAACCATGTGGGGCGGCGGGGCAGTGCTCAAGCCAATCGAATGGGTCGCCAAGGGCAGCGAACAGCCCCTCAGTGTCGTGCTAATCCAGCCCAACGTCCCCCAGGAACACAAGTGGGACCGCGCCTGGTACCAGCCGATCCTCGAGCAACTGCGCATCAGCAGCGAACCCCATTACGGTGTCGATATCCTGGTCTGGCCGGAGGCGGCGATCCCCAACTACTACCAGCGGGCACGGGATTTCCTCGACCCGATAGCCGCGCGCGCCGCGGCGGCTGAAACCACCCTGTTTGTCGGTGCACCTTCACTGTCAGAGCAGGGCGAGGGCTACTTCAACAGCGTGGTGGCCATCGGCGACGGCGAGGGGATATATCACAAGCATAACCTTGTGCCTTTCGGCGAGTACGTGCCCCTGGAACGCCAATTGCGTGGGCTGATCGCCTTCTTCGACCTGCCCATGTCGGCCTTCAGCCCGGGACCCGCCAGCCAGCCGCCGTTGCGCGCCGGGGCCTACCGGGTCGCGCCCTTCGTGTGTTACGAGGTGGTCTACCCCGAGTTGGTGGCGCGCAGCGCGCGCGACAGCGACCTGCTGCTCACCATCAGCAATGACAGCTGGTTCGGCACCTCGATAGGTCCGCTGCAGCACCTGCAGATGACCCAGATGCGGGCGCTGGAGAACGGCCGCTACATGATTCGCGGCACCAATAACGGGGTCTCCGCCATCATCAACCACCGCGGCCAGATCGTGGCTCGCACCGATCAGTTCGTTGAAACCACCCTGAGCGGAGAGGTGGAGGTGATGCTGGGCAATACGCCATTTGGTACCTTCGGGGTAACGCCCGTCATCGCCGGATCCGGGATCACCCTGCTGTTGATGTTCCTGATGTACCTGGGATTCTGGCGCGAGAAGAACTGAGGACCACTATTTGGCGGGCGACTGCAGGATAAATTCCTCCAGTAACTTGTCTATGCCGAAGACGTGAAGCGTGAGCCACTGGGTGAGGAAGGTGGCGATGATTTCCCGGAACGAGTCATCAAGTTCCTCACCCCCATCAAGTAACTCGGCTATCTCCTTGCGAAAGCGGGCATGGGCCTGCATATGCTCGATGCGGCCGGGAAAGTCCAGTTCGCGCATGTACTGCTCTTCCATCGCGAAGTGATTGTCAGCGTAAGCCTTCAGCCTGAATAATAGCTCACGGTCCGCGTTGGGCAGCTTGAGGAGGTCGAGAATCTCGAACAGCACCTGGTGCTGCGCATCCTGCCAGATGAGGGCGCTGGTTTTTCGCATGCGACAATCTTGGACCCTGAAACGTGATTGCGCCACCATCGCGCCCAAATTTTCCGGCAAGTAGCGGGCGCCGTGACCGCAGTGACCCGACCCGGCCAAAAGATCGCCGCCAGCCCCGGATACTGGTAGAATCCCCGCTTCTTTTTTCCGGCATCGCAATCCGGCAAAACTCCATATACGTCACGGGGTTGCGAGAGCCTATCAGTGCATGATCAAGGAAAAACCTCAAAACCATGATGGATCAGAACTACATACCGCAGGAGCTGGAAGCCGCCGCCCAGCAGCACTGGCTGGTCAACAAGAGTTTTTCCGTGCGGCGCGACGACAGCCGGGAAAAGTTCTATTGCCTGGCCATGTTCCCCTACCCCAGCGGCAAACTGCACATGGGGCATGTGCGCAACTACACCATTGCCGATGTCATCGCCCGCTACCATCGCATGCTGGGCAAGAATGTGCTGCAACCCATGGGCTGGGACGCCTTCGGCCTGCCGGCGGAGAATGCCGCAATCCAGAACAATGTGCCGCCGGCACAGTGGACCGCAGCGAACATCGACTACATGCGCGCCCAGTTGCAACGCCTGGGTTTCGCCTACGACTGGGACCGGGAGATCGCCACCTGCAATCCGCAGTACTATCGCTGGGAGCAGTGGTTTTTCACCCGCCTGTTCGAAAAAGGCCTGGCCTACCGCAAAAAAGCGGAGGTCAACTGGTGTGAGACCGACCAGACCGTGCTGGCCAACGAGCAGGTGGTGAACGGCTGCTGCTGGCGTTGCAACAACCCGGTGGAGCGCCGGGAGATCGACCAGTGGTTTATCCGCATAACCGCCTACGCCGAAGAACTACTGGCGGACATCGACAAGCTGGAGCACTGGCCGGAGCAGGTGCGCACGATGCAGCGCAACTGGATCGGGCGCTCGGAAGGTGTCAACCTGCGCTTCGGCCTGGCCCGTGCGCTGCTCAGCGGCGAGGACTCGCTGGAGGTGTACACCACACGGCCCGATACACTGATGGGCGCGACCTATGTCGCGGTGGCGCCCCAGCACCCGGTAGCCCGCCAGGCGGCGCAATCCAATCCCGCGCTTGCCGCGTTCATCGAGGAGCAGAGCCGGGGCAAGGTGGCGGAAGCCGAGCTGGCTACCATGGAAAAACTGGGCATGGCCACAGGCATGCATGCCATTCACCCGCTCACCGGCGCCGAGCTGCCGATATGGGTGGCCAACTTCGTCCTCATGTCCTATGGCTCCGGCGCGGTGATGTCGGTACCCGGCCACGATGAGCGCGACCATGCGTTTGCCCTCAAGTACGGCCTGCCGATCGTCCAGGTGATCGCCAAGGTCGATGGCGATCACCCCTACGAGGTGGAGCGCTGGCAGGATTGGTATGCCGACAAGAGCGCAATCGTAACCGTCAACTCGGGCGAGTTTGACCAGCTCGACTTCGAGGGTGCGTTCGATGCGATCGCCGACCGCCTGCAAGAGCAGGGCAAGGGCGAGCGCACCACCAACTACCGCCTGCGCGACTGGGGCGTCTCCCGCCAGCGCTACTGGGGCGCGCCGATTCCCATGATCAATTGCGGCACCTGCGGCACCGTACCCGTACCGGCAAAGGATTTGCCGGTAGTCCTCCCCACCGACGTGGCCTTCGAGGGCGTGAGCTCTCCGATCAAGAAAATGCCCGGGTTTTATGCCACCACCTGCCCGAGCTGTGGCGGCGGCGCCACCCGGGACACCGACACCTTCGACACCTTCATGGAATCGTCCTGGTATTACGCCCGCTACGCCAGCGCCCGCAATGATGAGGCGATGCTGGACGCCGAGGCAGACTACTGGGCACCGGTAGACCAGTACGTGGGCGGCATCGAACACGCCATCCTCCACCTGCTGTACGCGCGCTTTTTCCACAAACTGATGCGCGACGAAGGACTGGTTCACTCGGATGAGCCCTTCACTCGCCTGCTGACCCAGGGGATGGTGCTCAAGGACGGCAGCAAGATGTCCAAGTCCAAGGGCAACACGGTGGACCCCCAGTCCCTGATCGACAGTTACGGCGCCGATACGGTGCGCCTGTTCAGCATGTTCGCGGCGCCGCCGGAACAGTCCCTGGAATGGTCCGATTCCGGCGTGGAGGGCGCCAATCGCTTCCTCAGGCGCCTGTGGAAACTGGTGGCCCGGCAACAGGAGTATCCCGCACCGGCACTGGATCCCGCCACGCTGGACGACCTGCAGAAAGCCCTGCGCCGCAAGACTCACGAGACCATCGCCAAGGTCAGTGACGATTTCGGCCGGCGCCAGACCTTCAATACCGCCATCGCCGCCGTGATGGAGCTGTGCAACGAAGTGGGCAAGCTCGACGAAGGCAAACCCCAGGACCGCGCCCTGGCGAGCGAGGCCCTGCGTGCGGTCGTGCTGATGCTGTGCCCCATCGTGCCGCATATCAGTCACCACCTGTGGCCCCTGCTGGGGGGTGAAGGCGATGTTGTGAACGCCTCCTGGCCGTTGGTGGATGAGTCAGCGCTTGCGCGCGACAGCGTCGACGTGGTGGTACAGGTGAACGGCAAGGTCAGGGCCAGGATGAGCATCGCTGCGGATGCCGACGAGTCGGCGGTCAAGGCCCTGGCGCAACAGCAACCCAACGTCGCGCGCTTCCTCGAAGACGTCACCGTGCGCAAGGTCATTGTGGTGCCCGGGAAATTGGTTAATATTGTGGCCAACTGATGCCCACCCGGAAACCTGCCATGTCACGGCGCCTCGCCCGATACTCCGTCATCCTGGGCATTACCTGCCTGCTCATGGCCTGCGGCTTCCAGCTGCGCGGTGTCGGCGGCGGCGCAGCCCTGCCCCCGGGCTGGGAAAAAATGCACCTGGTCACGGGCAACCCCAACAGTGAATTCAGCCAGACAGTGCGGACAGTGTTCACCACCAACGGCATCCAGTGGATGGACAAGGCCAATACCAGTTACTCCCTGCTGCTTGGCCCGGACAGGTTTAGCCAGACCAACCTCTCCCTCAACCGGGAGGCCCGTGTTTCCCAGCTTGAGCTCACCATGCAAACCACCTTCTCGGTGCTGGACGCCAACGGCCAGGAGGTCATGCCAGATACCACAGCGGTGGTCATGAGGCAGATGGAAAACGACCCGCGCAACGTCATGGGCAAAAGCGAGGAGATCCGCATTCTCCAGTCCGAGATGCGCACCGAACTAGCGCAGCAGATGATCCGGCGTATCGGCTTCTTTGCCTCCAGCAGGCAGTAATGCGAGTCTCTCCCGAGCAGCTTCCGGCGCAACTGAAACGACGACTGCTGCCGGTCTACCTGGTCACCGGTGACGAGCCCCTGCAGGTGCAGGAATGCTGCGACGCCATCCGGCGCCACGCGCGGGAGCAGGGTTGCACTGAGCGGCAAGTCATAGAGGCCGGCGGCGCGCACTTCGACTGGTACGAAATCCTGCACAGCGCCAGCAGCATGTCCCTGTTCGCCGAGCGCAGGCTGCTTGAACTGCGCTTGCCCAGCGGCAAGCCCGGGGCGGACGGCAGCAAGGCCCTGTGCGACTACCTTGACATCGCCGGCAGTGATGACGTGCTGCTGATGGTGGCGGGCAAGATCGACAAGCAATCCACCAACAGTAAGTGGTTCAAGGCCCTGGACGCGGCCGGCGCGGTGGTCCAGGTATGGCCGGTGGATGGCCGCAACCTGCCCGGATGGTTGCGCCAGCGGGTGTCCGCCGCGGGCCTGGAAATCGACGACGATGCCCTGCAACTCCTGTGCGACCGGGTGGAAGGCAACCTGCTGGCGGCCGTGCAGGAGCTGGAAAAGCTGAAACTGCTGGTCCGCGATTCACGCATCAGCGCACGGACCGTGCTCGAAGCGGTGGCCGACAATGCCCGCTACAGTGTGTTTGAGCTTGCCGACACGGCCCTCAGGGGCGACGCCGCCGGCAGCCTTGGCATACTGCACGGCCTGCGCGGCGAGGGCACTGAACCCATGGTGGTGCTGTGGTCGCTCACCCGGGAGATCCGCACTTTGCACGAGGTGCAACAGGAATGCCCCGATGGGCGCGGGGTGCAGCGGGCGCTGGATGCCCGACGGGTGTGGAAGAACCGGGTCCCCCTGATGCAGGCGGCGCTGGCGCGCCACGACCCGGCGTCTATGGCGATGCTGCTGGAGCGGAGCGTCAGGGTGGACGGCAGCATCAAGGGCTTCGCCGGGGGCAAGCCCTGGGACAACCTCGAAGACCTGGTCATGGGCCTCTGCCGGGTCTGAGAGACTTCTGGGCAACCCCCGCTGCCCGACCTGCTTTCCCCTGCGCTTACTTCCTTTTGTGGCTTCATGGCTTGCATTCCGCACATATCAGGAATACTGTATATATATACAGTTTTTTTGATGGGGATACCCTCCCCGGGACAGGGCCATGAGCGACGCACTCGAGCAGATCATCAACCGCAACGACACCTGGCGCGGGCGCCAGCGCCGTTTTCACCACCATGAGCCCTCCGCCAACAGCGGCAGCCACAGCTGCACCGGCCTGGCCACCGGCTTTACGGGCCTGGACAGGCAGCTGGACCAGGGCGGCTGGCCACTGCACAGCACCATCGAGCTGCTGAGTGACAGCAACGGGCTGGGGGCCATGGGCCTGTTCCTGCCCGCCATGGAGCGGCTCAGCGAGCAGGGGCGCTGGCAGGCGTTTATCGCCCCACCCTATATACCCTATGCCCCCCTGCTGGCGGCCCGGGGTATCGACACCCGGCAAGTACTGCTGGTACACCCCAGGAACCGCCAGGACCTGCTGTGGAGTACCGAGCAGGCCCTGCGCAGCAGCACCTGCAGCGCCGTGTTCAGCTGGCTGGGGACCCACAACTACAGTTACAGCGAACTGCGCAAGCTGCAGCTCGCCGCCAGCGCAGGTGACAGCCTGGCAGTCCTGTTCCGCCCCAACGCGGCGGCAGG
>Ga0105103_10000945_pt1 | contig 16409 bp, 10 predicted proteins | sample PPLLaktember2015_2_FD_79107 | JGI IMG/M metagenome (GOLD analysis project Ga0105103, IMG submission 79107) | Freshwater sediment microbial communities from Prairie Pothole Lake near Jamestown, North Dakota, USA - PPLs Lake P7 Core (6) Depth... | ecosystem: Environmental > Aquatic > Freshwater >...
GAAAGCGAAGTCCAGCTTGTCAGCGCATCATCTGCGCGGCCGCAGCGGCATGTCCGGTATGGCGGGGTCGATGGGTAGGAGTGGCTTCGCGACCGGTGCGTTTTCGCGCCGTCGTTCAGCCACCGCCCCGACTGCCACCGGCCGCTGCGCATAGCCGTAGTACGGCGCATAAGTGCCATCGACATTGGCATCGCCCGGCGAGGTCGGGGCACTTGACGACAAAGCTTCATTGCGCACGTTTGCAGGCGAGTTGGCCGTTCTAGAAGTATTGCCTGCGGCGCCCGTTGCGCGAGCGGGAGGCCCCACTAGCGCGCGGTCGGCGACCGAACTGAGGGTGCCGTGGTTAACGGGCTGCAGCTTGACGCCCGCCGGTGGCCAGTCGCCGTAGTTGACGACCCCGCTGCCATCGACCCACTTATAGAGCTGCGCATGGGCGAGGGGCGCCGTGGCATACAGCGCGCAGGTAACGACGAACAAAATGGCCAGTCGCATGACCCCAAAAATATGCCCGGCGCGGACCGGCGCGTCAATTCATGCCGACGATCGAGCGGCCGTTGAACGAACGCTCTTGCGGCGCGAGCCAACTTCCGCAATTGAGTCGAAACCCAAAACTATCGGTCTGTCCGGTGCTGTCTGAACTGGGCCGGTTGGCTCGCTTGGATGTCGACATGCACCCCTCCCCGCTCCTTGACATTAGTGCCCTAACGCCAAGTTTCTTGCGCCGTACCCCTGCTCCACCGCCAGCGCGAGCACAGGGCGGCGCCTCACGACCCAGGCGGTATCCCCGGTCGCCGCCGAGTCGGTGCGGCCTCAGCGGCCGGCCGGCTCCGGCGTCATCCGACGCACCGCCGCGATCCGTCGCCCGACCCTTGGATGAGTTCGGACGAGCCAGAAGCGATCACGGTACGGTGAGACGAACATCATGAACGCCGCCTGGCGCGCCGGCCGGTTCGGCTTGTCCACGCGACATCGACCGGCTTTCTCGAGGGCGCTGACGAGTGGCGCGGCCTGCCGCAGGAACTGCAGCGCAGCCGCATCGGCCAGGTATTCGCGTTGCCGGGCGACCGCCGCCTGCAGCAGGCGCGATGTGAGCCGTCCCACGGCGCCGACCACGAAGAAGATCGCGAAAGCCATCGCCAGATAGAACGTCAGCATCAGCACGATCCCGTTGGAGCCGAAACGGCGCAGCGGGTAGCCGATCACGGCCGTGCCGAAGTCGTAAATGCTCGCGAAGCCCCGGCTCAGCGAGAGCAGCGCGAGATTGATGCGCGCGTCCCCGTTGCGAATGTGCGCGATCTCATGCGCGACCATCGCCTGCAGCTCGGCGCGCGACAGTGCGTCGAGCGCGCCAGCCGACACGCCGACCGCGGACTCATCGCCGGCCGTCACGAGCGCGAAGGAGTTGATCGCGGCGTCGTCGGTCAGGTAGACGTCTGGCACTGGTACCGACGCCGCCAGGGCCATCTCGTTGACCACGTTCAGCAACTGGCGCTCGGCGAGCGCTAGGCTGGAACCGGCGCCATCGAGCCTGCGCGCGGCGAAGATGCCGCGCATCGCGCGGCCTCGATGCCGATAGATCGCCCAGTGCACGAGAGCGACGAGCGCGATGAGGCCGACCATGGCCACGGCGCCTGCCAGGAACGCGTGGTGCGCATCGATCCAGGCGACCGCGGCCGGATCGCTCGATTCGGCATGGACATAGACCATAAGTGTCAGCAGGCCGCCGACCATTGCGCTGCCCAGTGCCCCCAGGGCGGTGAGCAGCAGCAGGACGCGCGTCAGGCGACGGAGCGCCTGCTGTCGGTCGAAGAAACTCTGCGCTGCCATCGGACTAGCTGCACTCTTGAGCAAACCCCGTTTCTTCAGAAAACCAAGCAACAGTAGGTGATCAGGCGGGCATCGACAACTGCACGATTGGATGCGAATCGCGTCCGCGCTTGGTACAACTAGCCTGCTCTATGAAGTGACCGATCGTGGCCGGAACCTCCAACGAGCCCGTTTCGCTCTCTTGCCGCCGCCTCGACCCCGACGTGGTCGCAGCTGAAGACAGGCGCCGACAACCAGCGCCGGTTCACCTGACGCCAGTGTTGAACAAACTTCGCGTGCTCGGTCATCGCCTCCACGTCGCGCCTCATTTGGTGGGAGCGATCGCACCTTGCCTCCAACGCTTCGTAGCCCTTCATTGGGCAAGCCGCACTCGTCTCGGGCGGTGACTCACGTCGGGCTCAGGGACAGCTACCCAATGCCAGCCGTTCACAGCTGCCGCGAATGAACTGCATGAACACCTCCCGGGACAAGGCTTTGTCCGCCACTTCAAATTCAGCCCGGAAATCCGCTACCGCAGTCGACGACTGGCTTACCAGGCGGCCTGCGATGAGTCCCGATCGATTGGCGATCTTGCCCAACATTGCTCCCCGCTGGGCCAATCGGGAGATCAGTCCTACCCTCGGTAGCCGAGCATGCGTGCCGGCAGCAGGAGAATCGCCCGCATCAGGGCAAACAAGGCCGTCACAGCCACGCTTATCGCCCGGAACGGCAGCGAGATGAGCCAGACGATCGGGAGCAGAACGAGTGCGATCAGGGCGACCGGCCATGCCAGGACGAAGAGAATGCACCATCCGACAAAGAGAATCAGTACGTTCATGCAGAGCTCCGGCGCGCGCAGTTGAGAGTCAGTAATGATCGTGGGAACTATGACGAGTCCAGGGCACAGTGTTGCACTGACCTGAAGAAGTGGCACGCCCGGCGCGACGAATCGGCGACTCCGGCGGCCAGACTGCACGACCGAGGTCCGATCGGAGTGATATGAGCAGAGTTTGCCATCCTGGCAGGGAGGCCTCTGCCTCGCTGCCCGCGTGGCGCTCAGCTTTGCTTGCGCTCTGGTGCTCGGTGGTTGACTTGGCCGTTCGTGCATGAAGAAGGCCGCGTATCCCGTCAACGCTGGCCACATGCGATACACACCAACGGCTGCCCGGAAGGCCAACGGCGGCGTCCCACGCGAGTAGGGCCCACTTTTGTACCAGGCGCTGCCTCGCAGGAACGCGAGCAGAGCAACGATCGCCGTCGCCAACCCGGTGAGATCAAGTACAGACCTGATTGCCTGGTTCGTAGCCTTAGATGAAGGCGCAAATCCCAGGTGCCGCCGGAGCCGGGCCCAACCACAGGAATCTGCGGTCCATCATGCGATTCTTCCGCTGGACCCCATCGGACAGACAGCACGATCGTGGGCGATGGCGACGGAGCGAGTTCTGCCGAAGTACGCTAAATGGCGGCGGGACGCTCCGGCTGCGAGCGCACGATCCAGAACGGGCGCGGCCGATGCTCGCAGTAGCTGCGCATCTTGATGTCGGCAAAGCGCGCGACGCGCGGCCGGACCGCGAGGTTTGTCGTCACGAGCTGAGGCGAGTTGTCTTCGCTCTCGACGATATAACCGTGCCCGTAGGGCTTGAGCACGACATTGCCGCTGATGCGCACATGGCGTGATCCGACCGTGACGATGCCGCGCTGGTAGGAGTCGCGCACGAGGCAACCGCTGACGGAACTCTCCGGCGCGTCACCATTGTTGTGCCAGTGCAGCGGATAGCGTCCGGGCCGGTTGAACTGGCCCATGCGGCGAAACTCGACACCGCTGAAGCGGCCGATGGAGCGCCGCCCACCTTGACCCGGCTCGAGCGCGCTCGCAATCAGACAGTAGCCGCCTTGGCTCGAGCGTTCGGACTCCTCGCAGCCCTGCACGACAATGTTGCGTTCGAGCAGGACCGCCTTGGCGATCGAGCCCGGCAGGACGTGTTGCATCGGCGCGTGTTGCCCATGATGTCGGTGCGAAACGGCGCGATCGAGTGAAAGCGTCATGCAATCGCCCCCGACTTCCGCGATGCAGCGCTCTTCGACCAGCGCGTGATCCTGGCCCGACGCGACGGCGATCCGCTCGCCGGCACGCCAGTCGACGGGCTGCGCCAGTCGCAACAGATTGTGGCCCGGCGCAATGGAGGCGCCGAGCGGCACCCAGGAGGCGCGCTGCGCACCGTGCAGGTCGATCGTCCCGCCGTCGAGCGCTGCCAGAAACTTGCTGCCAAGCCGGGGATGCGGTGCGCCCGTCTCGCGCGCGCAGAGGGTAATGGTCAGTCGCTGCCTGAATGCCTGGTCGAGGGTGCCGGCGGCCAGCCGGCCGCCGCCGCGCACGAGTATCCAGCCAGCCCGCACTCGCGTGTCGCGCGGGGCCACGAGTAGCGTGCCTTCGATCTCCAGACTGCCGACGTCGATGTCCTGATCGAGCACGACGATCCGGCCGGCCTCGATGCGGACCGACCCGCCCTCGGCAGGTGGGGAGCCATTCCAAGCGGCCGGGTCCGACCACCGCAGCGCGCCCTCGGGCCACACCTCGATCGGTGCGGGGGGAGCGCCAGCGGCAGGAAACTCGAGAAAGCCCATTGGTGGAGACGGGTACGCCCTGCGTGTTCGGAGCCCGGTGGAAATTCGCCGAGCAGAACACGCAGGTTACGGCCGCCTCGTTTGGCGTCAATCGCGCTCCTCGCATCCGGATGGATGACGACCCGGCTCAGGCCGCCGACCGACGCCGATTTGCCGCTCGAACGCACCCCTCGCCTTATCGGCGTGGAGGTGGAAGGTCGGTGCAGACGCCTTCGGCCGCTTCCGCCGCCATGCCGACCGATTCTCCGAGCGTCGGGTGCGGATGGATCGTGCGTCCGATGTCGACGGCGTCCGCTCCCATTTCGATAGCGAGGGCAACCTCGCTGATCAAGTCGCCGGCATGCGTGCCGACGATGCCGCCGCCGACGATGCGATGCGTCTCAGCATCGAACAGCAGCTTCGTGAAGCCTTCGTCGCGACCGTTGGCAATGGCGCGGCCCGACGCCGACCACGGGAAGTGTCCTTTCGTGATCTTGCGGCCCAGCTTCTTCGCTTCGTCTTCGGTCAGTCCGACCCAGGCCACCTCGGGATCGGTGTACGCGACCGAAGGAATGACGCTCGCATCGAAGTGCGCCTTGTGGCCCGCCGCCGCTTCGGCTGCGACGTGGCCCTCGTGCACGGCCTTGTGCGCCAGCATCGGTTGCCCGACGATGTCGCCGATCGCGTAAATGTGCGGCACGTTGGTCCGCATCTGGCCATCCACCGGAATGAAACCGCGCTCGTTGACCACCACGCCGGCCTTGTCCGCACCGATCTTGCGGCCGTTCGGCGTACGTCCGACCGATTGCAGGATCAGGTCATAGCGCTGCGGTTCGGCCGGCGCCGCCTCGCCCTCGAAGCGGACCCAGAGTCCGTCAGGCTTGGCGTCGACCGCCACGGTCTTCGTCTTCAGCATGACCTTGTCGAAGCGCGCCTGGTTGCGTTTCTGCCAGACCTTCACGAGGTCGCGGTCGGCGCCGAGCATCAGGCCGTCCAGCATCTCTACGACGTCGACCCGCGCGCCCAGCGTCGAGTACACGGTCGCCATTTCGAGTCCGATGATGCCGCCGCCCACAACAAGCATCTTCTTCGGCACGTCGCGCAGTTCGAGCGCACCGGTGGAGTCGACCACGCGCGCATCGTCGGGCATGAACGGCAGCCGCACCGCGGCCGAACCGGCTGCGATGATTGCGTTGGCAAAGCGGACCACCTGCTTCTGGCCAGTCTTGTCCTGCGCATCGCCGGTCGTAAGTTCCACTTCGAGATGGTTCGGGCCGGCAAAGCTGCCATAGCCGCGCACCACCGTCACCTTGCGCATCTTCGCCATCGCGGCCAGGCCGCCGGTGAGCTTGCCGACGACCTTGGACTTGTGCGCACGCAGCTTGTCCACGTTCAGTTTCGGCGCGCCGAACTCGACGCCGAGATCGGCGAAGTGCGCGGCTTCGTCCATGACGGCCGCCACGTGCAGCAGCGCCTTGGACGGGATGCAGCCGACATTCAGGCACACGCCACCGAGCGAGGCATAGCGTTCGACCAGCACGACCTTCTGGCCGAGGTCGGCCGCGCGAAACGCGGCCGAGTAGCCGCCGGGGCCGGCGCCGAGCACGAGCACATCGCACTCGAGGTCGGCGCCCCCTGCATAGGCCGCCGCGGCCGGAGCCGAGGCTGCCGCCGCCTTCGCGGCCGGCACGGGGGCCGCGCTGGGAACTGGCGCCGCGACCGCCGCAGTGGCGCCTGCGCTCGCTTCCAGTCGCAGAACCGGCGAGCCCCGCGAGACCTTGTCGCCGAGCTTGACGCGCATCTCCTTCACGACACCGGCGGCAGACGACGGGATCTCCATCGAGGCCTTGTCGCTTTCCACCGTGATCAGCGACTGCTCCTTCGTCACGGCATCGCCCGGCTTGACCAGGACTTCGATGACCTCGACATCCTTGAAGTCGCCGATATCGGGGACCACCACCTCGATGACCTGGCTCATAGCAGCACCCGGCGGAAGTCGGCCAGGATCTGGGCCAGATAGACATTGAAGCGCGCGGCACCGGCCCCGTCGACCACCCGGTGGTCCCACGACAGCGACAGCGGCAGGATGAGGCGCGGCGCGAACTGCTTGCCGTCCCAGACCGGCTTGATCGTCGACCGGCAGACGCCGAGGATCGCAACCTCCGGCGCGTTGATGATCGGCGTGAACGATGTCCCGCCGATGCCGCCGAGCGACGAGATCGAGAACGTGCCGCCCTGCATGTCGGACGGCCCGAGCTTGCCGTCGCGCGCCTTGGCCGCGAGTGCCGACGTCTCCTGCGCGATCTCGAAGATGCCTTTCTTGTCGGCCTCCTTGATGACCGGCACGACGAGGCCCTGCGGCGTGTCCGCCGCGAAGCCGATGTGCCAGTAATTCTTGCGGATGATCGCGCCGCCTTCGGGATCAATCGAGCTATTGAAGTCCGGGAATTTCTTCAGCGCCCCCACGCAGGCCTTGATCAGGAACGCAAGCATTGTCAGTTTGGGCGTGTCCTTGCTCTTCGCGTTCTCATTGTTGAGCTGGACGCGGAACGCCTCGAGGTCGGTGATGTCGGCGTCCTCGTGGTTGGTGACATGGGGAATCGTCATCCAGTTGCGCGACAGCGCGGGCCCGGAAATGCGCCGGATGCGTGACATCTCGACGCGCTCGATCGGGCCGAACTTCGCGAAGTCCACCACGGGCCACGCCGGCAGGTTGAGTCCGATGCCGGATCCGGTCGGCGCAGCGGCCGCAACGGCGGGACGCGCGCCGCCCGTCATGACACCCTTGACATGCTCGCGTACGTCCTCGGTGGTGATTCGCCCCTTGGGGCCGCTGCCGCGCACATGCGTGAGATCGACGCCGAGTTCGCGCGCGAACTTGCGTACCGAGGGCGAGGCATGCGGTTTCGCTCCGGGCGAGGGACCGAGGTCGATCGGCTGGGGCCGCGCTCCCATCTCGATCGCGAAGGCCGTCGACTTCGGCTGCTCCGCGGCGGCCGCTGAGGCCGTTGCCGCCGGCGCGGCCGAAGCCGCCTCCACGGCGCCTCCTCCGGAGGCGCCACTCAGCACCACCACCGGACTGCCTTGCGAGACCTTGTCGCCGATCTTGACCCGCAGCGCCTGCACCACGCCGGCAGCCGAGGACGGAATCTCCATCGAGGCCTTGTCGCTCTCGACCGTGATCAGCGACTGCTCTTTGCTGACGGTGTCGCCGACCTTGACGAGCAACTCGATGACCTCGACATCCTTGAAGTCACCGATGTCGGGTACGACGACTTCGATTGGTCCGGCGGTGGTCGCCGCGGCCACGGCCGGCGATGGCGCCGGAGCAGCGGCCGCCGCCTTCGCCGGAGAGGCTGCCTTGGGCGCGGCGGGCGCAGGAGCGGGCGCCGGTGCCGTGGCTCCAGCGGAGTCGAGCACCAGCACGATGCTGCCCCGCGAGACCTTGTCGCCGATCTTGATGCGCAACTCCTTCACGACGCCAGCGGCGGACGACGGAATCTCCATCGAGGCCTTGTCGCTTTCCACCGTGATCAGCGACTGCTCCTTCGTCACGGCATCGCCTGGCTTGACCAGGACTTCGATGACTTCGACGTCCTTGAAGTCGCCGATGTCCGGTACCTGAACTTCCACGAGCTGACCCATGTCGTCGGCGCTTTCTTTGCGGTTGTCCCGCGCCTCAGCGGGCGCGGGATCGTGGCAGAGGGTGCGCGAGGCGCACGTTGCTGCAGCGTCTGGGGCAGCCCCGGCTAGGCCGTCGAAGGATTGCGCTTGTTGGGATCGATCCCGTACTTCTTGATCGCTTCGGCCACCTTGGCAATCGGAACGACGCCTTCATCGGCCAGCGAACGGAGCGCCGCCAACACGACGAAGTGACGGTCGACCTCGAAGAACTCGCGCAGCTTCGTGCGCGTGTCCGAGCGGCCGAATCCGTCCGTGCCCAGCACGCGGTAGTCGCGGCCGCGCGGGATGTAGGGGCGTATCTGGTCAGCGAACAGCCGCATGTAGTCCGTCGTGGCGACGACCGGCCCGACGGTCTTCTCGAGTTGCTGCGTGACGTACGCCTTGCGCGCCTTCTCGGTCGGGTGCAGCAGGTTCCAGCGTTCGGCCTCGATGCCGTCGCGCCGGAGCTCGGTGAAGCTGGTGACGCTCCAGACGTCGCCGGACACGCCCCAGTCCTTCTCCAGGATCTCGGCGGCCGCGATCGCTTCGCGCAGGATCGTGCCGCTGCCGAGCAATTGCACGCGCGCAATCGATTTGCCCATGCCACTGCCTGCCGGTCCCTCGCGCAGCAGGTACATGCCCTTGAGGATCCCCTCCTCCTGGCCTTTCTTCAGGCCCGGATGCGGGTAGTTCTCGTTCATCAACGTGATGTAGTACCAGACGTTTTCCTGGTCCTGCACCATGCGCTTCAGTCCGTGCTGCAGTATCACGGCCAGCTCGTGCGCATAGGTCGGGTCGTAGCTGACGCAGTTGGGAATCGTCGCGCTCATCAGGTGCGAGTGGCCGTCCTGGTGCTGGAGCCCCTCGCCGTTCAGCGTGGTCCGACCCGAAGTCGCACCGAGCAGGAAACCCCGCGCCTGCATGTCACCAGCGGCCCAGGCGAGGTCGCCGACACGCTGGAAGCCGAACATCGAATAGAAGATGTAAAACGGCACCATGACGCGGTTGTTCGTCGAATACGACGTCGCCGCTGCGATCCACGAACTCATGGCTCCGGCCTCGTTGATGCCTTCCTCGAGGATCTGGCCCTGCTTGTCCTCGCGGTAGTACATGACCTGGTCGCGGTCGACGGGCTCGTAGAGCTGGCCCTGCGAGGAATAGATGCCGAGCTGGCGGAACATGCCTTCCATGCCGAAGGTGCGGGCCTCGTCCGGGATGATGGGCACGACACGCGGGCCGACCGCCTTGTCACGCACCAGTTGCGTCAGGCAGCGCACGAACGCCTGCGTGGTCGAGATCTCGCGGCCCTCGGCCGTTGCCTCGAGCACCGGCGCAAAGGTGTCGAGTGCCGGGGCGGCGATCTTCTCGTCGGCGACGCGCCGGCGCTGCGGGACGAAACCGCCCAGCTCGCGGCGCCGCTCGAGCAGGTATTTCATCTCGGGCGAGTTGGCGTCGGGCTTGAAAAATGGCACCTCTTCGAGCTTGTCGTCCGGCACCGGTATCGCGAAGCGATCGCGGAACTCGCGGATCGCCGCGGTATCGAGTTTCTTCAGCTGGTGCGTCGGATTCTTGCCCTCGCCGACCTTGCCCATGCCGAAGCCCTTGACGGTCTTGGCGAGGATCACCGTCGGCTGGCCGGTCGTCTTTACGGCAGCTGCGAACGCGGCGTAGATTTTGTGCGGATCGTGGCCGCCGCGGTTCAGGCGCCAGATGTCGTCGTCGGTCATGCGCGACACCATCTCCAGCAGCTTGGGATCCTTGCCGAAGAAGTTCTTGCGCACGAACGCGCCGTCGTTGGCCTTGAAGTTCTGGTACTCGCCGTCGACCGTGTCTTCCATCACGCGCAGCAGCCGGCCCTCGGCATCGCGCGCGAGCAACGGGTCCCAGTAGGAGCCCCAGATCACCTTGATGACGTTCCAGCCGTCGCCGCGGAAGCCGCCTTCGAGCTCCTGGATGATCTTGCCGTTGCCGCGCACCGGTCCGTCGAGCCGCTGCAGGTTGCAGTTGACGACAAAGATCAGGTTGTCGAGCTTTTCGCGCGAGGCCAGCCCGATGGCTCCGAGCGATTCCGGCTCGTCCATCTCGCCGTCGCCGCAGAAGACCCAGACCTTGCGCCCGGAGGTGTCGGCGATGCCGCGCGCGTGCAGGTACTTCAGGAAACGCGCCTGGTAGATCGCCTGGATCGGTCCCAGTCCCATGGAGACGGTCGGAAACTGCCAGAACTCCGGCATCAGCTTCGGATGCGGATACGAGGTGACACCTTTGCCGTCGACGTCGCGACGGAAGTTGTTGAGCTGTTCTTCGGTGAGCCGTCCTTCGAGGAAGGCGCGTGCATAGACGCCCGGTGCGCAGTGGCCCTGGAAGTAGATCAGGTCGCCACCGAACTCCGCGTTCGGCGCCCGCCAGAAGTGGTTGAAGCCCACTTCCATCAGCGTGTTCACCGAGGCGTAGCTGGCGATGTGGCCGCCGAGATCGCCTTCGCCACGATTGGCCCGCACCACCATCGCCATCGCGTTCCAGCGCATGTACGAGCGGATGCGCTCCTCGAGCACCGGGTCCCCCGGCGAATGCTCCTCGAGATGCGGCGGGATCGTGTTGATGTAGGCGGTGTTGGCTGAATACGGGATATGCGCGCCCGAGCGGCGCGCCTTGTCGATCAGCGCTTCGAGCAGGAAGTGCGCGCGTTGCGCGCCCTCGCGCTCGAGCACGGTTTCGAGCGCCTCGACCCACTCCTGGGTCTCGAGCGTATCGGGGTCATTCGCAGCTTGCGGAATCGCGGACATCGTTGTCTCCTGGTCGATGCGACCGTGGTGCGGAAGCGCCGCGCGACATGGGCGCGACATTCTGAATTCACAATACCAGCCCTTTTGCGACTTTTCAAATAGTGGATGTCAATTTCGTATAGTGAATTTTGACATCCGCCGGCGATACGGACGTGCGTCCGCCAAACCGCTCCCGATAATATGCGTCCGCGCCGCAGATGGAATCCCCCGAGCGCTCCCCTTGGACTCGTCCTCGCCTCCGTCTAACGCCGCACCCTCGCCTGACGCCGTCCAACTCGCGTTCGAGCGCCTGGCGCGCGATCGGTCGCGGCGGCCTGACTTCATTCGCTTCGTCCCGCCGCTCGCGATCGTCCTCCTCGCGGCGCTGAGCGCGGGCCTCGCCTACCTGCTCATCGCGGAGGACTCGGCGCTGCGGCGGGATGCACTCCACCGCGACACCGATACCCTCGCCCAGTCGATGAACCTGCGCCTGCAGGCCATCAGCGAGGCCACCAGCGCGCTGGCGCGGGACGCTGCGAGTCCGGATGCGACGAATGCCCGGCTGCTCGCGGCCGCGCGCGAAGCGATGGTCGTGAAGCCGGAGGTCGTGCACATTGCCTCCGTCGACGCGGCCGCGCGCGTGACGTGGTCTGCCGCATCGCCAGGCCCGCTGGGCGAAGCGGTGCGCAGCCCCAACACGCAGCTCACTTCGGAACGCCTCGTCGCGGCTCTTAATAACGCCCGCGACGCTCACTCGTCCTTCTTCTCGCCGCCCTACGAGGACACTTCGGGCTCGGCTGGCCCCGACAACGGCGGGCCTTTTACCGATCTCGTGGCACCGATCTACTCGGAAGACCGCTATCGCGGCGCCGTCGTCGCAAGGATTTCGCTGCCTGAGCTGCTGCGCCGGACCGTGACGCCCGATGTCGCGCAGCGCTACCGAGTCAGCCTGTTCAACGATGCCGGCGATGCACTCGCCTCGACCACGGCAAGCGAAACACCGATCGACGCCATGGTCTATGGAGTGCCGATCTACCTTCTGCCGGACGGTGTCTCGCTGCAGGCCTCCAAGTTCCGCGAACGCTCGCCCCTGCTGGGCAACGTCCTCGCCTGGATCGTGGCCGGACTGACGCTTGCCGTCATGGTCACGCTGATCGCCCTGATGCGCCGCGACGCCAAGCAGGCCAGCGTCGAACGGGCCCTGCGTGCCGAGACGGCCTTTCGTCGCGCGATGGAAGACTCGCTGGCCACCGGGCTGGCCGTGTTCGACCGCAGCGGCGTGTTGCGCCACGTGAACGCGGCGTTCTGCCAGATGACGGGGTGGAGCGAGACAGAACTGGTTGGCGTCGGCGCGCCGTTTCCGTTCTGGCCGGTCAACCAGTTCGACGTCCACCGGACCACGATGCAGGCGATGCTTTCCGGCAAGGCGCCCGCGAGCGGCTCGGAACTGAAGGTGCGGCGGCGGGACGACACGGAGTTCGACGGGCGGCTCTACGTTTCACCCCTGCTCTCGGACGACGGCGAACAGCTCGGCTGGATGGCTGCGCTGGTCGACGTTACCGAGCCCAAGCGAATCAGTGAGCAACTCGCCACGGCCCACGAGCGTTTCACGAAGGTGCTCGAGTCGCTCGACGACGCGGTGTCGGTCGTGGCGGCAACCCTCGACGGCGGCAGCGGCGAACTGCTGTTCGCGAATCGCAGCTATCGCAACCTCTACGGCGCCGATGCCGGGGGACATCGCAAACTGCAGGCCAGCCTGGCCGCGCACGGCGGCATCATGGCCGGCGAGGTCTACGACGGCGAACAGAAGCGCTGGTTCGACGTGCGCATGCGCGATGTGCGCTGGGTCGACGGCCGCGACGTACGCCTGCAGATCGCCACCGACGTCACCGAGCGCAAGGCCACCGAGGAAATCGTGCGGCAACAGCAGGAGAAGGTCCAGCTCACGTCGCGCCTCATGACCATGGGCGAGATGGCCTCCTCGCTGGCGCACGAGCTCAACCAGCCCCTGACGGCGATCAGCAATTACAGCCTCGGCACGGTCTCCCGTCTGCGCGACGGCAATGTCACGACGGCCGAACTCCTTCCCGCGCTCGAGAAGACGGCGGGCCAGGCACAGCGCGCCGGCAACATCATCCGGCGCATACGCGAGTTCGTGAAGCGGGCCGAGCCGCGGCGCCGCCCGACCGCGGTGACGCGGATCGTCGAAGACGCAATCGGCTTCGCCGAGATCGAGGCCGCGAAGAAGGCGATCGCGATCGAAACCCACGTGGCCGCCGGGCTGCCGCCGCTCGATGTCGATCCCATCCTGGTGGAGCAACTGCTGCTCAACCTGCTGAAGAACGCGATCGATGCGATGGACCAGGCCGCCGTGCGCCGCATCGACCTTGTCGTGCGACGCGTTGACGACATGGCCGAATTTTCCGTCATCGACCACGGCTCGGGCATTCCGCCTGAGCTGCGCGCCCACCTGTTCCAGCCTTTCTTCAGCACGAAGTCCGAAGGCATGGGCATGGGGCTCAACATCTGCCGCTCGATCGTCGAGTTCCACCAGGGCCGGCTGCTGCTTGAGGAAAACCCCAAGGGGGGAACGATCTTCCGCTTCACGCTTCCGCTTGCGGTGGGGGCGGGCGTCGACGAGAATGCCCGCCTCGCCGAAGGGAAGCAAAAGTGACGGATGCCGCGGAAAGCCTGGGGGTTGTCTACGTCGTCGACGACGACGATGCAGTGCGTGATTCGTTGCAGTGGCTGCTCGAAGCCAGCCGCTATCGCGTGCTCGGTTTTGACAGCGCCGAGAAGTTCCTCGCCGAGCACGACCCGGACGCGATCGCCGTGGCCATCGTCGACGTGCGCATGCCTGGCATGAGCGGCCTGGAGCTGCAGGACGAACTGATCGCGCGTGGCGTGCCCTATCCGATCATCTTCATCACGGGCCACGGCGACGTGCCGATGGCCGTGTCGACGATGAAAAAGGGCGCGGTGGATTTCATCGAGAAGCCGTTCGACCAGGACGCGCTGAAGACGCTGGTCGAGCGCATGCTGGGCGAGGCGCGGACACGCGCGTCCGAGACGGAGCGGCGCCGGATCAGCGAAGCGCTGGTCGCCAAGCTCACACCGCGCGAGCAGCAGGTGCTCGAGCGGATCGTCGCCGGGCGGCTGAACAAGCAGATTGCCGACGACCTCGGCATATCGATCAAGACGGTCGAGGCCCATCGCGCCAACATCATGGACAAGCTCAATGCCAACACGGTGGCTGACCTCATGCGCACCGTGCTTGCGGGAGGCGGACTGCGGCAGTAGTCCGGACGTGCGCCGGTAGAATTTCGGGTTTTCCCTGGAAGGCCCTGACATGAGCGCGCGCATCATCGATGGCAAGGCACTCGCTGCGCAGATCCGCGCCAGCCTCGGCGCACGCGTCGCCCGTGCCGCCGCCGCCGGGCAGGCGCCTGGCCTTGCCGTCGTGCTGGTCGGCGAGGATCCGGCCTCGGCCGTCTACGTACGCAACAAGATCCAGGCCTGCCATGACAGCGGCATACGTTCGTTCGCCGATCGCCTGCCAGCCGATACGACAGAGTCGACGCTGCTTGCGCGCATCGCCGAGCTGAACTCTGATCCGGCCGTCCACGGCATCCTCGTGCAGCTGCCGCTGCCCCGGCACCTAGATGCCCAGAAGGTCCTCGAGTCGATCTCCTTCGACAAGGATGTCGATGGCCTGCATGCGATGAACGCAGGCCTGACGCTGATGGGAGTCCCGCACTTCCGCTCCTGCACTCCCTACGGCGTGATGAAGATGCTCGAGCACACGGGCGTGGCCATCGAAGGCGCCCACGCGGTCGTGCTCGGCCGTTCGAACATGGTCGGCAAGCCGATGGCCATGCTGCTGCTGGCGGCCAACGCCACCGTCACGATCGCGCACAGCAAGACGCGCGACCTCGCCGCTGTCACGCGCAGCGCGGACATCCTCGTTGCAGCGGTCGGGCGACGCAACCTCGTGACTGCGGACATGGTCAAGCCCGGGGCGGTTGTCATCGACGTCGGAACGAACCGGACGCCCGAGGGCAAGCTGGCCGGCGATGTCGACTTCGACGCGGTGCGTGAAGTTGCGGGCTGGATCTCACCGGTGCCCGGAGGCGTCGGTCCGATGACGATCACGATGCTGCTGGTCAACACGGTCGAAGCCGCCGAGCGGCGCGCCGGCCTGCTCAACTGACGGAAATTTCCATGGCCAGCACGACGACGAGCTTGCGTGACACATCTTCACTGAATCCCCTGCTCGAACTGTCGGGGCTCGTGCACTTCGGCAGCGTTCGGCCGGAGCACATCACGCCGGCCATCGACGCGCTGCTTGCCGCCGCGCGCACCGCGGTGGCGGAGGTGACGCAGACGACGCGGCCGGCGTCCTGGCAGAGCGTGGTCGAGCCGCTCGAAGAAGCGACAGACCGGCTGGAGCGAGCCTGGAGCGCCGTCGCGCACATGAACGCGGTGGTTGACACGCCCGAACTGCGCGCGCAGTACAACGCGAACCTGCCCCGCATCACCGCGTTCTGGACCGAGCTGTCGCAGAACGAGGTGCTGTACTCCCGCTTCAAGGCACTCGCCGCGTCGCCCGAGGCCGCGAGCTGGCCGGCGGAGCGGCGCACGCTGGTCGAGCATGAGCTGCGTGACTTCCGGCTGGGTGGCGCCGAGCTGGAGCCCGCGCAGAAGCCGCGATTCAAGGCGGTCCGGGAACGGCAGGCCGAGGTCAGCACACGCTTTGCCGAGAACGTGCTCGACGCGACCAACGCATTCGCGCTGCAGCTCGCCGAACGTGACGCGCTCGCCGGAGTGCCGGACGAGGCCGTGCAGATGTACCACGAGGCCGCGGCGGCGGAGGGACGCGGCGGTTACAAGATCACGCTGCAGTTTCCGAGCTATTCGGCGATCGTGGACTATGCCGATGACCGCGCCTTGCGCGAGAAGCTGTATCGCGCGTACGTCACGCGCGCCTCGGAACTCGGCAATCCGGACTGGAACAACGGCCCGCTGATGGTCGAGCTGCTGCGGCTCAGACAGGAGCACGCGCGCCTGCTGGGATACGCAAATTTCGCCGAAGTTTCGCTGGTGCCGAAAATGGCCGCCACGCCGGCCGACGTGCTGCACTTCCTGCGCGATCTCGGCAAGCGCGCCAGGCCGTATGCCGAGCGCGACATGGCGGAGCTGCGCGAGTTTGCCGCCGAGCAGCTCGGTCTTGCGCAGATCCATCCGTGGGACTTCAACTACGCGAGCGAGAAGCTGCGTGAAGCGCGTTACGCGTACTCCGACCTCGAACTGAAGCGCTACTTCACGGAGCCGCGCGTTCTGGCGGGCCTGTTCAAGGTGATCGAAACCCTGTTCGGCGTGGCGATACACGAGGAGCCGGCTCCGACCTGGCACACGGACGTGCGCTTCTACCGGATCGAGACCCCACGCGGCGAACTTCTCGGCCAGTTCTACCTCGACCTGTACGCACGCGAGCACAAACAGAGCGGCGCCTGGCAGGACGACGCGCGCAGCCGGCGCGGCGCCCGGTCGGGGCTGACGACGCCGGTGTCGTAC
>Ga0105103_10000946_pt1 | contig 16402 bp, 16 predicted proteins | sample PPLLaktember2015_2_FD_79107 | JGI IMG/M metagenome (GOLD analysis project Ga0105103, IMG submission 79107) | Freshwater sediment microbial communities from Prairie Pothole Lake near Jamestown, North Dakota, USA - PPLs Lake P7 Core (6) Depth... | ecosystem: Environmental > Aquatic > Freshwater >...
GCTCATAAAGACACTCACCGCGTACGGGGTCCAGGACCTTGTTCTCGATCCCGGGACCTTTGTCGATGGCGGTATTTCGGATACTGTGCACATGTTCACTGCGATCCGCTGGGCAGTCTTCCGGGAGCACGATGATCTTCTCGGTTATCCCCTGCTCGGAATCCCGCTCACTGCCTGGCTCTCATCAGAGATATCGCGAAACACGATAGCCTGGAAAGAAGCCTGTGCCGCATCCATGCTCATAACCCGGTACGCTGACCTCCTCATCATGCACAGCACGGAAGGGTGGGTCCTCCTCCCCCAGCTTATCTGGCGGTTCAATATCTATACCGACCCGCGGAAACCGGTTTCCGTGGATCCCGGGGTCCGGGAATTCGGCACGCCGGACCGGAACTCCCCGGTCCTCGTCACCACGAACTATGCCCTCACCTATTTCACGGTCGAGTCCGATATCAAGGCAGCCCATATCACCTGTTATCTTGTCGTGATCGATACCGGTGGAATCAGTGTGGAGAGTGCGGTTGCGGGCCGGTACCTTACTCCCGAGCTGATTGCAAATGCCCTCCGCGAGTACCATGTCGACCAGCTGGTCAGCCACCATTACGTGATTATCCCCGGACTTGCATCCCGGCTGAGCGGCGATACCGAGGAAGCCAGCGGGTGGCAGGTCATTGTCGGACCTAAGGACTCCTCCGGGATAGCCCAGATGATCCTTGATAACTGGCCCCCGAAGATACCCTGAACGCTCATCCGGCGTTCCCTTGTATGATCCGGCAACAGATCCCGGGGAACGAAGCCGGCTGGAGTACGGATGAAACCTCTGCAGTCCCTCGCACAAATCCACGTCATGCCTCTCAACCGGACGGCCTCGGTCCCGATCGGAAGCTCCCTGCTCGATGCGCTGCGGCAGGCTGAAATTCCCATCGAGATGATCTGCGGGGGCAAGGGACTTTGCAGGAAGTGCCGTGTCATCCTCTCCCAAGGGAGTTGCCGTACGGTCATCCAGCCGGGGGGATCCCCGCCTAGTCCTGAAGAGGAAGAACAAGGAATACGGTTTGCCTGCCAGGTTGTGGTGACCGGAGATTGTGAGTTTCAGATCCCGCTGGAGAGCCGGAGGGAAGCTCCGCAGATCCTCCTCGCCTCGTTTTCCCGGGCAGCGGAAATATGCCCATCCGTTGCCCGGTATCCGGTTGAACGGATCTCTCCCGATGGCCTCCCGTTTGCGGGAGGATCGATCCGGCTCGTGGGATACAGCGGCATACGCCCGCAGATGAGCGAGGCGATCTATGATGCGATCCTGCGTACCGATACCAGACTGGTCGCAACCGTCTCCTTCCACGGTCCGAACCCGGAGATCATATCCCTTACGGGGGAAGGGGAAATCCGCCCGCTGTACGGCGTGGCGATCGATCTCGGAACGACAACGGTTGCCGGGTGCCTCGCTAAGCTCGAAACCGGGGAGATCCTGACGACAGGTTCTGCTCTCAACCGGCAGATCCCCTATGGTGAGGAACTCGTCACCCGTATAGGTTACGCCCGGTCCCCCGAACAGCGCAACGTACTCCAGCGGGCGGCAGCCGGCAGCATCAATGCAGTAATCCGGGAGATGGCGTCTTCGGCTGGCATTTCATCTTCGGACATTGCAGATGTGACGGTTGCCGGAAACACGGTGATGATTCACCTGCTCGCCAACATAGATCCCCGGTACCTTGAGTTGGCTGATGCTGCAGTCTCGCGCGAGCCCTCAATCGGAGCGGTTGACGAAATAGATCTCGAAGCCGGTGAGAACACCCGGTATTACTGCCTGTCAAATGTCAGCCGGTATCTTGGAGGGGATGTTGTTGGCGGGATTCTCGCAGCGGGAATGCACCGTTCTCCGGAACTCTCGCTTTTTATCGATCTCGGCACCAACGGTGAGATTGTTCTCGGTTCCCGTGACTGGCTTTCTTCGGTCTCCTGTGCATCCGGCCCTGCGTTCGAAGGATCCGGAATACGGTCGGGAATGCGTGCCATGCGGGGAGCCATTGATCATGTGCGGATAGACCCGGAAACAAAGGATGCCGAATGCACGGTCATCGGGAATGTTCTGCCCCGGGGTATCTGTGGATCGGGGATCATTGATGCGGCTGCGGAGATGGTGACCGCAGGTGTCCTCGATTTTGCCGGAAAGCTCGTGGATCGGTGCAAAAACGTCCGGCCCGGTTCCGAAGGATTGGAATATGTCCTCGTCCCTGCTGGGAAGACCGGGATCCAGCGGGATATCGTCATCACCCAGCGGGACATCGATTACCTCTTGGACTCGAAAGCCGCAGCCTGCGGTGCCATCGCCGTGCTGCTGAAGAAGTACCGGCTGACGGTTTCGGACATCCGGCACGTGTACCTTGCAGGGGCATTTGGGGCATACGCCTCGATGGAGAACGCGGTACGGTTCGGGATCATCCCCCGGTTCCCGAACACCGAATTCCATCCCCTCGGGAACGGTTCTGTCGCAGGAGCGTACCTCGCCCTGGTCAACCGCCGGTCCCGGGACGAAGCACAGGAGATCGCACAAAAAATGGTGTACATCGATCTCCTCGTGGATATCGATTTCATCGAGGAGTATTCCGCAGCCCTGTATATCCCCGGAAGGCCGGAACTCTTTCCGCCTTGAGGAAAGGCGACGTAGGGATCCGGTCAGCTCACCCTGCCGGAATCACCGGTTCCTCATGGTCTATTCTGCAGAGAGTACCGGATGATGCGGTAAAAATGATTATTTCGAGATATACCAGCCGGTCGGTCTTCCTCTCTACCTTCTTACCAGGGATATATTTTCGGACCTTCCCGGGACGCTGTTTCTGGCGGTGGTAGGTACGGTGCTCGTGATCCTTGGAAGTATTATGTGGTTTTCCTCACAATCACCAGAAACCATAAAAGGAACCGTATTGAAAAAACGAATCAGTTTTCCTAATACGGTTCTTGTCGGATGTGCTCAGGGTCTTGCCGTCATACCCGGGATCAGCCGGAGCGGTATCACAGAAAGTACTCTTCTGATTCGGGGATATACTCCTCAGGAGGCAGTGCGGCTCTCATTTTTTATGAGTATCCCGATGATTTTTCTTTCCATCAGTACATTTTTTTTACTCGAAGGTTTCGGCACGCTCACGGTATTGGTAGCAATCGTTGGGATAACCGCTGCGTTCATTGCAAGTTTTGTCACCATGAATTTCATGCTGATCCTTGCTGAAAAAGTGAAGTTTTATTATTTTAATATCGCGATCGGCTTTCTGGCGATAACTCCCTATGTAATGCAGATGGTTTTTAGTTGATTTTTGTAGGGCAGATATCTGGTGAGGGATAGGTGTCTAACGATGAAAAATACCTGTTTGTTTAATACCTTCGGGAAAAACATGAGGCTTTTTTGTATTGCCGCATGGGCTTCCCCACTTGATTAAGCACATTCAAGGCGCCGGTCACGGAACAGATGCGAGCACGGTAAAAACTGTGCGACGTGTGCGACGCGAGCGGTTATCCTTTCTCAGTGGATCAAGCGAGATGAAGACGCTCAGTCATGTTAGTCTCCACAGACTTTCCGTCAGGGTCCATATCCGCCTTGGCCGGCCAACTGACGAGATTGTCAGCCTTGTTGAGGCAGAGGATATCTCGCTGATCCTTATGAGCTCGCACGGGAAAGGTTTCCTGACCAGGCTCATTGTCGGAAGTACCACGCTCGGTGTTGCCATCCATTCAAAAAAACCCCTGATGGTCATCCGGGCTCCGGACAACTCAGAATAATAAGGAGATGCACTTTGCCTTTAAACGGCATAATGGAAAGGAAGTAATCGTTCCTTTTAATCCTCAAAGAAATGGTAACGTCCCTGCATGTCCGGAATCTCACTCAACAGTATCGACAAAAAGGCACTGGCTTATACAAGGTTGGAAACATTCCGGAGGGTATGAATCGCATCCCTTCACCGCACCGGAAAAACAGGCTGGTTCCTGGACAAACCATCCTTCTTGACGTGCACCCGACACGGTATATCCTCAAAGAAGGTCATATAATCAGCAGGATACCGTTGTCGCAAACCAGCAGGAGGGGAGGAATTATTCCAATTCTAATAAAACGAAACCGTATGGTTTTAAAAATTTTTAAAGAAGATACCATACTATTGCAAATACGGGTGATTTTCTCTGTCTGACAGGAATCTGAAAATATACATACTCGTTGCCATAATTCTGGTAATACTCGTTGCTGCTGTCATTCTGGCACAGCGTGGAGATGAAAAAAAGACCGTCGTCGTTTACACATCCGTTGATCAGGTCTATTCCGAGCCGGTCTTCCGTGCATTCGAGAACGAGACCGGTATCCGGGTCATGCCGGTCTATGACGTAGAAGCCACAAAAACCACCGGCCTTGTCAACCGCCTGATCGCGGAAAAAGCCCGGCCGCAGGCTGATGTCTTCTGGAGCGGGGAGTTCAGCCAGACGATTGTCTTAAAAAACAAGAGTGTTCTGGCACCCTACCAGTCACCATCAGCCGAAGATATCCCGGCCCAGTATAAAGACGCTGATGGCTACTGGACCGGGTTCGGCGGACGTGCCCGGATCTTTATCGTCAATACCGACCTGCTCACTCCCTCGCAATTCCCGCATTCCGTGTACGATATGCTGGAAAGTACCTACCCGGGAAAAACCATTGGCATTGCATACCCCATGTTCGGTACGACCGCAACCCACGCTGCCGCCCTGTACAGCTATCTCGGGAAAGAGAAAGCCCATGCATTTTTCACATCCTTAAACAACCGGAATGTGAGGGTCGTTGACGGCAACTCTGTGGTACGGGACCTGGTGGCTGACGGCCAGCTCGTGTATGGACTCACTGACACCGATGATGCCTGCGGGGCTGTAGAAAGCGGGAGAAATGTAACCATCGTCATCCCGGACCAGGGAGAGGGTGAGATGGGGACGCTTGTCATTCCCAACACTGTTGCCCTGATCGCAGGTGCGCCGCACCCGGCAGAAGCAAAGGTATTCATGGACTACCTGCTGGACAAGAAGAGCGAATCCGTTATGGTCGCTTCCGGCTGGATCCAGATACCCGTCCGGGATATTCCCGCATCCACGTGCATCAACAGCACCGGTATAAAGACGATCCCGATAACGTATCAGGACACCTATGATGCGCTCCAACCGGCACAAAATGACCTTACAGAACTATTCATCCGGTAAGAGACAGCTGAACTGTCATGGCTGTTCCATCTTTTTTCTCCAGGTTCCGGACCGGACTCACGCCGGATACAATGGTAAGTACGCTCGCGACCGGCCTGTTTTTCTTTCTGCTGCTCTGTCCCCTCATCGGTCTTTCGTTTGACCTTCTCCACGCATTCATGACGGGGTCTGCCGACCTCGCCGCCCCCCTTGTCCTCTCACCGCGGAGGACGGGTCTCCTTGTAGCGAGTATCGGACTCGCTGCGGCAGTTGCCGGTGCCGGGGTCATCCTTGGTGTACTGTTCGTCTCGGCCCTCATCAGGCTTCCGGGAAAACTGCTCTGTGGCATTCTCTTCCTTTTGCTCGCCCTTGCGGGAATCCCGCCGTATATCCACGCGCTTACCTGGTCGGAAGTAATGCAGGTTGCAGGTGCTGCACTCCCTGGTCTTCCGACGACCGGGTGGCTGATCAGTTTCTGGGTAGAACTCATGGCACTTCTCCCGCTTTCGGTGTTCCTTACCTGGATCGCGTTTGCGTCCATCGATATCCGGCTGGTCGATGCAGGCCGGCTCGTCCGTTCCGACATTTCAATTCTCCGTCACATCATCATCCCGCTTGCTGCACCTGCCCTTGGTGCTGCGTTTGGGTTTGTCTTCCTTATCTGCTGCACGGACTTTTCGGTCCCATCGCTTTTCGGTGCTGATGTATACGCACTGGATATCTTTGCACAGTTCAGTGCATCCAACAGTGCCGCGCAGGCATTCCTCTATGCCCTGCCGCTCCTGCTGGTCACCCTCATCGTCATGATCGCGTGCAGGTCGGGCATCCGCACACTGGCCCAGACGCCCAACTGGTTCTCGGCAAGATTCGGTAACCCGCCGGTCTTTCCACGCTGGTTCCGGTTCTTGCAGACGACTGCCGCTATCATTGTCGGAGTACAGATTTTTGTCCTCTTCTTCGGCCTCATGCTTGCTGTCGGGAGCCCGGATACGTTTATCACCTCCATCCGTATGGCCCAAAACGAACTGGTTTACAGCCTGCTGACTGCAGTACTGGTAATTTTCATCTCCCTGCCGCTTGCGCTTGCCGCAGCGCAGGAGCTGAAAAAACCGGGTATCCGTGGGGCCACGGCATGGATTATTGTCCTTGTCCCGCTTGCGGTTCCGGCGCCCCTGATTGGAATTGGCATGATAACGCTGGGAAACCTTCCGGTCCTCTCCGCCATCTACCCGGCACTCCTGATGCCGGCTCTTGTATCCGTTATAAAATTTGCCCCCTTTGCAGCAATCATCCTCTTCATCCAGATGCGTTTTATCGATCCACTCCTTCTCGATGCCGCAGCAGTCTTTGCCCGGAGCAGAACCGATGCCCTGACCCGCATCCATCTCCCTCTTTTTGCCCCTGGGCTCGTCGTGTCAGCAGGCATCCTTGCCGCTCTGACGCTCGCAGAACTGGGCGCCACCCTGATCGTTGCTCCTCCTGGGCATGCCACGATCACGATGCGCATCTACAATTACCTGCATTACGGATCATCATCTGATGTCGCAGGCTTGTGTCTGATGGTCACCCTGTTGACCCTGGTTGTATGTTCCGGCACTATGCTTGCTCTCCGGTTCATCAGCCGGAACCCTGCCCCTCCTGATGGAGAATCCATTGTGTGATACCATGATCAAACTCGAAAATATCAGCAAAACCTTCGGCTCCCGGCAAGCAGTTGACCGGGTATCGCTGGTCATGCCGGACCATGCCCGGGTTGCACTTCTCGGTCCATCCGGCAGCGGGAAGACCACGCTCCTCCGCCTGATTGCCGGCCTTGAGATACCGGATGCCGGCACCATCTCCATGGATGGCAGGCTCGTGAGCAGCCCGGGCTGCGCGGTACCTCCTTCAGAGCGATCCATCGGATTCGTGTTCCAGAGTGCGGCCCTCTGGCCGCATATGACGGTTGCAGACAATATACGGTTTGCCCTTGAAAATTTACCACCAGGGGAACAGAAACAACGTGTACAGTCTCTCATGGAGCGCATGCTGATCCTGCCACTTGCTGACCGGTATCCGGATCAGATCTCGGGAGGGGAGGCACGCAGGGTCGCGCTTGCCCGTGCCCTTGCCCCGCAACCTGCCACTCTGCTCTTTGATGAACCGCTCACCAACCTTGACCGCCCGCTCCGTGAGGACCTGCTCATGCTTATCATGGAATCGGTACAGGAGTCAGGCTCAAGCATGGTATATGTCACCCATGATGAATTCGAAGCAGAAACGATTGCCGGTACCACAATCCGGTTTGAGAACGGGACCATCTGCAGTGACGGGATCTGATGCCGGAAAATCATTTCAGGAGCTATCTTGGCTCCGCCGTTCAGCTTCTTGCGGGGGTGCTGATTATTGCGGGGATTGTCATCGTTCTCCAGTCCCTGCTCGGTTTCGTCCAGGTCCAGTCCGCCCCGCCGGGGTGGCAGATCATCCGCCCCCCGCAGGAAGTTTCAACACTCATCATCGAGAACGATACCGTCTGGACGGGGGGAAAAGACGGGGTCATCGTCATCGACCGTTTATCAGGGACACAGATCAGCACACCGGCTGCGGCTCCTTCCTTTGGGTATGTGCGGCAGATCTTCCGGGACCGTGACGGATGGATCTGGGTTGGACATGATGGCGGGCTTGCGCGTTTCCGGAATGGCTCGTGGCAGGTAATTTCCCCTGACCCGGGTGTACCATTCGCAAAGGTCCTCAGCATCGTCCAGAGAAATGATAGCACAATTGTTGTCGGTACCGATACTGATGTCCTGTCATACAGGAGCGGCAGCTGGACGAGCCTTCTTGGACCGGGCGCTCCCTCGATTGCATCCGCCGATGTCCTGCTCGAAGATAGCAGCGGCAGTCTCTGGGTAGGCTGCGGCCAGCCGACCCGTGGCGGACTGTACCGGCTGAGCGGAACTACCTGGTCATCGTTTAACGTCAGTGACGGCCTTCCGCACCTCTCGGTCCGTGGCATCACCCAGGCACGCGACGGAACCCTATGGGTGGCAACCGGCTTTTCCCGCCATGGGGGGGCGGCCCTGTATTTTGGCGGAACATGGACGAACCTGACCGTGCAGGACGGGCTGGCCGGCGAGTCTACGCGATCAGTGTATGAGGATGCTTTCGGCCGGATGTGGATCGGTTCAGAGTATGACGGTGTGGCCGTCGGTACACCAGGCTCATGGGAGATACTGACAGAAAAAGACGGTCTTGCGGGTTACGAGGTCAAGGTCCTGATGCAGGACGATGATGGCACCTACTGGCTCGGTACGAACAGCGGGCTGAACCGGGTGCACAGTACTGCTGTCAGGTCTTCAATCCATACAAACCGCTCCGGATAGCAGACCTGAAATATCAGCTCAAATATCCTTGGGATTTTATCCGCAGCCGTACTGGAAAAATCTATAAGAGCCCCCGGGAGAGATCATGGCATAACCAGAATCGCGCGATTATTTCCCTGTCAAAGAACCGGTAACGGAGGATTACGATGGATTTTACTCAGGCAGAACAACAGCGGCATCAATTATCTGACCAGCTGTCCCGGGGACAAATAACAAGTGAAGCATATACTGCTGCGATCAATGCAATCAGGGTTACCGATTCTACCGGCAAGTGGTGGCAGCCGGACCCGTCGGGGCCGGGGTGGCTCTCCTGGGACGGAAAGACCTGGAACAAGGCAACCCCTCCCCAGAAAGGGACAGCAGTACCCGGTCTTGAGCTGATGGGCATGGATGAATTCAGGAAGATCTCAAAGGATGTTCCGCTCGCAAAAAGACCCCAGAGATGGTGGGACTACCTGTCCATCCTTGGGGGCGTAGTTGCTGCCGGCCTCTGGTTCCTGTACGGCGGGCTCCGGGAGGGATTCGATGTGCTCTCGGCCATCCTTATGATTGCCATGCCGGTGATCCTGGTCATGTTCCGTGGAAACATCGATGAGATCCTTCATCCCCTCCAGCCGACCCGGAAGCAGTTCCCCCGGGTGATGCTGATCGTGGTAGGGATCCTCTCGCCATTCGTAACTGCATGGATACTCTACAATATATTCGGCATCAGCCAGTACCCCCTCATGCAGGCAAACCTTGTTGTCGGCACGCTCGTATCCTACGCGTTAGTCAGGGACCCGGCTCCGCTGGCGGGCATCCGCGGGTCAGGCAAATCCCTGTCCGCTGCCGGAATGAGCATCATCTTCGGTATCATGATCGTTTCCCTGCTCATCGTCCCGGTTATGGCGGATGACTGCGCCCGCGACCCGCTGAATGCGCAGGATTGTCTCAGGACCGGTTTTTATGCCGAGATCATGGCAGGGATTGCTGCAGCTATTCTTGCCGGCCTTATCAACGGGCCCATCATTCTCCAGACATTCCTGCAGGGCGCTGCCAGCAGCGCCAGTCCTGCAGCGCAGACGGTCATCAACCAGACTGTGCTCACCAAGGACGTCGAGGATTTTATCGCCAAGCTGAAAAAGGACGGGGTGTATGTTTCGAATGCGACAAATTTCCAGAAGATCTGGTATAATTTCCCGATTAAAGGCCATCTGTCCGACTGGGCATTCGGCGCCAAGCGGTTTTACTGCGAGGAATCTCTTAAAGCCGGGCAGACAATGCTTGAAAATACCCTTCAGGCACAGTTTGGCAAGGATGCGAAGCTCGGCCAGATCTTCATCGAACGGCATGGTTACCTGAACCACACAGCAAATTTTGTCGAGTTCCCCAACGGGGACAAATATGTTGTCGATATCTGGCAGAGCCTGGTAGACGGCAAACCTGCGATCGTCAAGCAGGCCGACTGGGTAAAAACATGGAATGCGACACTCGGCGGAACCCCGAAAGTAGATTTGATCATGTTTAAGTAACGGAGGATGCACGATGCCGATACCCGATATGAGCCCCGGACAAAAAACGGTTGAAGAACGATTTGAGAAAATCAAAAACCATCCTGTTGACATAGAAAAAACACCCGTCGAACAATTCGGCGAAATGGATGAGTGGGTCTTTACACTGGGCGAGAACCGGCTGTTCCTGAACCCCTTTACAAAACGCTGGTATTACTTTGACCGTCCCCATGATGACTGGAAAGACATCGATGCACCGGCCGGGACCGTTGTCTTCTCGCTGAAGGGGGGAGAGCTTGTGGTTGAGAGAAGCGGCACCCCAGCAGGTTCCGCCGCACCTCCCGCGGGTGCCAAACAACGGTTCTGCCAGCAGTGCGGGGCCCCGCTGAAAACAGGCCTGAAATTTTGCAGCAGTTGTGGTACAAAAATTGCATGATTTTTTGCTATCCTATCCGAAGGGAGAGACGTCCGGCAGTACTCCTTTAGTTATACTCGGTTTTCCCTAGGTACCCGATGATGAAAATTGCCATATACTCAAATACCTTACCATTCAACCAGATTATATTCATTTCATGACCCGATGTCTAATCGGGACGCCGTCAGCAGAGTTGTTTACTATGGATTTTACTGAAGCAGAAAAGAGAAGAACTGCCTTATCTGCCCAGCTTGCCAGTCGCCAGATCACGCCGGATCAATTTGCGGCACTGATAACTGCCCTCCGCGTGACAGATTCTGCCGGCAGGACCTGGCAGCCCGCTCCTTCGCCATGGGGCTGGCTCTGCTGGAACGGTACTGCATGGCAGGCGGGAACACCACCGGAAGGGCTGGGAGATCTGCCGGGCCAGAAGTCTGCAAAGGACTTCAATGAGTTCAAATCCTCCCTGATGACGGTTGATGAATTCAAGAAGGTATCAAAGAACGTCCCTCTTGCAAAACGGCCCCAGAAATGGTGGGACCTCCTCTCTATCGTTGGCGGGGTTGTTGCTGCAATCCTCTGGTTCCTGTACGGGAGTGTCCGCAGCGGCCGGGAAGGGTTTGACTTCATCACCCCGCTCCTGATGATCGCAATCCCGATCATCCTGGTCTGGTTCCGGGCGGATTTTGACAAAATGCTCGAACCTCTCCAGCCGCACCGGAAGAAAATCTCAAAGATCCTCCTGATTGGTCTGGGAATAGCTGCTCCATTCCTTACCGCATGGTTACTGTACAACATCTTTAATATCAGCCAGTACCCGCTGATGCAGGCAAACATTGTTGCCGGTACACTCACAGCCTATGCCATAACCCGGGACCCGCAATTGGGAAGTGTCACTTCGAAAAAGGGACCCGCTGCGGGAAATGCCATGATCATCTTCACGATTATGCTTTGCGCGTGTGTCATTGCCCCTGTTCTGGGAGATGACTGCGAGCGCGATCCGCTCAATGCCCAGGACTGCCTGAGGACGGACGGTTATGCGGAAGGGATGGCTGGCCTTATTGCGACGATCCTTTCAACCCTCATCAACGGTCCAATCATCGCCCAAACACTCCTGCAGGGCGCAACTGGTGCTGCCGGAGCCGGTGTCCAGCCGCCGGTTCCTCCTGAATCCCCGGCCCCCCCGCAGGGACCGTTTGTCGGCGACAAGACAACGTTTGTGGACGGACGGGGCGTAACCCGGACCGCAGTCCTCCAGTCTGACGGGCACTGGCTTACGGATGAGGGGACATGGTACGATCCGGATTATGATAAGTTCCTAGCCGATCAGAAGGCGAAAGATGCGGAAATTGCTGCGTGGAAAGCAAAGGCAGAGGCAGAATCAGCAGCAGCACAGGCAGCGATTGATGCGGCAAAGAAACTGAAGGCCCTGTCCCTGGGGATCGATCCGGTTACAGGAAAGAAAATCCTCACCCCCGAGCAGAAGAAACGTTTCGATATCATTGGTAAACAGCGGGATGCTGCTGCTGATGAAGCGGCCGGATGGTCAGAATACGGGAGTTATCTGGATAGCGTAGTCAACAAGCTGGAATGGATCAAATGGGGGTGTGATAAAAGCATCGATGTCTTAAGCCAGGTCACCGGGCCTGCCGGCAAGACTATTGCCAAGGTCTATAAAGTAGGAACAAACCTGGGGGAAGGGTTGGGGGAAGGCATGGCTGAGGGGGGTAATTATGGAAAGCACCTTGCCAAAGGGGCACTCAAAGCGGGTGTTGACCTTGCCGGTGATGCCCTTGTTGATAAGGGATTCGGGAAACTGGGCGAGAAGCTTGGTACAGACGGAAAAGCCGGGCAGGTTGTTGACTGGCTGAACAGGGAGATTAAAGTAAACCCTGACCCCCTGGCAATACGGATGTTTGGTTCAAACAAGGCCGAGATCGCGGCACGTGCATTCGGAAATGCAGGCAAAGGATGGCTGAAAGGATGGGGGCCCAGTTATGGTGTCGATGCGATCAAGGACATAATTGGCAAATGATGGATTTGATACGGTATGCCTGAACCAGAGAACGGGTGGAACTACTATGGCTGAAAAAATAACGTTTACAATTGAAGAAGACCTTCTTGGAGCGGCAGGAGCGATGCTGCCCGGTGAGAAAAGTCCGATTTCCCTTTTAAAAGGGACCGGCGGGCAGGCTATGGGCGATGCAACAGCACGGATCCGTGCAGCAGGGATTCTGGATGGGTCCGGTGCGATAAAGCAGGAATACCGTCATGCGTTCGATACACTGGCACAGACCCGTTGTTTTGCCCGCCTGAAATTCAGCGCAGGAGAAAAAATTTTTGAATTCATTGTCTATTTCCCGACAGATACCTCCCCACCGGTCTCTTTACTGCATAATGGCAACAGGCTCGTGGTTGAGGATCCCGCGGGAATTGATCCGGCTTTCGCGCTCATGGACCAGCATATCGGCCACAGCTTCCTTTCCAGTACTACGTTCAACGGGGAATTTTCCCAAACTGAGGCGCTTGCCCTTTTTGCGCTGATAGATCTTGAACGAAAAACCCTCCTTCACGGGCTTGCAGACAGTGCGGATCCGCACAATGCACCATTTAACCTCGCCACCATCCTGGACCAGGTGAAAAATCCAAAAAAGAATTTCCAGTCGCTTGAATTTGTCCTTCAGTCACGGATCATCCTGAACGGACTACCAGCACAGGACCAGATCGAAAGCGGTCTTAAAAGTCTGACGGGGAAAGGCATGGTCCGTCAGCACAGTTCCGGGTTCTCGCTGAACGACGCGCTCTTTGAGATTGCGAGCAGGTTTTTGATCATGGACAGTTTTGTTGTCCTGGAGTCATGCAGGCTCGACCAGAACAATATCATGTGGGGCGGGAGTTTCCTCTCTCTTCAGGCCGGGGTGAACGATGTTCTGTATCTTGAAGGTCATGCTGAAGAGGTGATCGTGAAATGTATCACCGCCGGTGAACTGCTGGGTCTCATGAATACGATCCTCTCGGATCCGACGTTTGTTGCGCTACCTGCCGTAACGTCCTCACCGGGAACACCCCCAAGCCCTGAATCAGCCCCGAAAAGAAAATTCTGTCCTCAGTGCGGTGCACCACTGACCGAAAACAAAAAATTCTGCAACAAATGCGGGGCAAAAGTCAGCTGATCTCCCCGTTCTCTTTTTTACCCGGGCCATTCCATGTGGAGAACAAAACGCATATAGCGGTCTTAAGAGATTATTACTATTATCAGGATTATTCATCTTGCCAGATTCAGTATGGTGTATATCCATGACAGAAAATCCCCAGAAATGCCAGAAATGCGGCAGACCGGTTGCACCCGAAATGAAATTCTGCGAGTCCTGCGGTGCAAAGATCGAGGCGCTGCCGGCCTGCCCGAAGTGTGGTGCACCGCTTGCACCGGACAGAAAGTTCTGTGAAACATGTGGTGCACCGGTGATCCCTGCGGCAGCTCCTCCCACAGCAAAACCAGCGGAAGTCGTACTGGAAACTGCACCGGTTTCATCAGTACCCAAACCAGCACCGGTCCAAAAAACCCCGCCGCCCTCTGAGCCTCAGGTGGACGAGATCCAAATTGAGGCTGCAGTAGCAGCTGCGGTTGACACATGGACCGGCCCTGATCCCGTTGCCGGTGAAACCGTAGTACCAAAAAAGGCCGGCCAAAAAAAACCAGTCCCGCAAACGACCATGATCATCGCGGGGATACTTGTCCTTGCGCTTCTGGGTGCAGCTGCATATTTTGTCGTGCTGCCCATGTTGTCAGGTCCCGCAACTCCCGCACAGAACCAGCAGGTGATACCGGGTACAACAAACGCCGGCAGCTCTCCAGGTACACCTGCTACAACCGTGGACTCAGGCCAGGCCGGTACCGCATCCCTTACTGCCGGTCCGACACAGATTCCCCCTTCGAACCGTGTTGTCATCGTTGATGCCGAACGGGATCCCATCTCCTCTCAGGTAACCGTGACCTTTAAAGGGGGTGCGGGACAGTATGGTGTCCGTGAGATCCTGGTCTCGCTGACCCGCTCCGATGGCAGTGTATTAACAAAAACGTTCAAACCGGATACCATCGGAAGCGGTATTACCCTTCAGGGTACCGCCAAAACCGATCGTGTTGAAGTGACCACATATTTCTATACCGGCGAACAGTATAAGATCCTGGACCAGATCTTTGAATATAAGAAACGCGGCGGATAATCCATTTTTCCCTGTCTCCAGCAACGCGGGTATCGCTACCCTTTCTGTGGATGGGTTTTATCCCCCTATTTTCTGGTTCACCAGCGCGATCAGGTCTTCCACGGTCTTTATACGGCCCAGTTCATCTCCTGAAATAAGGAGGATTCTTGTCTTCTGGATGTGAAGGAAGACTGCCGGCAGCGGGGTGAGCAGTGCACCGAATTCCTCCTCGTATTCATCTTTGTGGAGGAACCGGGCAGGTATTCCAAGTTCCTGGATATACCGTTTCCAGCCTTTTTTTATGCCAACCGGGCTTGAGATAAGTGCGAGAAGGTTGCATTCAGGAGCCTTGTCTAAGCTGAGTTTCTGAGAATAATCCTTGATCGCAGAAAGGTTTCCCCGGTCACAATTATACACAAAGATCAGGAGCCGGCCGGACCGCATACTACATCACTTACACTACAAGGATTAAGGATTTCTGTCGTTACCATTGAACCGTATCAGGAACCTATCAGTCCCGCTCATTCGTTTGTTCCAGTACGGTCATCCGCGGGTAAAACCCGAACTTCCGGTAAAAGGTCCATGCAGTCTCGTTGCCTTCACCCACGGATACCTACTTCCTGACTGCTCCAAGAGTATCCATCCCGGCAAGCCCCCGGGTCAGAAGAGTCGTGCCGATTCCTGCCAGCCGGTATGGAGCTTCAACAAAAAAGGACTCAACCTCACCCGTCTTATCCGCGGATACAGAACAAACGCAATATCCGATATACCGCCCGGTTATCGTGTCCCGTACCAGGTCCAGCCGCACCGTCCTGACCCATGGACCTTCAAGAACCATGATTTCCGGTCTTCAAAGGTCATCCGTTCATAATGCGTCCTGAACCGGGATGGTGCTGCATGGTGATAGGAATTGAGCTGCTCCACGAGGGGACGGACAGATTCAATTTCATCTAATGTAGTTGTCCGGTATTCAATCGAATACATCGGTTCAACATAAGAATTATAACGATACAAAATGATGGGTAATAATTTCATACCTGTAAAAAACGATTGCATACAAGACAAGGCGAAGGTTATTCCATGCTCGACATAAGGTTCGTCCGGGCACACCCGGAGATAATAAAGGCCGATTTGCAGAAACGAAACGATCCCGAAAAGACAGGATGGGTCGATGATCTGCTCATAAAAGACGCCAGGTCCCGGGAACTCAAGGTGGAAACGGATACCCTTCGCCAGCGGCGGAATACGATTGCCCGGGATATCAATAGAGCAAAAAAAGCCGGGCAGGACGCAAAGGATCTCATGGCAGAAGCTGCAGCCCTGCCCCAGAAGATCCGGGCCTGCGATGCAGAGCAGGAAACGATCAGAGATATTATCCATCATCATCTTATGCGTCTCCCCAATATCCTGCATGAGAGCGTCCCGGTCGGGAAGGACGATTCGGAAAACATTGAAATAAAACGGGTTGGCATCCCCCGTGCTGTTGACTTCGAGATAAAAAACCATGGGCAGCTTGCCGCCGATAACAACTGGGCAGACTTTGAGCGGGCAACAAAAATCGCCGGTGCGGGATTCTATTTCTTAAAAGGCAGCCTTGTCCTTCTGGACATGGCACTCCAGCGGTATGCGCTTGACCTGCTTGAGAAAAAAGGGTTTACACCGGTTATCCCCCCTTATATGATCAACCGCTCCTCGTACGAAGGGGTCACGGATCTCGGGGATTTTGAGAAAGTGATGTACAAGATCGA
>Ga0105103_10000947_pt1 | contig 16390 bp, 14 predicted proteins | sample PPLLaktember2015_2_FD_79107 | JGI IMG/M metagenome (GOLD analysis project Ga0105103, IMG submission 79107) | Freshwater sediment microbial communities from Prairie Pothole Lake near Jamestown, North Dakota, USA - PPLs Lake P7 Core (6) Depth... | ecosystem: Environmental > Aquatic > Freshwater >...
GGTCAAACGGAATACTGTTTTCAGGTCCGGCTCTTCTCCTGCTTTTGGCATGAATTAAAGATGAATTAAAAAGAAGAATCACCCGATGAAGGCCTCATTGATCTATCTGACACTTTTCGCTCTTTGGCTCTTTGCCATTCAGAATCTCGGTGCGCAGAAACCATATCCGGAATTTATCGATAACTCACCCGGTTACGATATTGCGGTTTACTACTTCCCGAATTATCATAATGATGATTTGAGGAATGAATCACGTTACGGGAGAGGATGGTCTGAATGGGAACTTGTCAGAAACGCAATGCCCCGTTTTGAAGGGCATAAGCAGCCAATGATACCGCTCTGGGGCTATACGAATGAATCTGACCCGGAGGTGATGGAAATGAAGATTAATGCTGCCGCGGAATATGGTGTTGATGTTTTTATTTATGACTGGTATTATTACAATGACGGCCCTTTCCTTGAAAAAGGACTTGAAAACGGATTTCTGAAAGCGGAAAACAGAAACCGGTTAAAATTTGCCCTGATGTGGGCTAATCACGACTGGGTGGATCTTTTCCCACGGAATCCTGAAATTCCTGATCCGCCTTTGTTCTACCCGGGTAAAATCACATTTGAGACATTTGATAAAATGACCGATTACATCATATCGGTATATTTCAGCCAGCCTTCATACTGGAAGATAGACGGTTGCCCCTATTTTTCAATTTATGAGCTTTATAGGTTTATTGAGGGAATGGGTGGAAATGAAAAAGCAAGAGCAGCGCTGGAAATGTTCAGGAGTAAAACAAAAAAAGCCGGATTCAGGGATCTTCATCTTAATGCAGTGGTATGGGGCGTTCAGATCCTTCCCGGGGAGACTGAACTTAAAAATCCCGGTGATCTTCTTGAATATTTATCTTTTAACAGTACCACATCGTATGTCTGGATTCATCACGTAAGCCCTGATAAATTTCCTGAGACCGGGTATAATGAGGTGCTTGATAAATATATAGATTACTGTAGCAGATTTACCGGTACGATCAAACAGCCATATTATCCTAATGTTACAATGGGTTGGGATGCAACTCCAAGATGCGACCAGAAAGTAACCTTTAAGAACTTTGGATATCCTTGCATGGCCATACTGAAGGATAATTCACCTCAGAACTTTAAAAAAGCACTCATTGCAGTAAAATCAATTGCCGATAAAAATCTCAGAACGAACAAAGTGATAACTATTAACAGCTGGAATGAATGGACTGAAGGGAGTTTCCTGGAGCCTGAAAGGGAATTCGGCTATCAGTATCTTGAAGCGATCAGGTCAGTATTCAAATCCAATAAAGGCCAATAAAGTTTGACACATAATAATCTTCCCATATATAAAATGAATTGACCTTTAAAATAAAACTCTGATAATTGTTGTTTTTCTTTCTCTCACTGGTTGTATCCCGATTAACAAAACATATAAATTTGAATATCAGACTATTGTTACAGAGATTCCGATAAACCTTGATCTACTGAATACCCCTTTTGATGATTACAATTCAGACCTTCCCTATCCTGCAGCCCGGATGCATATTTGTTTCTCAACGAGCAGGAACAACCAGGGGACTGATTTTGATATTATCTATAAAAACATTGAGCTTTGGAATAGTTTTTGCGGACAAATACTTATTCAGGATTAATATCAGGATCATGATCCCAATTCACATAAAAAAGTCCATTTACCTTGTATTTCTGGCCTTGTTGGTATTTGCCTGCGAGAAAAGCACTTACATTGCACCCCGCCAGTATACAGCCAGAATAGCAGGATTTGACCTGAACTGTTCAACCTGCATTCTGGAATTCCCGTATGATTTGAATGAGATCCGGAGAGAATTCGGTACTAGTCCGATGAATTATTACAAGACTGTAAACCTTGGCAAAGGGAATTATTTGGCCGGACAAAAGCTTAAAGTTAATATCAGGAAAGCGGAAATAAATGAACTCTCTCCCTGCATAACACTCTATCCCTCTGGCAACTACGAGAACATTTACATATCCGGTCATAATGACTTTGAGGACATGACTCTCAATGACACACTTGTAATACCATACAGGGAGTGCCTCAACAATACTACAGACAGATTTTCAATCTGTTTTGACTCACTTCTTAGTGATTCACGTTGTCCTGAAGGAGCCCAATGTTTCTGGGAAGGTAATGCCGAAGCGAAATTCAGGTTTGAGAAATACAATGGAAATCCTGTATTTTTCACTCTGAATACCAATTTCAGGTTCCCTGTCAGTGCTGTTATTGATGGTTATAAAATTACCCTGGTTGGCTTAACGGCCCCTCCCGGTTTCAACAGCAGGGTCCCGGTAAAATATAAAGCATATTTAGTCGTTACAAAGGATTAAACTATCCTGACTACACCGGTTACGAAATAAATTCACAGTTTTCGACTACAATACAATTATAATTTATCTGAGATACTGACTGGTAGAAAGAATCTTCCACTTCCAGGATTTGTAATATCTTTGTCCCGTAAAATAATATAGGTCCCGGCTGGAAAACTTTCCATCCTTTGGTCAACGAGTCATATTATCATGGAGTTGATTATTATTAGTTTTCTGATTCTGTTAAATGGGTTCTTCGCGTTGTCAGAGATTGCACTGGTATCAAGCAAGAAATCAAGACTGGAGCAGCTGAAAAAAGATGGCCGTAAAGGTTCAAAAACAGCCTTGCGTCTGCTCAGGAACTCGGAAGGGTTTTTATCAGCTATCCAGGTTGGTATTACGCTGATTGGAATTGTTACCGGCGTATACGGGGGGATAAATATCGCGGATGATATAACACCATTGATTCAGAACCTGGGTCTTAGTATAAATTCTTCAGAGAAGATTGCACTATCAGTAACCATCTTGACAATCACTTACTTTTCGATAGTTATTGGTGAATTGGTTCCAAAGACAATTGCTTTGAGCAATCCTGAGAAAATTGCAATAAAGATAGCCCCTCCGATTTATTATTTCAGTGTATTATTTTATCCCTTCGTTAAATTCCTGTCGCGCTCAACATCTTTGATAAACAGACTTCTTGGCGTTAAAAAACCCTCTGAACAAATAACTGAGGCTGAACTGAGGCAGATGCTGAAATTAGCTTCTATTGAAGGGGTGATTGAAAAGGACCAGGACCTGATTCATGAAAAGCTATTTTACTTTTCTGATAAAAAGGCAAAACATATAATGACTCACAGGCGTGAGGTTGACTGGATAGATATTGAACAACCTTTCAATATTATTAAGAGTAAAATACTAAAATCAAGACATACCCGTATTGTATGCTGCAAGGAGAGTCTTGATAATTTTCAGGGTGTTTTAAATGTTATAGATTTCCTCTCCGCAATTTCATTAAATGATGAAATAAAAATTAACGATATGCTTTTTCAGCCGCTGATTGTGCCGGAAAGTGCTGAAGCACATAATGTACTTAATCAGTTCAGGCATAAACAGGTCCATTTTTGTATTGTTGTCAATGAATATGGCAGTTTTGAGGGAATTATAACATTATACGACATTCTTGAGAATCTGATCGGAGAGATTCCCGAGGAGGGAGAGTCATATGAACCCGATATTTTTATCCGTGAGGATAAATCCTTACTGGTCAGCGGCGATGCTCCGATTGAAATTCTTGACGGAATTTTCGAAAATTATGTTACTGACATCGAAAACATTGATTATACAACCGTTGCCGGTTTTGTGTTAAATAAAATAGATAAAATGCCACAGATAGGTGACACCTTTACATTTAATGATTATATAATAGAAATTGTTGATATTGACGGGAAAAGGGTGGATAAGATCCTGATCAGAAAACAACCTCTCTAGATTGCCTGATTGTTTGGCTATCTGATAATAGTTGAGTATCTTTAAGGTTTTTATAACACTTTAAATCAACATATTATGAATAGTATAATTCTAAGCAGTCTTGATGTCTCAAGGATACAGGGAAGTATCAGAAAAGCCAGACTGTCTAAATCGATCAGTGCTTCCGAGGCTGAAAAACTGATGGATGAATTGAACTCTGCCAAAATTGTTGAACCGCAGGAGATCCCGGTAGACGTTGTAACAATGAATTCCATCGTAAAGATAAGCTTCCTGAACACAAAGAAAGAAGTAAGTTTTCAGATTGTATACCCTGATCAGGCAAATATCAGGGAAAACAAAATATCAATCTTTTCACCGGTCGCAACAGCCCTGATAGGCTACAAGGTATCAGATGAGATTGAATGGGTAGTCCCCTCAGGCCTTACAAGAATAAGGATAGATGAAATAATTTACCAGCCTGAAGCAGCCGGAGATTATGATTTGTAACAAGATGGTGACCCAAAAAACTAAGAATGTGAAAATACGTAATGTCCCCTGGTTTTACCTTTGGTCATTTTGAATTTCCGCCATTCTCATCCTTAATAACTGCCCGGTAAAAGAAAACTCTGTTTATACAAAAATCAGAGCTCATGCTGATCAGGTAAAAGTGATCAATACCCATGAACATCAGCATTGGCCTGAAGAATATGGCAAATATAAATTCGGGTTTTATTATCTGATGGCAGCCAGATCAGTATGTACGGAACTCAGAAATCATTCATTAACCGGTACTTGAAGACTATGTTCAACAATAACATCAGATTTTCAAAATGATACTTACACGAATTTTCAATGAATTCTTCTATAGCGAAAAAGCAGGCGGACTGATCCTTGTGTTTGCCACGGTACTTTCACTAGGATTGGCCAATTCACCATGGGGAGAAAGTTATATAGACGTTTGGCAAACCGATATTGCGGGGCATCATATAGTTTATTGGATCAACGAAGGAATGATGGCACTTTTTTTCCTTCTTATCGGCCTTGAACTGGAGCGGGAGATCTACCATGGAGAACTTTCAGATATTAAAAATGCCACACTCCCTATTTTTGGCGCAATCGGCGGTATGGTAGTTCCTGCCGGAATATTTCTGATGTTTAATGCTGGAACTGATTTCCAGAGAGGTGCCGGAATTCCAATGGCAACCGATATCGCCTTTGCGATTGGAATACTATCCCTTTTGGGCAACCGGGTTCCGGTATCATTAAAGATCTTTCTAACTGCGCTTGCTGTCATTGACGACCTCGGGGCAATCCTGATAATTGCTTTCTTTTACACCACAACTCTTGCTTTCACAAACCTTTTAATTGCTCTTGCCATTTTCACCGTTTTGATTGTTTTAAGCCGGATGAAGGTCAATAACCTCGTAGTTTATCTGGCCGGGGGTCTTTTAATGTGGTATTTTATGTCGCTTTCAGGGATACATCCCACCATAACCGGAGTGCTTGTTGCTTTTGTAATTCCCTTCAGGGATGGGAAGGAAGAATCACCCTCCTACGTTCTTCAGAATTTCCTTAATAAACCGGTAGGCCTATTCATCCTGCCGCTGTTTGCTCTGGCAAATACTGCATTTGTAATCGGGGATAACTGGTATAGTGGTCTGGCCCAGGCAGGAAGTCTTGGTATAATGGCAGGCCTTCTGATCGGGAAACCTTTAGGTATCTGGCTCTTCTCCTTTATCGGGGTCAGATTGAGACTATGTTCCCTGCCTCCCGATCTGAAATGGAGTAATATTATTGGAGCCGGAGTCTTGGGAGGTATTGGTTTTACAATGTCTATTTTTATCACCTTGCTTGCCTTTGAAAATCAGGAGATGATTGATTACTCAAAAATTGCAATCCTGATTGCGTCGCTTCTAGCAGGAATTATCGGATACTTCTGGCTTAAACTGTCAATCGGCTCTTCTAATGGAACCTCTGTAGAGTGATGATTGCAGCCCGGCTTACCTGATTTGCAAAGTGCCTCTGTAAGAATTTCTGTGTGCATCATTGACCTGTTACACTTAATATGGCAGGGTCTTGTCCAATGATATGACCGTAAAAAAGCTTCCCGCGCCGGGTATTCGATTGATTCCAAAGCACTATATTTGATGAATTGCAGAGACATGTGAATTATGATAAGGAAACTGTTTGTTTTATTATTGCTTTCTGTTTCATCCAGGACATTATCTCAGGAATTTGAGATCAGAGGGGTCTTGCCATGGCATAATTTTTTGTCGGGCCCCACCGCCTGGAATGAATCTGATTATGAAAAATATCTGGATGATTGCAGGGAAAACGGGATAAACTTCATTGCTTTTCATAACTATACAGGCGGAGGGGAACGTTATTTCAACTATGTTGAGCCTATGGTGAAGATCGTTTACAAGAATGTGCTTCCGGCAGCAGGATTTGACCATTCAGGAACCTCAAGGTGGGGTTACCTTCCAATGAAGGTAAGTGAATTTGCATTTAATACTGATACTCTTTTCAGGCTCCCTCCCGGGGAGGAATACTTTGGTGCAAACTGCGCGGTAACGGCCAGAACTGACGAAGAGAGATATGAGAGGGCACAGGAGCTGATGAAGAAAGTCCTGGTCATGGCCCATGAAAGGAATATTGAGATGGCCATGGGTTTTGAATTCGGGGTAGCGCCGCCTGAATATGCTTCGATCAGAACCAGCGGGGATATGTACTGGCATGGTGACGGAAGTCTCATCTATAACCCCTTCGACCCTGATGCTGCCGGGATACTTTATGCAACCATCGATGATATCCTTTCAGCGTACAAGGGTATTGACTGGATCTACCTGTGGCTAAACGAGCATTGTATGTTCGGGGTTGATACAAAGAAGGCACTTGGGAATAAATACATGAAGGAATTCTATCTGAAAAATGAACATTACTTTGATTCGCCTGGTAATGACGAATCACTTCGGTTCCTTGGAGTATGGGCACAGGCTTATATCATGAAGGCATATGATTACATAAGGAAAAAGGCGCCGGGTACAAAAATAGTCATCGGTGGGTGGGGAAGTGAAAACCAGATTGCCCCACTTCTCAACGGTCTCAACAGATCGCTCCCGGGCGACATAGTGTTTTCGATGCTAAATCCTGCAATGGGAGAAAAAGCTCATCCCCGGTTTTTTGCTGATCTTGCAAAGAACAGGAAGATTTGGGCCATCCCATGGCTTGAGGGCGATGCAGCTCTGTGGCATCTTCAGCCCCGAGTGAACCTTTTATCGCAAAATGTAAAAAAAGCATCAGAAGACAAGCTTAACGGGGTTGTCGCCATTCACTGGAGAACAGAAGAGATAAAACTCAATTTCGAAACCTTCTGCCTTTTTGCACAAAAACCGGCTGAGCTATCTGATACAGAGCAGATTTACAGGGATTTCTTAAGAAGAGATTATGGCAGCCACGCTACAGATAATCTTGCTCCGGTGATGGCATCAATAGACATTTCAGGTACTCTTAAATCAATTCCATCACCCGTATATTATGCCTATACTCCGTTATGGGGTCGTTTGAACGCTGAACAGTCAGAACTTTGCCGGACTATGATCAGCAGGATCGATGATGTACTTACAAAAGAATTCAAAACAGAATACATAGCAAATCTTAAATGGCTCAGGGGAAATTATGAATTCACACTACTTCTCGATTCGGTCGGGAGAAGTATTGAGCCGGCCTGGAGACTAAGAGCAGAATTATTAAGTGGAACAGCTTCTTCACTCCCGGGAAAAGCTGAAATTGAAAAGGCTTCAGAATCGCTTAATATGGCCCCTCTTGAAAATATGTTCAGGGTGTTTGCCTCGAGGGTCCGGTCAACCGGGGAACTGGGTGAACTTTCATCATTGAATCAGAGGGTCTGGAGAGAATACCTTCTGCTTTCAGACTTTTTAAAAGAGTTGAAGAACTCTGAATTCATTAAAACAAATCTGTTTAAAAACTAATTCAACCTTTTATGTCAAAGAGAAAAAGCATAGAGGAGATTAATGAAAAGATCCTGAGCGGCAAGGCTGTTGTACTGACAGCTGAACAGGTCTCTGCCATGGGAAAGCATAAAACTCCAAAGGAAATTCTGGCTGGTGTTGATGTTGTGACAACAGCAACATTCGGACCTATGTGCTCATCCGGTGCCTTTATTAATTTCGGCCACTCCTCCCCTCCCATGCGTATGGAGAAAATTACACTGAATAATGTCCCGGCGTATGGAGGCATAGCTGCTGTTGACGCGTATATTGGTGCCACCGAAACGGCAATGCCACAGGATATTTACGGAGGGGCACATGTGATTGAAGACCTTATTGCAGGTAAAGATGTGCTGCTCCAGGCAACAGGAAAAGGTACAGACTGCTACCCAAGAACCGAAATAAAGACCCTGATAAACAAGAATTCGATAAACGAATTCATAATGTTCAATCCGCGTAATGCCTATCAGAATTACAATGTGGCAGTTAACAGCACCCCAAAGATAAAGTTTACATATATGGGTACCCTTTTACCGGCTTTCGGAAATGCAAACTTCTCAACGTCGGGAGAATTAAGTCCTTTACTTAATGATCCGGAAATGAGGACAATTGGTATTGGTACCCGGATCTTCATTGGAGGCTCTGTGGGGTATGTTGCATGGAACGGAACCCAGTTCAACACCGGTAAACCCGTGAATGAGAATGGTATCCCCGTTGGAAATGCAGCTACACTCTCACTTATTGGAGACGCCAAACAGATGAGTCCCCGTTTTATTAAAGCTGCCTATTTTGAAAAATACGGGGTATCAATGTTTGTCGGTATCGGAATACCTATCCCTGTAATTGATGAGGAAATGGCTGAAAGGCTATCAGTTCGTAACAGCCAGATAGAAACCAATATAATTGATTATGGTTCAGGAAATTTTGAAGTTCTTGGACAAATAAATTATGAGGCGCTCTTTTCCGGGGAAATAACTCTTAACGGGAGGAAAATAAGGACAGCGCCCCTTTCCAGCGTCAAGGTTGCAAGAGAGATTGCCGGGATCCTCAAGACTGAGGTAGCTGAAGGCAGGTTTCTCCTTACAGAACCGGTTGCCCACTTCAATAGAACCACAGGCCTCAACAAACTTGATATAAGACTCTGATAATTAATTTCATAAAAAGCTATTATGAAAAGCAGAAGATTTGTTTTAACATTCTCGCCCGATGCTACCGGGGAACCGATAACATACAATCTTATTAAGAAGTACGACATCATGGTGAATATTGTAAAAGCTGATGTCTCGCCGGGAAAGATCGGCCATCTTGTGATGGAGCTTACCGCTCCGGCTAAAGTGCTGAAGGAGGGTATGGAGTATATAAGGCAGCAGAATGTTGAATGTGTGCCGATCGACAAAAAAATTCATTACCGCGAGGATCTTTGCATTCACTGCGGGGCCTGTTCAGCTGTCTGTTTTGCCGGAGCCCTGACAATGGGGAGAAAAAGTGCAGAACTCTCATTCGATCCCGAGAAATGCGTTGTTTGTGAATTATGCCTGACATCGTGCCCGCTCAGACTTTTTTCAATCGACATTGAGTAAGAACCCTCCATACGAACCCCGCTTCTATCGTGAAGTAATGGGCAACCCCCGGTGGAAAAGTTTCAGAACCCGATATAAGGAGAGTGACCTGTGGGTAGCCCTCGATGCGGGAAGATACGATCCGCCAATGGAAAAATTTGTTCTTGACCGGATACTCTGCTACCGGAATATTATTGAAGATCACATCACTGGCGCCCCTGAGTTTGCATCATCACTGGCACCTCTTGTTCCTCCTTCCGGAATATCACAAATTCTGACCGAGATGTACAGCGCATCACAACTTACCAGCACCGGGCCAATGAGCAGTGTCGCCGGTGTGATAGCGGAATACATCTGCAATGATCTGCTCATGGAATTCAACCTCAGTGAGGTCATCATAGAGAACGGAGGCGATATATTTATGAAACTGACATCCCCGGCAACGATCTCTGTTTATGCTGGTGATTCGCCACTTTCTGAAAAGATTGGACTGGATGTCAAACCTGAGAACACCCCTTTATCAGTATGCTGTTCATCAGGGAAAATAGGACATTCATTAAGCTTCGGAATTGCTGATGCCTGTATGGTTGCCTGCCGGTCAGGAGCTCTGGCTGACGCCTTCGCAACAGCCTACTGCAATAGGGTAAAAAGCAGCAAAATGATAGGAGAAGTCACCGAACATGCACTCCTCAACCCGGAAATACTTTCAGTGGTAATTATCAGCGGAGATAAAGTCGCGATCGGGGGAGAAATCAGCATAAGGGTTCTTTCCTAATAAAGCATTCTTACCCTTATCGTGTCCCTGATTGCCTTAAGCTCCTGCAGTATGCTGCTTCCAAGGTTACTGTCGGTATCAATAATCACATATCCGATGTCCGGATCTGTCTGCAGGTATTCTGCTGCAATATTGATATTTTTTGTTGTAAACACATAGTTTATCTCTTTCAGTATCCCTGGCTCATTTTTATGAATATGAAGGAAACGTTGTGAATTCATGCTCGGCTGAAGTGATATCTGGACAAAATTTGTTGAGCCTATTGTCGATCCTGTGTCACTGTATTTGATAAGCTTCTCAGCTACCTCGGTACCAATATTCTCCTGTGCTTCAATTGTTGATCCACCGACATGCGGAGAAAGGATTACGTTATCAAATTCCTGAAGTTCGGAGAAAAAGGGATCGTTATTTGAAGCCGGTTCGTCGGGAAAGACATCGAGGGCAGCGCCCAGTATCTGACCCGTCTGCAATGCATTTGCCAGAGCCTTAATATTAACCACGCTGCCTCTTGAAGCATTCACAACATAGCTTCCGGGAGGCATCATAGCCAGTTCCTTTTCACCGATCATATTAACAGTCTGCGGCGTTTCCGGAACATGCAGGGTTAAAACATGCGAAACAGAAAGCAGTTCTTCAAGCGATGCACATGAGACCGCCTTTCCTAACGAAAGTTTCCGGGCAATGTCGTAATAATAGACATTCATCCCCAGTGCCTCGGCAAGTATTGAAACCTGCGATCCGATATGCCCGTACCCCACTATCCCAAGGTTCTTGCCCCTGATTTCAAAAGAATTCGAAGCAGATTTCAGCCACCGCCCATTATGTGCAGCTGCATTCTTCTGGGGAATATTTCTCATCAGAAGAATTGATTCTGCAATCACCAGTTCAGCAACCGATCTTGTATTTGAAAATGGAGCATTAAATACGGGTATCCCCAGCATTTTGGCTGCCTCACAGTCGACCTGGTTGGTACCGATACTGAAACATCCTATTACAAAAAGCTTTTCGGCCACTTCGAGTATCTCTTTTGTAAGTAGTGTCCGTGAGCGTATGCCTACAATGTTTGCATCTTTTATTTTTGACTTAAGTTCATCCCCTTCCAGAGCGTTGGGGATCAGTTCAATGTTGGGATAACCATTTCTGTTAAAGTAATCAATTGCACTTTTGCTTATCCCCTCAAACAATACAATTTTGATATTCTCTTTTCTGAGGGAGTATTTCTTTGACATCACCGGGCTATAATTATTAATTCAATCCTTTAATATTATTGAAAATATAAATATAAAAATATGATAATTACAAATTTATCTTTCAAAATTGCAATATTAATAAAACTTTATGTACTCTTATTAACTAAAATTTAACATTGGATCAAAATTGGAATAGTAATTTTGTTTGTTGCGGAATATTTGGTGTGGAAACAATTTTGTAACTTTCGATTAGGATAAAAGGAAAGTTAAAAATATGAGAAAGCATTTTGTAGTAATTATTATAATCTCTTTTGCTTTTTTGTCAGGTTGCAGCTGGATGTACAGAAGCACCACAAGGAGGTTTGATGATGAATTCAGGAATAATCAAAAAGTAATTGTGACGATTCCGGCTAAACCTGTTGAGAAGAGAACAGAAATCGGATCTGCAATTCTCCAGATTGAAAGAGAGTACTCATCCGGTTATGATAATGTTACAGCCTATTTCGTTGTCGAAAGATCCTCATCAAGCTTTGGGATTGATAACCTGGGTTACCTGAAAGCAAACGGCCAAACCTTTGAACTTTCCGTCGAGAATGCTGTGTCTGAAATTAAATCAGTTAATGAAACATCTGTTTCGAGTTTTGCAAAAGCCGACAGTGCGGCAGTCTATCTTGAACAAACCTCAGATACAGACACCCATATCTGGATTGATGATAAGTTCTTGACGTGGATAACTCCGCAAATGGTGGATCAGATTAAACAGGCTGATGATCTCGTTTTCAGGTTTTATTTCGGACCGGTTCCTGCTACTTACAGAATACGCGGATCAGCTCTTTCTGATCTGAAAAAGGCTCTTAACGAATAACCTGATAAACAACTCACCCCTGACATGCAGATACAGGCAAAAAATCCGGAAGATTACATTAAAAAACTGCCTGAGGAGCGTCAGACTGCCATCAGCAATCTGAGAAAGGCTATTCTAGATAACCTGCCTCCGGGTTTTACTGAAACAATCAGCTATGGAATGATAGGCTATGTAGTGCCTCACACGATTTATTCCAAAGGTTACCATACTGATCCGGGGCAGGCGCTTCCTTTCATGGGAATTGCATCACAGAAGAATTACATCTCGGTTTACCATATGGGGATCTTTGCAGACAAAAACCTCTATGACTGGTTTATCGGTGAATTTCAAACTCATTCAGGCAAAAAGCCTGATATGGGAAAAAGCTGTATCCGGTTCAGAAAACCTGATCATATACCTTACTCTCTTATTGGTCAGCTGGCGTCGAAACTGACGGTAAATGACTGGATAAAAATCTACGAGAGCAACATTGCCAGGTAATGTGAATAATTTTCGCAGCCTGCTCATGTACGGCAGTAGTCAGTTTTCATCTTGAAAAATCTTCGTACATTTGATCAACTATGAAACCCCATATAAAAATATGCTGTATAGCCTCTTATTATGATGATGTATGCAGCGGGGTAAGGACTGAAGGGAAGCTTGACAGGCAGAAGCTTGACATATTAATTTCAGAAGCACTTCATTAAAATGAAGCTTAATATGACAATTGAATATCCCGGATACTTTGCAAGATTTTATGATCTGATATACCATCATTCAAGAGACGGAATCGATAACAGATACTACAACGAAAAGATTAATAAAGCAGGTGGAAAAATTCTTGAAGTCGGGGTAGGAACAGGCCGGATGTTTATGGATGCATTAAACAGCGGCGCCAATATTTACGGGATCGACATCAGTCCCTCTATGACAGAGGTTCTTATAAACAAACTCAGACCAGATCAGAGGGATAGAATAACATTGCAGAACATCACAGATTTTAAAACATCAGACAGTTATAATCTTATAATTGCTCCCTTCAGGGTGTTTATGCACCTCGAAGACAAGAATGATCAGATCAAAGCCCTGAATAATGTTTACAGTCACCTGTTACCCGGAGGTGAATTCGTGTTCGACACATTTATCCCTGATCTGAAACAGCTGATCTGCGGCCTTGATAACGTAACCGATTTTGACGGGGAATATGAACCCGGAAACAGGATCAAAAGGATTGTTTCAACCAAACCTGACCTGATAAACCAGGTAATAAATATCCTTTTCCGGTTTGAATGGAACGAAGGTGAGATAAATTATATGAAAGAGTGGGAAAGCAGGCTCAGATATTTTTTCAGGTTTGAACTTGAACATCTCATTGCTCTTTCGGATTTTAATAATTACAGGATCTTTGGTGATTTTTATGAAAATGAACCGGATCAAAACTCAAGGGAATTTGTTATTGTGTGTAAAAAGAAGAAAAAGGATTAAAATGGGACCAGAGAATGATAAGAATGTGTGGAGGAAAAGTGAACAGTATTTGATGCCGGTCAGGAAACCTGAGAGGAAAACTTACAGTTACGATATTTATCCGGCACTCGAAATTGGAGAAAACAGGATTTTTGAAGGAACAGAATCGCTGGCAGCAGAAATTGCTTTGCACAAAATCATAATAATAGATGGTTATAATGGGATACTTTTTGACATAATAAAAGATGAACTTGAGAATATTCTGGGTGGTAAAGGTTTGAAAACATGCTGGATAAGTACATCGGACTTTCTCAGGCAGTCTGATGTAATTGACAAGATAACAGCACCTTTCACCGGGGGTGATGATCCTCTCTTTGGAACCAGGACCACTCTTGTTCTTGAGGATTTCTTTGATATCAAAGGACTCAGGGAAACAAAACCCGATCCGGAATCAGACATTAGCATAATCATTGGTCCGGGCGCCGCAATGGCCGGCTGGAAGGGTTTGCTGATCTACTTTGACCTTCCAAAGAACGAGATGCAGTTCCGGTCTCGTGCAGGCAGCATTAAACATCTCGGGGCATCCGCTCCTGCCGATCCAAAAGAAACCTACAAGCGGTTTTATTTTGTCGACTGGATCGTGCTGAACAAGCATAAAAAGAAGATCCTTCCAGGTATTGACATTTTTGCTGATGGGCAGAGGGCCGGGAATCCGGTTTGGATCAAAGGTAAGATACTACGGGATTCGCTCAAGGTAATGAGCCATAATTTCTTCAGGGTCAGACCATGGTTTGAACCGGGTGCCTGGGGAGGCAGCTGGATAATGAAGAATATTAAGGGATTAAATAAAGAGGTCCCCAATTACGCTTGGTCGTTCGAACTGATCACCCCTGAAAACGGTTTGCTGATCGAAAGCTCCTTGCTTCTTCTTGAAGTTTCGTTTGAAAGCCTTATGTATCTTGAAGGAGAAGCTGTACTCGGGAGGGCCTTTCAAAGGTTTGGAAATGAGTTCCCGATAAGGTTCGATTTCCTTGACACCTTTGACGGAGGGAATCTATCACTTCAATGCCATCCCCGGCCGGAATATACGAGGAAAAACTTCGGCGAAGAGTTCACACAGGAAGAGACTTATTATATCCTTGACACCAAAGATGATGCTGTTGTGTATCTTGGTTTCCGCGAGGATATCGACCCTGAAGCATTCAGAAAGGATCTTGAACGGAGCTTTAATGAGAAAAAACCTGTTGAGCCCGAAAAATATATCCAGAAACATCCTGCAGCCAAACACGACTTGTTTCTGATTCCCTATGGCACTATTCATGGCTCAGGGAGCAACAATATTGTACTTGAGATCAGTTCAACCCCATATATCTTTACATTTAAGATGTACGACTGGCTGCGGCTCGATCTTGATGGCAAACCAAGGACATTGAATATTAACAGAGGAATGGAAAACCTCTTCTTCGACTGCAAAGGGAGTTATGTCAGAAGTAAGTTGATAGCAACCCCCAGACTGGTGCAGGAGGGCCCTGACTGGCAGCTTTGGCATCTTCCCACACATGAGACTCACCTTTATGATGTACGCCGTTTTCATTTCCAATCGTCAGTTGAGGTGCATACTGATAACAAATGTCTTGTAATGAGCCTTGTTGAGGGTCAGTCGGTTGAAGTCGAATCTATTAACGGACTGAAGCAGATCTTCAGTTATGCTGAGACCTTCGTTATTCCCGCGGCTGCAGGAGTGGTTGAAATACGGAACCGCTCAGCCGGCAAAGCGATTATTGTATATGCCTACGTGAAATAAAGTAATATGAAAAATCCGTGTATTAAGGGTATGGTCCTGGTATCCCCTCTTTTTCTGACGGCTTGTCAGGGAGAGAAAAAAGAACCGGATTTAAACGAACGTCCCAATATTCTAATAGCTATCGGCGACGATATTTCGCATCTACATATGGGAGCTTATGGCTGCTCATGGGTTAAAACGCCCGGATTTGACAGGGTTGCTGAGGATGGTATTCTGTTCATGAATGCCTATACACCTAATGCAAAATCCTCTCCCTCGAGAGCTTGCCTGCTGACAGGCAGGAACAGCTGGCAGCTGGAAGAGGCAGGTAATCGTGTTCCTTACTTTCCTCCTAAATTCAGGTCCTTTGTTGAAGTCCTTGGCGAGAATGGATACAATGTAGGATATACCGCAAAAGGCTGGGCCCCCGGAGTGGCGCTCGACAGTCTGGGCAATAAGAGGGAGCTTACAGGTAAGGCATTTAATGCCAGAAAGCTTACCCCTCCTGCAACCGGAATCTCAGGTTCAGATTATGCCGGTAATTTCGGAGATTTTCTTGATTCAAAAGACCCCTCCAAACCTTTCTTTTTCTGGTATGGATCACAAGAACCACACAGGAGGTACCAGTACGGATCAGGTGTCAGCCTGGGCGGGAAAAAACTCTCCGATATTGATGAGATATGGGGTATGTGGCCTGATGATGATATAGTAAGAAATGACCTTCTGGATTATGCATTAGAGATTGAACACTTCGACAATCACCTTGTAAAAATGCTTGATGAGCTTGAAAAGAGGGGTGAGCTTGACAACACTATTGTCATAGTCACTGCAGACAACGGGATGCCTTTCCCCAGAATAAAAGGCCAGGAGTATGAACTCTCTAACCACATGCCCCTGGCAATCATGTGGGGAAAAGGAATTAAAAATCCCGGACGCGATA